>JADHEF010001142.1_pt1 | contig 18741 bp, 19 predicted proteins | sample 8952391 | NCBI WGS metagenome assembly JADHEF01 (sample SAMN16124439, study PRJNA663245) | bioreactor sludge metagenome | isolation source: sludge (nitrite) | place: India:Bengaluru | collected 2019-02-28
TCGCGCAGCACTTGCACGCGGTCGGTCGCTTCCCAGGTGAACTCGGGTTCGTTACGCCCGAAGTGGCCGTAGGCCGCGGTCTTTTCATAGATCGGGCGCAGCAGGTCGAGCATTTGCACGATGCCCTTCGGACGCAGGTCGAAATGCGCGGCGACGAGTTCGGCGACCTTCTCGTCCGAGATCACGCCGGTGCCTTCGGTGTAGACGGTGATGTTCATCGGGCGGGCCACGCCGATGGCGTACGAGACCTGCACTTCGCAGCTCTTGGCCAGGCCCGCGGCCACCACGTTCTTGGCCACATAGCGCGCGGCGTAGGCGGCCGAGCGGTCGACCTTGGACGGGTCCTTGCCCGAGAACGCGCCGCCGCCGTGCGGGGCCGCGCCGCCGTAGGTGTCGACGATGATCTTGCGGCCGGTGAGGCCTGAGTCGCCGTGCGGGCCGCCGATGATGAAGGAGCCGGTCGGGTTCACGTAGTACTTGGTCTTTTCGGTCAGCATGTGCTTGGGCAGCACCGGCTTGATGATCTCTTCGATCACCGCTTCTTCGATCTCTTTGTGGGTCTTGCTCGGGTGGTGCTGGGTGGAGAGCACCACGGTGTCGATGCTGTGCGGCTTGCCGTCCACATAGCGCACGGTCAGTTGCGACTTGGCATCGGGGCGCAGCCAGGCCAGGCGGCCGTCTTTGCGCAACTGGCTTTGGCGCTCGACGAGGCGGTGCGCGTAGTAGATCGGGAACGGCATCAGCTCGGGCGTTTCGTCGCAGGCGTAGCCGAACATCAGGCCTTGGTCGCCGGCGCCTTGGTCGAGGAACAGGCCCTTGCCTTCGTCCACGCCCTGGGCGATGTCGGGCGATTGGGTGCCGTAGCACACATGCACCGAGCAGCCGTCGGCGTCGAAGCGCAATTCGGGGTCGTTGTAGCCGATACGGCGGATGGTGTCGCGCGCGACCTTGGCGTAATTGACGTGGGCGGTGGTGGTGATTTCGCCCGCCAGCACGGTGAGGCCGGTCGAGACCAGCGTCTCGGCGGCCACGCGGGCCTTGGGGTCCTGGGCTAGAATCGCGTCGAGAATCGCATCCGAGATCTGATCCGCGACCTTGTCGGGGTGACCTTCGGAGACCGATTCGGAGGTAAAGAGAAATTCGGACATCGCTCGTGCTTCCTTGAAAAAATGTTGAAGGCAACCTTGCGTTGCCGTCTTCACGAGCGGCGACGCTTTAGCGGAATTGTTCGGTCGGCCTGTCGGCTTTCCGTGCCCCGCAAGTTGTCATTAACTCGGCCCGCGCATTCTACTCTCGCGCCCCGTTTTACCAAGGTGATAACCCGCACAACGGGGCCCGATCGACGATCCGTATGCACGCAGCTCTAGTACGCCTGGCCGGTCATCTCCCTTTGCGCTTCCTGCACGCCATCGGCGCCGCCGCGGGGCGTCTGGCCTACCGGTTTTCAGCTGGCTATCGGCACAAGATCGACCATTTCAGCGCCCATGCCGGCCATGCCGATGCGGGCTTTCGGCGCGCGGCCGTGACGCAAGGCGGCAAAGCCCTGGCCGAAATCCCCTGGATGTGGGCCCAGCCCAGCAGCGTGACGACCGCGCGCATGACGGCCACCGGCTGGGATGCGGTCGAGCGCGCCCATGCCGCCGGCAAGGGCATTTTGTTCATGACGCCGCATCTGGGCTGCTTTGAAGGCGCGGCCCAGTACTACGCCGTGCATGGCGGCCCCATCACGGTGTTGTACAGCCCGCCGCGCCAGCCCTGGCTGCGCAAAATCGTCGATTCGGCGCGCGCCCGCGCCAATCTGCATACCGCGCCGGCCACCCTGGCCGGGGTGCGGCAATTGGCCAAGGCGCTCAAGCGCGGCGAGGCCGTCGGCATCCTGCCCGACCAGGTGCCGGGCCCCAACGAAGGCATCTGGGCCGAGTTTTTCGGCCAGGCGGCCTACACCATGACCCTGCCGGCCAAGCTGCAATTGCTGACCGGCGCCACGGTGGTGCTGGCCTATGCCGAGCGCCTGGAAAAAGGGCGCGGCTTTTGCGTGCATTTCTATGCGCACGACGAAGCCTTTCCCGACGACACGCTCGAACAGGCACGCGCGATCAACCGCGCCATGGAACGCCTGATCGCGCAACAGCCTACGCAATACATGTGGGGCTACAACCGGTTCAAGGTGCCCGCGGGCGTCAGTCCGCCGCCGGCCGACCTCGCCACCCAACGCGCAGCCAAGGAGCGCAAAGCATGAGGTTCGTGATCGCGCTGATGCGCGCCCTGGGCAAGCTGCCTTACGCGGTGCAGGTGCGCATCGGCAACGGCCTGGGCTGGTTGTTGTTCCAGCTCGTGGCGCCGCGCCGGCGCATCGCGCTGCGCAACTTGGCGCTGTGCTTTCCCGAATGGACCGACGCGCAACGGCTGGCCGTGGTGCGTGCGCATTTCAAAGCCTATGCGCGCACCTTCCTCGACCGCGGCATCTTGTGGTTTGCGCCGCAAGCGCGGCTCGAACAATTGATCAAGGTCGAAGGCGCCGAGCATTTCGACAACAACCTGCCGGCCGTCACCGGCCAGCCGCTCATCTTGCTGGTGCCGCATTTTCTGGGGCTCGATGCGGGCGGCATGGCGGTGGCGCTGCGCACCCAGGTGGTCTCGATGTACACGCGCCAGCCCAACCCGGTGCTCGATGCGCAATTGCGCGCCGGGCGCGAGCGCTTCTCGGGCGCCGAGTTGTATTCGCGCGATGACGGCATCCGCCCGGTGGTGCGCGCGATGAAGCGCGGCCTGCCCTTCTTCGTGCTCCCCGACATGGACCTGGGGCCCAGCGATGCGGTGTTCGTCGATTTCTTCGGGGTCAAGACCGCCACCATCACCGTGGTGCCGCGCCTCGCGCGCATGGCGCGTGCGCGCGTGGTGCCCATGATCGCCACCCTGGCCGATGACGGCAGCGGCTACCGCGTGCGTTTTTATCCGCCGTTCGAGGATTACCCCGGTGATGACGACGGCGCGGCGACCGAGCGCATGAACGCGTTCATCGCCGAGCGCGTGCGCGAAACCCCGGCCCAGTATTACTGGGTGCACAAGCGCTTCAAGACCCGTCCGCCGGGCGAAGCTTCGCTGTACTGAAAGCGCGCACGCGCGGCGCGATCGCGGGCAAAAAGGCTTCTTGCACCGTCAGGCGCGCGCCGCCGGGCAGCACATGCAAGGTGCGCCGCGCCCAGGGCTGTTGCGGAGTCGGCGGCAGGACCGCGAAGCGCGCGCGCCGGCCACGCTGCCGATACAGCACACTGCCCAAAGACCGCGCGCCCAGCCGCCGCAAATGCAAGGCGCGCCACGCGGCCCGGGTCGCGAGCGTCCGGGCCAAGACCCAGGGCGTGCCGGCGCCGCACAAGCGCACTTCGCGCAGCCACAGCCGCACGCCGATGCGCACCCCCAGCCAGGCCGCGGCATCGGCATCGGCACGGACCCAGGCCTCGCGCACCACCTCGACCTTGAACGCGCCTTGCGCGGTGTCGATCAGATGGCGGGTCAGCGAACCTCGCGCGAGCAACCAGGGCCGCAAGTCTTGCGGCGCGCGCCCGATCATTCCTTGAGCAGCGCGCGCAGGTCGTTGACGATCGGTTCCGGGGCCTGCCCGTAGCGCACGAACAAGCGCAACCGGCCTTGCGGGTCGTAGAGGTACATGCCCGCGAAATGGTCCATGGTGTAGCTCTCGCCGTTCGCGGTGGGCACCTTCTGGTAGAAGACCTTGAATTCCTTGGCGGTGGCGGCGATCCGCTCCGGCGTTCCGGTCAGGCCGATGAAACGCGGATCGAAACTCGGCACGTATTGCGTGAGCAGCGCTTGCGTATCGCGCTCGGGGTCGATGGTGATGAACAGCACTTGCACCCGGTCGGCATCGGGGCCGAGTTGACGCATGACCTCGCGCATCATGACCATGGTGGTCGGGCACACATCGGGGCATTGGGTATAGCCGAAGAAGATCGCGACCGCCTTGCCTTTGAAGTCGGCGAGCGTGCGCGTCTTGCCGGTGTGGTCGGTCAGTTCGAACTGCTTGCCGTAGCCGGCCCCGGTGATGTCGGTGTTCTCGAACTTGTGCTTGGGCTGGCAGCCGGCCAGCAAGGCAAAACAGGCGGCCAGTAGGCCCGCGCGCATCCAGTCAGCCGTCATGGTGTGCTTGCGCGCGGGCGGAGCCGCGCGCTCAAAGTAGGTAGTGATCGATGAGCAAGGCCGCGAACAGGAGCGCGAGGTAGACGATCGAGAACCGGAACATCCTGCGCGCGGCGGCGTCAGTGTAGCGGCGCCAGACGATCCATGCATGGCGCAGGAATGCGACTCCGAGCACCAAGGCCGCGGCCAGATAGACCCAGCCGCTCATGCGGATGGCGAACGGCAGCAGCGTGGTCGCGACCGCGAGCACGGTGTACATGAACGCGTAGAGCCGCGTGATCGCCGGCCCGTGCGTGACGGGCAACATGGGCAGGCCCGATTTGCGGAAGTCGTCGGCACGGTACAAGGCGAGCGACCAGAAATGCGGTGGCGTCCAGGCGAAGATGATGAGCACCAGGATCCAGGCCGCGGCCGGCACATCGCCCGCGACCGCCGCCCAGCCGAGCGCCGGCGGCATCGCGCCCGACAAACCGCCGATCACGATGTTCTGCGGCGTGTAGGGCTTGAGCAGCATGGTGTAGACCACCGCGTAGCCGACGAAGGTCGCGAAGGTGAGCCACATGGTGAGCGGATTCACGAGGGCATAGAGCACCAGCATGCCCAGGCCGCCGAGCGCCCCCGAGAACACCAGCACTTGCGTCGCGCCGAGTTCGCCGCGCGCCGTGGCGCGCCCGCGGGTGCGGGCCATGCGCGCATCGATCTCGCGCTCGATCAGGCAATTGACCGCGAAGGCGGCGCTCGCCAACAGCCAGATGCCCGCCGTCCCGGCGATGATCTTCTCCCAGGGCGGCAGATCGGGCGCCGCGAGGAACATGCCGATCACCGCGCAGAACACCGCGAGTTGCGTGACGCGCGGCTTGGTCAGCCGCAGGTATTGCCGCAGCTGTTCGGCATGGCGCTGGGGCGAGAGGGCGAGTTGCATGGCGTCTCCTCGGAGCGGGGCTTGGGGTCTAGGCGCGCAAAGGGTCGGAACGGGCGCCGCCCGCCATCGGCATGCTCGCGGGCGCGCCATGCGCCTGGCGCGCGGCCAGCGCCAGTCGTTGATGGATGAGCACCAGGCAGGCGAGCACCAAGGCCGCGCCCGCGTTGTGCGCGACCGCGATCGGCAGCGGCAGGTGCAAGAGCACATTCGAAATGCCGAGCAGGACCTGCAAGCACAGCAAGACGAGCAAGGCGGTGCCCAAGCCGCGCAACTGCCCTTCGCGGCGCAGCCGCCACGCGAAAACGACCCCGATCGCGAACGCGACATAAGCGAAGCTGCGATGGGTCCAATGGATGGCGGTCAGCGCGACGAAGGGCAAAGACTCGCCGTCGGCCGTGGTGCCGAGCGGGCGCAGCAGATGGAAGGCGTCGCCGAATTGCATTTCGGGCAGCACGCGGCCCTGGCACAAAGGCCAGTCGGTACAGGCGAGCGCCGCGTAATTGGTGCTGGTCCAACCGCCCAGCACGATCTGCACCGCGACCGCCGCGAGCGCCACGACGGCGAAACCGCGCAAGGCGGTCAGACGCGCCGGCGCCGCGAAGCGCGGGCCGGGCCCGGCCGAGGCCGCCAGCCAGACCAGCAAAGACAAGGTGAGCAACCCGCCGATCAGATGCCCGGTGACGATCGCGGGCTTGAGCAGCAAGGTGACCGTCCAGGCGCCGAACGCGCCTTGCAGGACGACCACCCCGACCACGGCCGTGGCCAGCCACGGCGAGCGCTGCCAACCGCGGCGCGCGCGCCAGGCCACGATCGCCAGCGCCACCAGGGTCGCGCCGAGCAGGCCCGCGATATAGCGATGGAACATCTCTTTCCAGGCCTTGGCCATCGTGACCGGTCCGGACGGCTGCGCGGCTTCTTCCTGGGCGATCGCATGGCGGGCCGAGGCCGGCGTGAGGTCGCCGTAACAACCGGGCCAATCGGGGCAGCCGAGACCGGCATCATTGAGGCGCACGAAAGCGCCGACCACCACGACCACGAAGGTGAAGCCGACCGCGAAGCGCGCGAGCCAGGCATAGCGCCGCGCATCGCGGCCGATCCAGACCACCGCCGTCGCGAGCACCGCGCACAGCACTCCGGCGACGAGCAGCGATTCGGCCAGACTCAAGCGTTCCATGCGGTCTCCTTCATCCGATGCGCGATGCCCAGAGCAAGCGGCTCAGGTCTTTGCGCACCTTGCCCGGATGGGCGTCGGCGGGCCAGCGCAACATCAGATTGCCCAGCGGATCCATGAGGTAGAGCGCGCCGCCCGATGCCTCGGGCTGGGCGCGGCCGATCCAGGCCTCGACCGCGTTGGCGGGGGCGCGCACGATGGTCGTGCCTTCGTAGGCGGCGCGGGTGGCGGCATCGAGTTCGGCGGTGCCGACGAGGATGAGCACACGCTCGATGCGGTCGCGGTCCTTGCCCATCGAGGTGCGCACCTGGCGCATCAGGTATAGCCGCGCGGTGCAGGCCGCGTCGCAGGCATCACCGGCCACCGCCAGCATGACCCAGCGTCCGCGCAAGGCGCGCAGATCGACCGCTTGCCCGTCGAGATCGTGCGCGGCGAAGCCGTGCAAAGGGCGCTGCGGTTCGATCAGTTGTCCGTAATTGGTCTTGCCGTCGGGCAGCAGACGCTCGACGAGGCCGCGCGCGCCCGGCACCGCATCGACCCAGACCGGCGCGAAATACAGCGCCGAGGCCAGCGCGAACGGCAGCGCGCACACCAGGACGATGAGCCAGAGCACCCAGGGCTGGCGCGCTCGCGCGCGGGCCGCCGCAGCGCCCGCGACGTTCGGGAGGTGATCAGCTCGGGTCGGTTGGGCGAGCATCAGGCGCGCCCTCCGGCCGCTTGCCGCGGCCGAGCACGCCGAACCAGAACCAAAGGCCCAGGCTCACAGCCGAGAGCGCATACCATTGGACCGCATAGGCGAGATTGCGCTCGCTGCCCGAGCCGGAGGCCGGCCAGTCGCGCACCAGACCGTCCTCGACCACGCTGGTCTGTTGCACCACGAACGGCTGCAATTGCAGCCCGCTCGCGGTGGCGAATCCGTCGAACGAGAAATTGGGCCAGATCGCGCCGAGCTTGCCCGAGGCCGCGCCGCGCAAAGCGACGAAGCTGCTGACCTGCGGCATCGCGATGCCCTCGATGCGCACCGTTCCGCTCGGCACCGGCGGCGGCGCGATGGTCTCGCGCGCTTGCGCGTTGACCGGCATCCAGCCCCGGTTCACGACCACCGCCGGACCGCCCTCGACCTTGAGCGGCGTGAGCACATGAAAGCCCGGCGCGCCCTTGTACAGACGGTTGTCGAGGTAGATCGTGGCTTCGGGCGCGAACACGCCGGTGATCGCGACCCGGTGCTGATCGACCTCGGTCGGCTCGACGATCCGGGTGCCGATCTCGACCGGCGGCTGTTGCACGGCGGCCTGCGACTGGGCATGCATCGCCTCTTTGTAGGACGCGCGTTGCGCCTGCCATTGGCCGAGCGCGAAGGTGATGCCGGCCAGCGCGAACGCGGCGATGGTGGGAAGCAATTTGGGGCGATTCATGTGGGGCGATCCGAAGGAAACTGCGTGCTAGCATGGGCCGCAGGCCACGGAGTCCCATTCCATGAAGATCCTCGTCGTTGCGATCCTCGTCCTCATCATCGGCAGTCTGTTCTCTGCCTTGTTCTTCCTGATGAAGGACAAGAGCGGGTCCGATCGGATGGTGCGCGCGCTGACGCTGCGCATCGGCCTGTCGGTCCTGCTGTTCGGCCTGTTGCTGATCGCGCACCACTTCGGCTGGATCGAGAGCACCGGTCTGCGGTACTGACGGCGCGCATTGTCCCTCAAAGGCGCGCCGCGCCGAAATGAACAGGCTCAAGCCCATGGCTCGCCCTCCCCTCAGAGCCAATAGACCGTGATGTACAGGCCCAGCCAGACCACATCGACGAAGTGCCAATACCAGGCCACCCCCTCGAAGGCGAAATGATGGTCGGGCGTGAAATGCCCTTTGATCGCTCGCCAGAGGATCACGGTCAACATGATCGCGCCCACCGTCACATGGAAGCCGTGGAAGCCGGTCAGCATGAAGAAGGTCGAGCCGAAGATGCCCGAGGTCAGCTTGAGGTTGAGCTCGGTATAGGCATGGACGTATTCATAGGCTTGCAGCGTGAGAAAGACCGCGCCGAGCGCGACCGTGCAGAACAGCCCGGCGATGAGTTGCCCGCGATGCCCGGCGCGCAGCGCATGGTGGGCCCAGGTGATCGTGGCGCCCGAGGTCAGCAGCAAGGCGGTGTTGATGGTGGGAATTCCGAACGGCGTCATGACCTGGAACGGCGCGACCGTGCCGGCCGGGCCCGTGTGCGGCCAGGCGCCGGTGAAGTCGGGCCAGAGCACCCGCCGAAGAAGGCCGCGAAGAACATCACTTCGGAGAAGATGAACCAACTCATGCTCCAGCGAAACGACAGATCGACGCGTTTGCCGTACACACCCGATTGCGATTCGCCGATGACCTGGGCGAACCAGCCGGCCATCATGTAGACGAGGATGAGCAGGCCGATCGCGAGCAGCCAGGGCCCGGGCCGGTAGGCGTTGACGGTCAGCGAGGCGCCGCTGATGACGAACAGCATCGCGAGCGACCCGACCGCCGGCCAGCGCGACGGCTCGGGAATGAAGTAATACGGCGCCTTGGCGTGCGACGTGGCGGTGCTCATCGAAGTTCTCCTTCGGTCGGGGCGTGGGCGCGGGTCATGGGGCCACCACCCAGCGCACGATCAACAACAGAATCAGCACGAACAGCGCGGCCGCGGCGATGCCGGTGAGGATGACCGCGACGGGATTCAAGCGCGCCATGTCGGCGTCATGGTCGCGCCCGCGCCGCACGCCGAAGAAAGACCAGGCGACGGCCTTGATGGTCTGCGCGATGCTCGCGCGCGGTGGGGTGGGCGGTTCGGTCATGGGGCGCATGGCTTCAGTTGGTCCGCGTCTCGGGCTGCGCGCGCCATTGCGCCTGCGCGCCCGGAATCTCGAAGAAGGTGTACGAAAGCGTGATGGTGCGGATGTCGCGCGGCAGATCGGGATCGACGACGAAGACCACCGGGAAGCGCCGCGTGTCCTGGGCCGGCAGCGACTGCTGCCGAAAGCAGAAGCATTCGAGCTTGCGGAAATAGCGCGCGGCCTGCATCGGCGCATAGCTCGGTATCGATTGCCCGGTCATGTCGGCGGCGGTGTGGTTGGTGATGTCGTACTCGATGGTCACCAATTCGCCCGGATGGACGTCGAGCGCGTTGCGCTCGGGCTTGAAGGTCCAGGGCCCGCGGCTGTTGGCGTCGAATTCGACCGTGACCACGCGCGAACGATCGACCTGCGTGTTCTGCGCGAATCGCTCGGCGCCCGGATCGCGTCCGGTCAGGAAATTGAGGCCGGTGACCTCGCAGATGCGCTGATAGAAAGGCACCAGCGCGAAGCCGAAGCCGAACATGACCGCCGCCATCACGAGCAGCTTGCGCAGCATCGTGCCGTTGCCGGCACGGGCGCTGCCGCCGGCGCTGTCGTCGGCGCGCGCGGTGTCGTCGGCTTGGTGCGCCTGCGGCCCGGTCATGTCAGCCGCCGAACATCCAGCGTTTGAGGATCACGCCGAAGAAGAACACCGCCGCCACCGAGGCGAGGATGAGCGCGGTGCGCAGCGCCTGGCGCTGTTGGCGCACCGCGCGCAGATCGGCTTGCGCTTGCGTCATGGTCGAGGTGGGTGTGCTCATGGCCGGCTCAATGCACCTGGGGCGGGGTTTCGAAGCTGTGATAAGGCGCGGGCGAAGGCAGGGTCCATTCGAGCCCGGTCGCGCCTTCCCAGGGCTGGGCCGGCGCGGGCTCGCCGCGCCCGAAAGCCCAGGCCTTGAGCACCGCCCACAGGAAGATCAATTGCGACAGCCCGAAGCCGAAGGCGCCGATGGTCGCGATCTGATGAAAGTCGGTGAACTGGGTCGCGTAATCGGCGTAGCGGCGCGGCATGCCCGCCAGGCCGAGAAAATGCATGGGGAAGAAGGTGACGTTGAAGAAGATCAGCGAACACCAGAAATGCCATTTGCCCAGGGTTTCGTCGTACATGCGGCCGCACCATTTGGGCAGCCAGAAGTACGCGCCCGAGAACAGCGCGAACAAGGAGCCCGCGACCAAGACGTAATGGAAGTGCGCGACGACGTAATAGGTGTCCTGCAACTGGATGTCGATCGGCGCGACCGAACAGATCACGCCGGTGAGGCCGCCCATCGTGAACACGAAGATGAAGCCGAGCGCGAACAGCATCGGGGTTTCGAAGGTGAGCGCGCCTTTCCAGAGCGTGGCGAGCCAGTTGAAGACCTTGACGCCGGTCGGCACCGCGATGAGGGCGGTGGCGTACATGAAGAACAACTGGCCCGTCACCGGCATGCCCGTGGTGAACATGTGGTGGGCCCAGACGATGAACGACAGGATGGCGATCGAGGCGGTCGCGTAGACCATCGAGCTGTAGCCGAACAAGGGCTTGCGCGCGAACGCCGGGATCACATGCGAAATGATCCCGAACGCGGGCAGGATCATGATGTAGACCTCGGGATGGCCGAAGAACCAGAAGATGTGCTGGTACATCACCGGGTCGCCGCCGCCGGCCGCGTTGAAGAAGCTGGTGCCGAAATGGCGGTCGGTCAGGACCATCGTGATGGCGCCCGCGAGCACCGGCATGACCGCGATGAGCAAGTACGCGGTGATGAGCCAGGTCCAGACGAACATCGGCATCTTCATGAGCGTCATGCCCGGCGCGCGCATGTTCAAGATGGTGGTGATGATGTTGATCGAGCCCATGATCGAACTCGCGCCGAGGATGTGCATCGCGAAGATGCCCATGTCCATGCCCACGCCCATCTGCACCGAGAGCGGCGCATACAGCGTCCAGCCCGCGGCGGTGGCGCCGCCCGGCACGAAGAACGAGGCGGTGAGCAGGAACGCGGCCGGCACCATGAGCCAGAAACTGAAGTTGTTCATGCGCGCGAACGCCATGTCGGCCGCGCCGATCTGCATCGGGATCATCCAGTTCGCGAACCCGACGAAGGCCGGCATGATCGCGCCGAACACCATGACGAGCCCGTGCATGGTGGTGAGTTGGTTGAACAGCTCGGGGTTCACGATCTGGAGCCCGGGCTGGAACAGCTCGGCGCGCAACAACAAGGCGAGCGTGCCGCCTTCGAGCAGCATCGTGAACGAGAAGATCAAGTACATCGTGCCGATGTCCTTGTGGTTGGTCGCGAACAGCCAGCGCCGCCAGCCGTGCGGATGACCATGCGCGCCGTGCGCGTCGTGGCCCTGTTCGTGACCCGTGCTATGACCCGGTAGAACTGCACTCATGGGCTTGCCTCCAAAGGACCGCTCGTTGCTGCGTGTTGCGTCTGACCATGCGTCCGGCGAATGCGCGCGGCGCCGGTACCCGCCGCTGGCGCGCCATGCCGATGCGCGCGCGGCGTCGGCGCCATCGCGCTATTTCGCCGCGCGCAAAGCCGCCACCTCGCGCGGCTGCACTTCGCGGCCGAGGTGGTTGCTCCACGCGTTCTTGGTGTAGGTGATGACCGCCGCGAGTTCGACATCGGACAATTGCTTCCACGACACCATCGCGGTCTGGCGGCCGTCGCGCACCACGCCGTTGAGCACGGTGCGGATCTGTTCTTCGGGCGGCCCGAGCACGATCTTGGAACCGTCGAGCGCCGGGAAGCTGCCGGGAATGCCGCGCCCGTTGACCTGATGGCAGGCGACGCAGTTTTGCTTGAACACCTGCTCGCCGCGCGCGCTGAGTTCCTGCAAGGTCCAGGTCTTGGCCGGATCGTCGCGCAGCGCGGCCAATTCCTTTTGCTTGGCCGCGACCCAGGCGTGGTAGTCGTCTTTCGATTTCACCTCGACCACGACCGGCATGAAGGCGTGGTCCTTGCCGCACAACTCGGCGCATTGCCCGCGAAAGATGCCGACCTTCTCGGCCTTGAACCAGGTGTCGCGCACGAAACCGGGGATCGCGTCCTGCTTCACGCCGAAAGCCGGGACCATCCAGGAATGGATGACATCGGTCGCGGTCGTGATGATGCGCACCTTGGTGTCGACCGGCACCACGAGCGGATGATCGACTTCGATCAGGTAGTTGGGGCCGCGCGCTTCGGTCGGCGGCGCGCCGGGCGCGCCGATCTGCGCAGCGGGCGTCGCGAGCGCCGAATAGAAGGCGATGCCTTCGCCCTCGCCCTTGAGGTAGTCGTACGACCATTTCCATTGCGATCCGGTCGCCTTGATCGTCAACGCGGCATTGGTGGTGTCTTTCATCGCGACCACGGTCTTGGTCGCCGGCACCGCGAGCGCGACCACGATCAGAAAGGGGATCACGGTCCAGACGATTTCCACGGTCGTGCTTTCGTGGAACTGCGCGGGCTGGTGGCCGAGCGATTTGCGGTGCTTGATGATCGCGATCGCCATCCAGATGAAGACGAACAGGAAGATCAACACGCAGATGACCATCACGTAGACATGCAGGTCGTAGATGTCTTGCGCGATGCGCGTGGCCGGCGGCGCGAGATCGTAGCGACTTTGGATACCGTCGTTCGCGTGCGCGGACGCCAGACCACCCAGCATGGCAAGGACGAGGAGTAGGCGTTTCATCTGTGGGTCCGTGAGGTTGCGCCGTGTTGGTCTTATCCCGTCACCCGTCGGCTTGTTGCCCGCACGACGGGGCGTGCCCGTCGTGTCTGCCGCAGCGGAAACACGCCGAAGCAAATTCGATCGAGGAGCGCGGCGATTATAGGCAGCGCGCTTGATCTACATCAAGGCAACGAACCCTAATATGAGTTGATGCAGCGCGGCAATCCCGCGCGTGCCGCAGGGCGATCAGGCGCGCGGATCGCGCTCGGTGCGCTGGCGCCGCAACCCGGCGATCGGCACCCGGGTGACCGACGTACCGTCGGCGGCGCGTTCGGTCTGCTGGCGTTGCGGCGCGCGCCAACCATGGCCGTTGATGAGCTCGATCGTGACGCGCAACAAGCCGTCGGCGCCGCGCTGCGCTTCGAGGGCGGCATGCAATCGCTGCAAGCGCACACGGCCGCCGAGACCGCGCGGACGGGCCAGCAATGCATTTCCGGTGACCGCGCGCAGGTCGCGCAACAGCGCTTCGACCTCGCGATAGGTCAGGGTCAGGTATTCCATGTCGACCACCGGATCGGCGAACCCGGCTTGCAAGAGCATGTCGCCGAGGTCGTGCATGTCGTCGAACGGCAGAACGCTCGGCGCGTCCGATACGCCCGCCATCGCGGCCCGGACTTCCTTGAGCGTATCGGGCCCGAAGCACGAGAACATCAACAATCCGCCTTCGCGGCTCACGCGCGCCCATTCGATGAAGCTCGCATAAGCGTCGCTGGCGTAATGCAAGGCGAGGTTCGAATACAGCATGTCGAAACTCGCTGCCGCGAACGGCAAGGCATCGAACGAGGCTTGCACCAGATCGAGCGGCCGGGCGCGTTTACCGAGCAGGTCGCGCCACCAGGCCGACGCCGGTCCGCGCCATTGCGCCCGCGCCGCCGCCAGGGCGCGGCCCGACACATCGACCCCGGTCAGCCGCGCCTGCGCGAACCGCTGCGCCAGGGCCGCGAGTTCGCGTCCGGATCCGCAACCCAGGGCCAGGACCCGCGCGGGTTCGGCGCGAATCAGATCGAGCCGTTCGAAGACGCGGCCTTGCGCCTCGCGAAACAGGAAGTCGTGTTCGCCGAAATGCGCGACGCGTCGATCGAATTGGCGCTGCAACGCGCGCAGACTGGTGGCGTGGGCCGAAGGCATGGACATGGACGAGGTGCGGAGTCTTTATCATGTTGCCATACGCGCACGCGCCGCTCGTCGTCATCGGCGATGCCCGCACGCGCGCACTCCGGTCCGCAAACACCCGCCATGCCTGCCACGCCCACCAACGCCGATACGCCGGGCCCCGACATGCTCGCCGCCGATGTCGTCGTCGATGCGCCTGCGGCCAGCGCGTGCGCCATCCCGGTGCCCAAAGCGGCGCCGCACACCCGCGCACTGATGCGCTGGCGGGCGCGCGGGGGGCGCGCACTCGACGCCTGGCTGGGCGTGGTCTGCGGGATCTGCGGCGCTCCGGGCGCGAACCCATGCGTGCCGTGCCGCACCGAACGGGCGGCGCGCGAAAACGACGTCTGGCGCTGCGCAACCTGCGCCTTGCCGCTCGCAACGCCGCAAGCCGCTTGCGGCGCATGCCGGCGGCATCCGAGCGCCTTTGATCGGGCGATCTGCGCGGCGGCCTACGATCCGCCGTTCGACCGGCTCGCGCTGACGCTCAAATTCGCGCATCGCGCCGACTATGCGACCACGCTCGGCGTCTTGCTCGCCGACGCGATCGCCCGGGCCGAACCACCGCTCGCATGCGAGATCTTGATGCCGGTGCCCTTGAGCCGCAGCCGGCTGGCCGAGCGCGGCTACAACCAGGCGCAGTTGATCGCGCGCACCGTGGCGCGCCGGCTGGCGTTGCCGCTCGCGACCGGCGCGCTCGATCGCGTACTCGACACCCCGGCCGCGATGCAACTCGACCGCGCCGAACGCGAGCGCGCGATGCAAGGCGCGTTCGCGGCCACCCGCCGCCTCGACGGACGTTGCATCGGCCTGGTCGACGATGTGATGACCACCGGCGCCACCCTCGACGCCGCCGCCCATGCGCTCAAAGCCGCCGGCGCGGCGCGGGTGGTGGCCTTGTGCGCCTTGCGCACGCCTTTGGATTGAAGCCCATGTTCCATGTCGTTTTGGTCAACCCGGAAATTCCACCCAACACCGGCAATGTGATCCGTCTGTGCGCCAACACCGGCGCGCAATTGCATCTGATCGAACCGCTGGGCTTTCGCATCGACGACAAACGATTGCGCCGCGCCGGCCTCGATTACCACGAGTACGCGACCATGCGTGTGCATGCCGATTGGGAGGCTTACCTTGCCGACGCGCGCCCCGACCCGGCGCGCATGTTCGCGCTGACCACGCGCGGCACGCGCCGGGTGGCGGAGGTGGATTTCCGGCCCGGCGATGTCTTCGTGTTCGGCTGTGAAACGCGCGGGCTGGACCCGCAATTGCGCGAGCGCTTCGCGAAGCAGAACCGGCTACGCCTGCCGATGCGACCCGACAACCGCAGCCTGAATCTGTCGAACTCGGTCGCGGTCGTGGTCTTCGAGGCCTGGCGGCAGAACGGTTACGCCGGCGCGGTGTGAACCGGCGCGACGGCGCTCAAAGCGTCGTCGCGTCTTGCACACGCTCGCCGACGAAGCGGCGAATCGTCGCGAGCAACTCGTCTTCCTGGTAGGGCTTGCCGAGGTAGACATTCACGCCCAGCGCCATCGCCATGTTGCGGTGCTTGTCGGCGGTCCGCGAGGTGATCATGACGATTGGCACTTCTTTGTAGCGCGGATCGCTGCGCACGTTGCGGGTCAGATCGAAGCCGTCCATACGCGGCATCTCGATGTCGACCAACATGATGTCGGGCGCGAAATCCTGCATCTGTTCGAGCGCGTCCACGCCGTCTTTGGCGAGCACGACCTGGTAACCCTCGCGCACCAGCAGGCGCTGGGTCACACGGCGCACCGTGACCGAATCATCGACCACCATGACCACCGGCGCATGCGACATGCCGCCGACCTCGGTGCGCGGCGGCTTGGCGCCTTCGACGATCTCGCCGACCGCGCCGGTCGCCGACGGCACCGGCGCGCTGCGCTGGGTCTGAACCCGGCCGACCAGTTGCACCGGATCGAGGATCAGCACGATGTCGCCCGAACCGAGCACGGTCGCGCCGGCGATGCCGATCATGCGCGCGAGCTGCGGCCCGATGTTCTTGACCACGACTTCCTGGTTGCCGATCACTTCGTCGACATGGAGCGCGACGCGCCGGCCGCCCGAGCGCAAGGCCACGATCGGCGAATAGCGCTGCGCGACCGGCACGCTGACATGGTCGCCGAGCAGGAAAGGCAGGTAGACGAACTCGACCCGCTCGCCGAGCACGCTCAGGCTGCCGTCGTTGTAGGCGGTGGCGAGCGGGGCCGGACGCAATTGCTGCACTTGTTCGATCAGCACCGACGGCAAGGCATAGATGCGCCCGCCGGCGCGCACCAGCACCACCTGGGTCACGGCCAGCGTGAGCGGCAGGCGGATCGCGAACCGGGTGCCGCGGCCGGTCGCGGATTCGACTTCGACCCGGCCGCCCAGAGCGCTGGCTTCGGAACTCACGACATCCATGCCGACGCCGCGGCCGGCCAGCTCGGTCACTTCGCTCGCGGTCGAGAAGCCCGGCTGGAAGATGAGCGCCGCCGCTTCGACATCGGTGGCCGCCTCGGGGGACGGCAACAGCCCATGCGAAGCCGCGCGTTCGCGGATGCGCGCGAGGTCGAGCCCGGCGCCGTCGTCGGCGAACTCGATCAGGACTTCGTTGCCCTCATACCGCACGCTGAGCGTGATGTTGCCGCCTTCGGGCTTGCCGCTGGCCTGGCGCTCGCTCTTGGGTTCGATGCCGTGCACGACCGCATTGCGCAACAAATGCTCGAACGGCGCGACCATGCGTTCGAGCACGCCGCGGTCGAGTTCGACATTGCCGCCGACGATGCCGAGCGCGACCCGCTTGCCGGTTTCCTTGGCGGCCTGGCGCACCACGCGGTACAGACGATCGGAGACCGAATCGACGGGCACCATCCGCACCCGCATCAGATCCTGCTGCAGATCGCGCGTCAGCCGGGCCTGGCTGGTCAGATCCTTGCCGGCGCCTTCGAGGCTGCGCACGATGTTTTGCTGCACCATGGCCACGTCGTTCACCGACTCGGCCATCATGCGGGTGAGTTCCTGCAAGCGCGTATAGCGATCGAACTCGAGCGGGTCGAATTCCTCGGCGTGCTGACGCTGGGCTTCGAGCCGGCTTTGCATCTGCGCTTCGGCCGCGATTTCGATTTCGCGCAATTGCATGCGCAAACGCCCGACGTTTTCCGTCAATTCGCCCAAGGAACCGCGCACGCCGCTGATGTCGTTCTCTAGCCGCGACCGTGCGATCGCGACTTCACCGGCCTGGTTGACCAGGCGGTCGAGCACCTCGGATTTGACGCGCACCAAGGCGCCGGCTTTGGCGCGCTGGCGTTCGACCAAGGTCGCGGCGCGGCTTTCGGGCACGATCGACAACGCGCCCTCGCCCAGATTCGAGACCGCCGCGGCGATGCGCGACGGGCGCAAGGCCGGCAAGGTGGCGGTCGGGTCTTGGACCGGCCGCGCGGGTTCGGCGTTGGCCACGGGTGTGGCGGTGGCGGGCGATGCTGCCGCCGCTGCGGGCGCGGTGGGCGCCGCCTCGGCGGCGCCAGTCGCGGGCGCGGCGCCGACTTCCGGCTCGGCCGGCGTCACGCCGCCGGTTTGCACCAGACCGTCGAACAAGGCGACCGCATCGTCGAAGCGCGAGAGCAAGGCTTCGTAAAGCGCGGCGCTCGGTTGTTCATGGGCCACCTGGGCCCGGGTTTCCATGTCGTGCAAACGGGCGCCCAGGCGCATCGCGCCGGCCATGCGCGCGCTGCCTTTGACCGTATGCAGGCCGCGCAACAGATCGGCAAGCGCGGTCTCGTTCGTCGGCTCGGCGATCAGGGCGCGCAAATCATTGCCGATGCGCGGCAGATGGTCGCCGGCTTCGGCCGCGAAGATCTCGAACAACTCGGGATCGATCTCATCGCGCAAATGTGCAGTCTCGTCTTCTTCGACCGCGATGTCGGCCACCGCCTCGGGCGCCGGCTCGGCCGTGTCGAGCGCTGCCGACAGACCGTCATCGAGCGACACTTCGGACAAGGCCTGATCGAGGGATGCGTCCAAGGACTCGGGCAGCGTCTCCAGCGGCGCCGGGACCGGCACCGGGTCGACCGCCACGGTCTCGAGCGTGCTCAGGTCGAAGGTCAACTCATCGGTCGCCGCATCGATCGGTACGGCTTCGATCGGTGCCGCATCCACCGGCCCGCCGTCGAGCGACAGGCCGCCATCGGACATCAAGTCGATCGTGAGCGCGTCGGACGCGGCGGGCTCCGCGACGATCTCCGGCGTCGCGGCGCCGACCGCCAGCGTGTCGTCCGCCACAGGCTGGGTCGAACTCAATTCCAGGCCTTCGATGCTCAGGCCCTCGATCGCAAGCTCATCGGCCGGGGGCATTTCGGCCGCAGCGCTCGGCGCACCATCGACCGCCGCCTCGGGCGTCGCCGGCGCGTCCTCCGGCAATGGGTCGGTCTTGATCGCGGGCGCACCCAAGGTATCGGGCAGGCTGAAGCTGAGGTCGTCGAGCGAAATTTCGTCGAGCGCCACGCCTTCGATGGTCGGCATCTCCGCGTCGAGCAGGTCCGCATCGGCGGCGGGATCGAGCAGATCGGCGTCGGCCGCCGGATCGATCGTGGTCTGGGTGGTCGGCACCGCGACGAGTTGCAGCGGCGTCTGCTGGCGCATCTGCCAGGCCACGCGCAACTCGTCGATGGCCGCCATCACACCGGGCTCGACCATCGGGAAAATGCCGGCCGCGAATTGATGCAGCATCGCGCGCACGCGTTCATGCACGAAATCGAGTTTGTCGAATTCCTCGGGCAGCACTTCCACCGGCG
>JADHEF010001150.1_pt1 | contig 18727 bp, 14 predicted proteins | sample 8952391 | NCBI WGS metagenome assembly JADHEF01 (sample SAMN16124439, study PRJNA663245) | bioreactor sludge metagenome | isolation source: sludge (nitrite) | place: India:Bengaluru | collected 2019-02-28
ATATCTTGCCTACCCGGCTGCATATCTCCGGCATCGCGGGATTTGAGGTTATTATGTATCTGTAATTCTTTGTCCCTGTCAGCGCGGTAAGCTTGCTCTCCCATTCTCCCTGATTGAACCCTGCCTCGATAACTACAAGTTCTGTATCCGGGCTTTCATCTGCCGCTTTTTTTGCCCCGCTTACAAGCATTTCATAAGTCGGGCTCCCTGCCGCGACCCCTGGAACATAGACTGCGATCCTGATCTTTTCTTTCATTTCCCCGCTTTGCTGCTGCGCTTCATTTTTCTCCCGGCAGCCAGACAGGAGAATCACCGCTGATATTATGGCAAGGCAGAAAATATGGTTAAAGGCTATTTTTTTCATTTGTAATCCCCGGTATAATTTACAATAATAATATGTATTGATATGATTCTAATCTTAATTAAACAAAAAGAAAATAGTAAGATATATGCAACCTGATGACCCGCAGTGAAAACGATACGTGAGGTCAGTTTTTAAAAAATAAAAAATTGAGGTAAGAAATGCGTTATTCCAAACCTGTCAATCTCGGGATTGTCGCCTGCCCCGGGGCAGAAGTTTTTGCTGATGATATTGTCCTTCACCTTAAGAAATACTACATGAAAAAGCACAAAAAAAAGATTGAGCTTATATCACGGGCATACGGAATGCCGCAGGATGAGGTGGAAAAACAGGTCAATTTATTGATTGATATCGATGATTCCAACCTTTCGGTATGCCCCGATACCGAAAAGTACAGGATTCCGGAGTTCAAGGTGCCTGTAAAATACACGAGATTTGCCAACGGCGAGTTCAAGGCAGAGATAAAGTCTTCGGTAAGGGGAATGGACGTTTATATAGTCCAGGATGTTGAAAACCATTATCCGCTCAACATAAACGGGGACGGCAGCAAGTTTGTCCTTTCGGTAAATGACCATGTTTTTACCCTTTTTGCTACCATTGATGCTGTAATACAGTCAGGAGCTAGCTCTGTTTCTGTCGTAGTCCCGGCATATCCCTACGCGAGGCAGCACAAAAGGAAGGGAAGGGAAGCTCTTACCGCCGCCCTTTTCGGCCGGATCCTTGAAAACATGGGAATTACCAGGATCATCACCCTTGATATCCATTCCAAGGAGATTGAGAACTGCCTCAACAAATGCAGAATGGAAGACCTTCACGCCTCATACCAGATAATAAGGACGCTTCTCAATTATGTGGATATTGAAAAATCAGATATTGTCATTGTCTCCCCTGACACCGGCGCTGTCGACAGGAACAAGTTCTATGCCGGAAACCTGAACAAGCCGCTTGCCATGCTTTACAAGGAAAGGGACTATTCCAGAATTTCACAGAATGCAAAGGCCAGCAACATAACCTCCATGCGGCTTCTCGGCAATGTAAAGGACAAGGTAGTTTTCATGGCTGATGACATGGTAGGAACAGGCGGAACAATGATAAAGGCAATGCAGAACCTCAGGGAAATGGGGGCCGAAAAGGTTATATGCGCAATAAGCCTGCCGTTCTTTACCGGAAACGCTATCGAAAATTTCGATGAGGCATATAAAAAGGGTTTCTTTGACAAAATCATTGGGACAAACGCTGTTTACCATGATGAAACACTCTATTCCAGGGAATGGTATGTGAACGCCCAGATATCAGATCTTTTCGCGCGTGTAATCTCAAGGCTGCACCAGGAAAGAACCCTTACCCCCCTGATTGACAACAGCAAGATAATTCAGAGGCTGCTGAAGAATTCCTGATACGGGAAAAGAAGACTAAATAATTATGGATAAAAAGGTACTTGCGGTTGATATAGGTACATCGTCAATCAAGGCAGGGGTTATTGACAGAAAAGGTGAACTGAAATCGTGGCAGAGAACAGCGTACGATGAGGTAGGCGGCGATCTTTACAGGTGGGAAACTGGTTTCTGGGTTTCTGCTTTTAAAAAAGCCCTCTCCGGCCTCTCCTTTCTTGATGAGATTGACGCTGTTGTTTTCAGCGGAAGCGGCCCGACAATTGTCCCCATAGACAGGAACGGAAACTGCACGGCTGAGACCCTTTTATGGATTGACAACAAAAAAACTGACCTTCCCGGGGAAAAATCCTTCTTTCTTCCAAAAATACGATGGTTTATGGAAAACAGAAAGGAACTCTATCCCGACATTGCCTGTTTTCTTCCCCTTTCAGGCTTTTTCCCCTATCTTCTGACTGGTGAGCTTAAAGCGCCCATTCCCGGCAGGGAGTTTGCTCCTTTTCTGTGGTCTGACGAATCAATCCTTAAATGGGGCCTTGACAGGAAAAAACTTCCTGATTTTGTCCTTACAGGAGAGCTTATAGGGCTTGTCTCAGAGAAGGGAATGAAAGAGACAGGGCTTTCAAAAGGTGTCCCTGTCTTTGCGGGGGCAAACGACTATCTTATGGCTCTTCTCGGGACTGGCGCTGTATATGAGGGAGCTGTCTGCGACAGGGCAGGTACCTCGGAAGGAATCAACTACTGCAGCAAAGGCACCTCCGGGTGTGACAATCTCCGGACGCTTCCCCATATAATTGGAGGGTATAACAATATTTCCGGAGTCCTTGCCTCGTCGGGAAGGATATTCGAGTGGTTCAGAAAGCTTTCCGGGCAGGAGGGCAGGTCTTATATTTCACTTGTCAAAGAGATATCTTCTGTAATCTATAATGACGATAATCTTTATTTTTTTCCTTCCCTTAAAAGGGATTCTGTATGGCAGTTTTCAGGCGGAGCGTTTGTCGGGCTTGAGGCAAGGCACGGGATGCCGGAAACAGGCAGCGCTGTCGTAAAATCAATCGGGTTTTCAATACGCGATGTTATCAGCCTTATGGAATCATGTTCCCTCAGGATTGACGAAATTAGGCTTTCGGGCGGCCAGGCGAAAAACCCTCTCTGGAACCAGATGAAGTCGGATATGATCGGAAAAAGGATACTTGTCCCTGAAATCCACGATGGCGAGCTTCTCGGCTGCGCCTGCGCAGGGTTTTGCGGGCTTGGTGTTTTCAGCACTCTTTCAGAGGCATCGCTTGGGATGGTCCGTATCAGGGATGAGTACAGGCCTGACAGAAAGGCTTTTGACAGGTTTACGGTACTCTTTGAGCAGTATTCCGCAATTGCGGCCAAAATGGAAGCTTTGGCAGACAGCTTATGATTCCTTCAGAAGACCTGATTATTATGTAAAAAACTGATGATGTGCTATAATATCCAGCAATATGAGTGATGAAAAACCGGTTAATCAAAAACACCTGTTCAGGTATTCGGAACTTGTTTTCCCCAGGAAGATAATAATAAATTTTTTTCTCAGTTCTGCTCTGGCTATTTATGCCTTTTTCAGCATTGCCTTCATGATACAGGGATGGGCAATAAAAAGAAACGAAAAAATATTCACCGAACAGCAGGCACTGCAGGTGCTTATTGCCAAGCAGGCAATGGATGAAGGGATTTACGAGATTTTCTATGATCTTGATATTCTTCAGATGTATTTCAGGGATGATATTCTTCAGAACGAGGATTATAAAAAAAACAGGCTTTTCCAGTTTGTCCAGACAAGCAAGCAGGAGATACTGGGTTTCCTTGTTTCATATAAGCCCGGAAGCATTGATTACAGCAATCTCTCGACCGGAGAAAGGGAGGAGGTCGCAAAATCTGTCGGCGCTGTGTGGCTTAAAAACTACTGGAACGATGTGGGCATTTTCAACAAGGAGACAGTAGTAGCGCCGCTCTATGTATCAAGCAATTACCAGCTTATAGGCGATATACTGCCTGTCTGGTCATCCGGGGAGCTGAAGGCGCTCATCTGCGTAGTTATGGACCTCAAGCCAATGATGAACCGCTTTATTTTTCCGATCAGCATGGGAGAATATGGGTCCGGCACACTGCTTACCGGGGACGGGACTGTCCTTTTTGATGAAAACCTAAAAAATGTGGGCAAAAACATATTCAGCTTTGATCTTCTTGACCCTGAAATGATGAAGAAATTCAATGAAACAGTTTTAAATCAGACACTTGGCAGCAGTGACTTCAACTTTACCGGCAGCAAAGGCAAATCGCAAAGGCGTCTTGGTGCCTGGCATTCCATGAATATAGGCAAACAGAAGCTTGTACTTCTTCTTACCGCGACAGAGCAGCAGGTAAATTCCACCCTGTTCGATTTTCAGATACAGATTATCGCGCTGGGTGTTGTCCTTGTGGTTGCAGTTGTTTCAATAAACTTTGTCCTTATTACCTCAAGGAAAAAGATTGTACAGGAAAACGCCCGCCATCTTGAGGTGCTTGTCCAGCAGAGGACTGAAGAGCTTGCGATAAGCGAAACAAGATACCAGGCGATTTTCCAGTCAGCCAATGACACAATAATGATCCTGCGTGAAAACAGGATTGTGAATTTCAACAGGAAAGCGCTTGAAATGTTCGGGTACAGTGAAGATGAATTCCGGGGTATGTCTCCCCTTGATGTGTCTCTTGACGAGATTGACGGGGTCAGAACAGCGGACCTCCTGTCGCATTATATGGAGGAAGCCCATCATGGCAAACCGCAGTTCTTTGAATGGCCCCAGGTTCGGAAAGATGGGAGCTTTTTTGATACAGAAGTAAGCCTTTCCCTTCTTGACCTTGCTGATGATCATCTGCTTCTTGCGATTGTCAGGGATGTTACTGAAAGAAAAAAGGCGCAGACAGATCTTCAGAAACTGAACGCTGAGCTTGAGCAGCGTGTAATGCTGAGGACTGCCGAGCTTGAGGATTCCAACATCGCCCTGAAAGAATCGTTTGCGAAGCTTCAGGAGACACAGAAGAGCCTTGTGGAGGCGGAAAAGATGGCATCCCTTGCCATGCTTGTTGCAGGCGTCGCCCACGAGATCAATACCCCTGTCGGGATAAGCATTACCGCCGCTTCCCATCTCAGGGAGCAGACAGAACTGATTACCGCACGCTATAAAGAGGGAAACATAAAAAAATCAGAGCTTGAGAATTACATAACTGTAGCGGGCGAATCATCGAAGGTATTGCTTGATAATCTTGAGAAAGCTTCGGAACATATCGGCAGCTTCAAGAAGGTTGCGGTGGATCAGACCAGCCGGGAAAAGCGTGCTTTCAATCTTAAAGGCTATGTCGGGGAGGTCCTTACCAGCCTTCAGCCTGTTCTCAAGAAAACAACACATAATGTGATTATTAAAGGAAGGGATGATATTGAGATAGAGAGCATGCCTGGTGCCCTTTCCCAGATAGTAACCAATCTTGTAATGAATTCGCTGAAACACGGATTTGAGGGAATTGAAAACGGGGAAATACGGATTGATACTGATTATGATAACTACAGGGAAATAGCTACCTTAAGTTACAGCGATAACGGGAAAGGGATGGACAGCCTTACAAAGCAGAAGATATTTGAGCCTTTTTTCACTACAAAGAGGGGATCGGGCGGGAGCGGGCTTGGAATGCATATTGTCTATAATATTGTTACACAGAGTCTGAAGGGAGAAATCACTTGTGAAAGTTCTCCCGGCAATGGTACAATTTTCATGATTAAATGGCCGGTTGGCATGAAACAGGCATAGAATAAAAATAAATAATATAATATATTCTATTGACAAAACCGGGCATGTCTGTTAGTTTGCACACGTTATCCAGTCGGATTGACAGGACAGGTATGCCCTTGTAGCTCAGTCGGTAGAGCACCTCCATGGTAAGGAGGGGGTCGCCGGTTCAAGTCCGGCCGAGGGCTAAAACAATAACAGTACACCAGGCTTTTACTGGTATAACCATAGATAATATATAGGAGATTCTGATATGGCATCCAAGAAAAAGGGAAATATTGAACTTATTGCTCTTCAGTGCACAGAGTGTAAAAGAAGAAACTATACAACATCAAAAAACAGAAAAAATACACAGGCGAAGATGGAATTCAGCAAGTACTGCAAGTTTGACAGGAAGCATACACTTCACAAGGAAACCAAAATTAAATAATTTTTAGGCCAGTAGCTCCAATGGCTAGAGCGCCGGTCTCCAAAACCGGATGTTGTAGGTTCGAGTCCTACCTGGCCTGTAATAGTTGATAGTTCCCTTTTCATGTTATTAGGAGTTTTATATGAACAAAATCCTGAATTTTTTCAAGGAAAGCTACTCGGAACTTAAGAAAGTCGTGTGGCCTGGCAGAAGCGAGGTTGGTTCATCAACCAGGGTAGTTATTGTCTCGACACTGGTTTTTGCGGCGGTTTTGGGTATTGTGGATTTTCTTTTAGTCATAGGTATTGATATAATTTTTTAACGAAAGAGCAGGGTTATAGATGGCAAAAGGTTGGTATGTTCTTCATACCTATTCGGGTTATGAAAACAGAATTGAAAAACATGTAAGAAAACTGATGGAAGATCCCGCTCTGTCTGGTTCCATTCTTGATATCAAGATTCCTTCTGAGGAAGTTGTTGAGGTCAAAGACGGGAAAAAGAAGGTGTCGTCCAGAAAATTTCTGCCCGGATATATTCTGCTGGAAATGGACCTGCCTGACAAGGGCTGGAAAAGCGTGTGCTCCGAGATCAGGAAGATACAGGGTGTGACAGGATTTGTCGGCGCTCTGGGAACTGTAAAGCCTAACCCCATATCGACGGATGAAGTGCGCAGCATACTTCAGAAAACAGGAGATATGAAAGCAAACAGGCATGCCAAGTCAAAACAGGTTTTCAATATTGGGGAATCTGTCAAGATTGTAGGCGGGCCGTTTGATTCATTTACGGGAAAGATTGATGAAGTAAATCTGGAGAAAGGAAAACTCAGGGTTATAGTAGGAATATTTGGACGGGCAACCCCTGTAGAGGTTGATTTTACACAAGTCGAACAGATTTAACCTGGCATTGTAAACAGGCTTTAGGCAGAATGAAAAGTCATGCTTAAGGCTCTTATCATTTTCCGGTAAGTTTTACCGGTTTTAGACTGGGAGTTTCTTTTATAAAGAAACGTTTACCACATATTTGGAGAAATAAATGGCCAAGAAAAAGGTGACAGCTATTGTCAAGCTGCAGGTTCCTGCCGGGAAAGCTACTCCAGCTCCTCCTGTCGGACCAGCGCTTGGACCACATGGCGTAAGTGCTCCTCAGTTTGTTCAGCAGTTTAACGACAGAACAAAAAGCATGGAGCCGGGACTTACCATCCCTGTAGTTATTACTGTATATGCTGATAAAACATTTACTTTTATCACAAAGACACCGCCTGCTGCGGTTCTTCTCAAGAAGGCGTGCGGCATTGAAAGCGGGTCTGCGGAACCCCACAAGGTAAAAGTGGCAAAAATAACAAAAGCTGATCTCAAAAAAGTGGCGCAGCTGAAAATGCCGGATCTTAATGCAAACGATATTGAGGCTGGAATGAAAATTATTGCAGGTACTGCAAGAAGCATGGGCATTGAGGTGGAGGCGTAAGGTATGAAAAAAGGGAAAAAATATCTTGAAGCAGTCAAGAAGTATGACAAGGCAGCCCTTTATCCTTATGAGGAAGCTGTTGGAATTGTGAAGAAAATTGCCTATGCAAAGTTTGATGAAACAGTCGAACTTTCAATAAGGCTTAACCTTAAGAAAAGCCAGGCAGTAAGGGATACCCTTGTTCTTCCGCATCAGTTTACGGGAGCAAAAAAGATCCTTGTTTTTGCTAAAGGGGCGAAGGCTGATGAAGCAAGAGAGGCTGGCGCTGCCTATGTCGGCGATGTTGATCTTGTTGAGAAAATCAAAAACGGTTGGCTTGATTTTGATATAGCGGTTGCGACTCCTGACATGATGAAAGATGTAGGAAGGCTTGGTCCCGTGCTTGGAAGAAGAGGTCTTATGCCTAACCCGAAAACACAGACAGTTACCTTCAATATCAAGGAAGCACTGAAAGAACTGCAGAAGGGAAGGGTGGAATTCAGATCTGATAAAACAGGTGTGCTTCATCTTGCTGTCGGAAAGGTTTCAAATGAGGTAAGCCAGATTGTGGAAAATATCCACGCTGTCGTATCTGAGGTTGAGAGAAAAAAGCCTTCCGATGCGAAAGGTGATTTTTTTCTTTCTGTTGCAGTTTCTTCAACAATGGGTCCTGGCGTCAAGGTTGCTTTTAAATAGGATGTAAAGGGGTTATTATATGGCAGAATATATTACAAAAGTGCAGCCGGCCAAGAAAGAGGCTGTTGCTGCGATAAAAAGCAGAATAGAGACAGTAAATGATTTCATTGTAACAGATTACAGGGGACTTACTGTTGAACAGATCACGGGATTAAGAAGAAAGCTCAGGGAATTTAACGCGGAATACAAGGTTGTTAAAAACAGGTATGCCAAAATCGCGTTTGACAGCATAGGCGTAAAGGGGCTTGAGAAGCTTCTTGTGGGGCCCTCTGCTGTTGCCATGATCAAGGGAGAAACAGGTGCTGCAGCAAAGGCCCTGTTTGATTTTTCAAAGGAAACTCCGGTGCAGATCAGGGGCGGATATGTTGATGGCAATATTTTTGACAAGGAGCAGCTTGAGGCGTTCTCGAAACTCCCGTCAAAGATTGAGCTTATATCAATGCTCATGAGCACAATGAAGGCTCCTGTGCAGAATATGGTATATGTGCTTAATGCTCCTGTTCAGAAGCTTGCAAGGACACTGCAGGCAGTTGCTGACCAGAAGGCATCAGTGAAATAATCCGCCTTATTGCGGTTTATAAATATTCAGCATTAGTCTTCGGATCGGCCATGCTATTGCTGATAAAAAGATAAGGAGAAGATAATATGGCAAAGAAAGATGAAATTCTTGAAGCAATTGCCAGTATGACAGTTCTTGAAGTATCGGAACTTGTTAAGGCAATGGAAGAAAAATTCGGCGTAACAGCTGCAGCACCAGTTGCAATGGCAGCAGCACCGGCAGCCGCAGCAGCACCGGCAGCTGAAGAAAAGAGCGAATTTGATGTAATTCTTGCAAAAATTGATGACAGCAAAAAAATCCCTGTTATCAAGGAAGTAAGGGCAATTACAGGCCTTGGTCTTAAAGAGGCAAAGGATCTTGTTGAGGGTGCTCCTCAGAAAGTTAAAGAAGGTGTTTCTAAAGACGAAGCTAAGACACTCAAGGAAAAGCTGGAAGCAGCTGGCGCAGTTGTTGAGATTAAATAGTTTTTATTTTAGGCATCGTGAATTTCTCATATTACAACCCTGGTATTCCAGGGCTGTATATTATGCCGGCGGCTCCGTGCTGCCGGTATATTTATCATTAGGGGGTATGGTTAATGCTTGATAGAACCAGGGCTATTAAGCGGCAATATATCGGAAAAGACTATCATGAGGTCATGGATCTTCCAGGGCTTGTTGATATTCAGCTTTCATCTTATGAAAAATTTCTTCAGAGGGAAAGGCTGCTCAATGGAGAGCCTTTGCTTGAACAGGGGCTTGAAGAAGTTTTTCAGAGTGTTTTCCCGATTGAAAGCCCGAACGGGGATATGTTGCTGGAATATACTCAGTATGTTCTTGATGAAGAAGGTATTAAGCTTGATGAATTTGAATGTAAGCAAAAAGGCATAACATATGCAGTCCCCCTTAAAGCCCGCATAAACCTTATTTTTCAGGAAACAGGAGAGATAAGGCAGAAACTTATATATATCGGCGATGTCCCCCTGATGACTGAAAGGGGAACTTTTATAATAAACGGGGCTGAAAGGGTTGTTGTCAGCCAGATACACAGGTCTCCGGGTGTTGTTTTTTCATATGATAAAGGTATTTTTTCTTCAAGGATAATTCCTTATAAAGGTTCCTGGCTTGAGTTTGAAATTGAACACAAGAAGGACCTTATATATGCCAAGGTTGACAGGAAGAAGAGAATACTTGGCACAATATTTTTAAGAGCTCTCGGATACGGTACCCGCGAAGAGATAATATCCCTTTTTTACAAGACTAAAAAGGTAAATCTTGCCGGAGTTCAGGAAGAAAAAGAAAAACTTATAGCTTCAGTAACTGCCAGGCCAATCTTTGCGCAAAGCGAAGCGGGAGAAACGAAAAAACTCTACCGCGCGGGGGAAAAAATTCTTCTGCATGACATAGATGAACTTCTTCACAGCGGTATTGAGGAAATTGAAGTTATTGATTTTGAAAGCAATAAATCGCTTCACTCAAACATTATTCTCAATTGTTTTGAGATGGAAGATATAAAATATGTAAGGGATGATTCAGATTCAGACGAACCGACAAGGGATGACGCACTTTCCGCTGTATATTCAGTCCTTCTTCCTGGAGAACCAATAACGGTTGAAAGCGCGGAGAAAGACCTGAAGTCAATGTTCTTCTCTGCGAGAAGATATGACCTCGGAAAAGTCGGAAGGTACAAACTTAACAAGAAATATGATTATGACCCCCCTGTTGATGACCAGGTGCTTACGAAAGATGATATCGTGAATACGATGTTTTTCCTGATCAGGGTATATATCGGGGAAGAAAATGTTGATGATATTGACCACCTTGGAAACAGGCGTGTCAGGTCTGTCGGAGAGCTTCTGGCAAATCACCTCAAGACTGCGTTTGTAAGAATGGAGAGGATTGCCAAGGAAAGAATGTCTCTCAAGGAAACAGATACAATAAAACCGCAGGATCTTATTTCCATAAAGCCGATTGTGGCAGCTATCAAGGAATTCTTTGGTTCTAGCCAGCTTTCACAGTTTATGGATCAGGTAAACCCGCTTTCGGAGCTTACCCACAAGAGAAGGCTTAATGCTCTGGGACCTGGAGGTCTTTCAAGGGACAGGGCTGGATTTGAGGTAAGGGACGTTCATTATACCCATTACGGAAGAATGTGCCCGATTGAGACACCTGAAGGGCCGAATATCGGTCTTATTGTATCGCTTGCAAACTATACCCGTGTAAATGATTACGGTTTTCTCGAAACTCCCTACAGAAAGGTAGTAAACGGCGTTGCGACAAAACAGGTTGAATACCTTTCAGCGATTGATGAAGAGAAATATTACATAGCGCAGGCTAATGCGCAGCTCAACAGTGACGGCAGTTTTGCCGCGGAACAGGTTTCTGTAAGAAAGGCTGGAGACTATACAACCCGGGCGCCGGGAGGCATACAGTATATGGATGTCTCTCCAAAGCAGGTAATATCAGTTTCGACTTCTCTTGTACCGTTTCTTGAGCACGATGACGCAAACCGCGCACTCATGGGTTCAAACATGATGAGGCAGGCTGTTCCGCTTCTTTTTCCCGAGTCCCCGATTGTAGGAACCGGGATGGAATGGAAGACAGCCTATGACTCAGGCGTTGTTATAAAGGCAAGGAATGCCGGGACTGTAACATTCGTTTCTTCCGAAAAGATTATTGTCGAAAAGGAAGAGGGCGGAGAAGATGTTTACAGGCTGCTGAAATACCAGAGGACAAACCAGGATACCTGTTTTACGCAGAAACCGCTTGCCAGGGTTGGGCAGAAGGTGGTCAAGGGAGATGTTCTCGGCGACGGGCCCGCGACATCATTTGGGGAACTTGCGCTGGGGAGAAATGTTGTTGTCGCCTTTATTCCGTGGAATGGGTATAACTACGAGGATGCCATTCTCATCTCTGAAAAGGTTGTCAAGGAAGATATATTTACATCAATACATATAAAGGAATTCATTACTGAAGTAAGGGAAACCAAGCTCGGTACTGAGAAGCTTACCAGGGATATTCCCAATACAGGGGAAAAAGCCCTCGAACAGCTTGATGAAGAGGGGATCATTAGGATAGGCGCCAAGGTGAAATCGGGATATATACTTGTGGGAAAGGTTACTCCGAAATCGGAAACTGAAACCACCCCAGAATTCAAGCTGCTTAACTCGATCTTTGGTGAAAAAGCCAAGGAGGTACGTGATACTTCTCTGCGTGTCCCCCACGGTGTTGAGGGAACTGTTATAGATATCCAGAGGCTCAGAAGGGCTGAGGGTGATGACCTTAACCCTGGTGTTGATGAAGTGGTTAAAATACTTATTGCTACCAAGAGAAAGCTCCAGGAAGGAGATAAAATGGCTGGCCGGCATGGTAACAAGGGTGTAGTTTCCCGCGTAATGGCTGAAGAAGACATGCCATACATGGAAGACGGAACACCAGTTGATATATGTCTTAACCCGCTTGGCGTTCCTTCGCGTATGAACCTTGGGCAGCTCATGGAAACAAGCCTTGGTTGGGCAGGGTACGCTCTTGGTGAAAAATACGCAACGCCTGTCTTCCAGTCAGCTACAAATGAAATGATTTCGGGAAAACTCGAAGAAGCGGGGCTTCCGGGAACCTCAAAAACCGTGCTTTACGACGGACTTACGGGAGAGCCTTTTGAAAACCCAATTATGGTCGGATGTGTTTACATGCTGAAGCTGCACCACCTTGTTGATGACAAGATGCACGCGCGGTCGACAGGCCCGTATTCGCTTGTTACCCAGCAGCCTCTTGGAGGCAAGGCCCAGTTCGGCGGTCAGACGCTTGGGGAAATGGAGGTATGGGCACTTGAGGCTTACGGAGCTGCCAATACTCTTCAGGAGTTTATCACAATAAAGTCTGATGATATGGCAGGACGTGCCAAGATATATGAAAGCATAGTAAAGGGAGAGCCAAACTCTGCGGCAGGTATACCTGAGGCATTTAATGTTATTGTTCAGGAACTCAGAGGGCTGGCGCTTGATATCTCGATCTGGGATGCGAGAGGAAGGCAGGTTCCCCTTACAGAAAGGGATGAGGAACTCATCAACAGACAGGGAACCAATTTCTAACCAGGAAGGGGTGTTTAATGAGAGAAATGCAGGATTTTGACAATATAATGATCAAACTTGCCTCACCGGAGCAGATCAGGGCATGGTCTTACGGCGAGGTCAAGAAACCGGAAACAATAAACTACAGGACACTGCGTCCTGAAAAAGACGGTCTTTTCTGTGAAAGGATTTTCGGCACAACCAAGGAATGGGAGTGCTATTGCGGAAAATTCAAGTCCATAAGATATAAAGGTGTAATCTGCGACAGATGCGGCGTTGAGGTAACCCACTTCAAGGTCAGAAGGGAGAGAATGGGGCATATTGAGCTTGCCTCTCCTGTTTCACATATCTGGTATTACAGGTCAGTCCCTTCAAGAATGGGGCTTTTACTTGATCTTACAGTTGCTGCGCTCAGGTCAATTCTCTATTACGAGAAATATATAGTAATAGACGCCGGCGACACAGAGCTTAAGAAATATGACCTCCTGTCGGAAGAGGATTACAACGAGGCAGTTGAAAGATACGGCATGAGTTTTACAGCAGGAATAGGTGCTGAGGCGATACGTACCCTTCTCGAGAACCTTGATCTTGATGCCCTTTCGAGTGAACTCAGGGTAAAGATGGTTGAAAAAGGGGCCAAGTCTGACAGAAGGCTGCTCAAGAGAATAGAGATAGTAGAGAATTTCAGGGACTCGGGCAACAAGCCTGACTGGATGATTCTTGATGTCATTCCCGTAATACCGCCTGAACTCCGCCCAATGGTACAGCTTGAGGGCGGAAGGTTTGCTACATCTGACCTTAATGACCTTTACAGAAGGGTAATAAACAGAAACAACAGGCTTAAACGGCTTATGGCACTCAATGCGCCTGATATCATTATCAGAAACGAAAAGAGAATGCTCCAGGAAGCAGTTGATGCGCTGTTTGATAACTCAAAAAAGAAAAAAGTGGTTAAAGGCTCTGCCAACAGGCCCCTTAAATCACTTTCAGATATGCTTAAGGGCAAGCAGGGAAGGTTCAGGCAGAACCTTCTTGGAAAAAGGGTTGATTATTCAGGGCGTTCCGTAATTGTTGTAGGCCCTGAACTCAGTCTTCATCAGTGCGGACTGCCTGCTAAAATGGCGCTTGAGCTTTACAAGCCTTTCATAATGAAGAAGCTTGTTGAGAAAGATGTTGTTTATAACATAAAAAAGGCGAAAACCCTTGTCGAACAGGAAACGGCAGAAGTATGGGCAGTTCTTGATGAAGTTGTACGGGAACATCCCGTGCTTCTTAACAGGGCGCCGACGCTTCACAGGCTTGGTATTCAGGCTTTTGAGCCTGTTCTTGTGCAGGGAAAAGCGATAAAGCTTCATCCGCTTGTCTGTCATGCCTATAATGCTGACTTTGATGGCGACCAGATGGCTGTCCATGTCCCGCTTACGCAGGCTGCCCAGATTGAGTGCTGGACGCTTATGCTTTCTGTCAACAACCTTCTTAACCCCGCGAACGGAAGCCCGATTGTATTCCCGTCACTTGATATGGTGCTTGGGATAAACTATCTGACAGTTGCGAGAAAAGGGGCAAAAGGCGAAGGACGCTATTTTTACTCACTTGACGAAGTCATAATGGCTCTTGACGCAAAATCGCTTGATTATCAGGCGCTTTGCAAGATAAAAATCGATGGAAAATATATTGAAACAACTCCGGGCCGGGTTATCTTTAACGAACAGATGCCGGAAGAGATAGAGTATATAAATTATCCCCTTGCGGACAAGGAACTGAAAGCCCTGATTGCAAAGTGCTACAACAAAAACGGTGCCTATACAACAGTAAAAATGCTGGACTCGATAAAGGCTTTAGGTTTTAAATATGTAACCAAATTCGGCGCTACAATCAGTATGGAAGATGTTGTAATACCGGAAGAAAAGAAAAAGCTTATCGAGGATGCGAATAATCAGGTTGATGTCATTCAGGGACAGTATCTCCAGGGACACATAACCCAGGATGAACGGTATAACAGGGTTATTGAGGTATGGAGCAAGACAAACGAAGACCTCACGAATGTGCTCATGAAAACCCTGAAAGAGGACAGACAGGGTTTTAACCCGATCTATATGATGGCAAACTCGGGAGCAAGGGGAAGCAGAACACAGCTAAGACAGCTTGCCGGTATGAGAGGTCTCATGGCCAAGCCGTCAGGTGATATTATTGAGCTTCCGATCAGGGCAAACTTCAAGGAAGGGCTTTCGATCATTGAGTTCTTTATCTCGACAAACGGCGCCAGAAAGGGTCTTGCTGATACTGCTCTTAAAACAGCTGACGCAGGGTACCTTACAAGAAGGCTTGTTGATATTGCGCAGGATGTCGTTGTCAACGAGGAAGACTGCGGTACAATTAACGGTCTTCTGATAAAAGCTCTTAAGGATGGAGAGGATATTGTTGAGCCGCTTTCAGACAGGATAGCAGGAAGATATACCCTTGAAAGGATAAAACATCCGATTACAGGTGAGATACTGCTGAATGTCAATGAAGAAATAACAGATGAAATGGCAGTCGTAATAGAAGAAGCAGGTATTGAAAGCGTGAGGATAAGAAGCGTTCTTACCTGTGATTCCAAGTTCGGCGTATGCCAGAAATGCTATGGAAGAAACCTTGCCACAAACCGGTCTGTTGAGATTGGAGAGGCTGTGGGTATTATAGCAGCCCAGTCGATAGGCCAGCCCGGCACCCAGCTTACCATGAGAACCTTCCATATCGGGGGTGCTGCGACAAAGGCAAGTGAAGAAAACAGGGTTTACCTTAAATATCCGGTACTGATAAGGAAAATCACGGGAAATACAGTAAGCCTTGAAAATGGTGTGACACTTTTTACGAGAAAGGGATTTATTCTTGTAAATAAAATTCTTTCATCTATGGAGATAAAGCCTGGTGATCAGGTTCTTGTTGGAGACGGCGACAAGGTAATAGCAGGAAATCCAGTTATCAAGAGGAAGGGAGATAATATTGTCTCAAATGATATTGCCTATGTCTCAATCAAGAATAAAAATCTGTATCTTGTTTCGCAGGAACAGAAGGTTGAAATAAGAAACGGTGCTGAGCTTCTTGTTCAGGAGGGCGATGTTGTCCCTCCTGAGGCATCAATTGCGCGGTTTGACCCATTCTCCGAGCCTATTATCGCAGAGTTTTCAGGTACTGTTAAATATCACGATATAATTCTTGGGACAACCCTTAAGGAAGAGATTAACGAAGATACCGGTAATATTGAAAAAAAGATTACTGAGTATACACTTGAAACACTTCAGCCGAGGATTGTCATTGAAGATGAGTCAGGTGCTGATCTTGCGGTATACTATCTCCCCGGAGCGTCGTATATAAATGTTGATGACGGAGCAAAGATAAGCGCCGGAAAAACACTTGCAAAGCTTCTCAAGGAGAGCGTTAAGACAAGGGATATTACGGGAGGTCTTCCCCGTGTAGGCGAGCTTTTTGAAGCGCGCAAGCCAAAGAGCATTACAGTTCTTGCGCAGATAACAGGAAAGGTAAAATTCGGCGGCATAATAAAGGGTAAGCGTCTTATAATAATTTCTGATGACAGGGGTGTCGAGTTCAAGCATCTTGTCCCAATGGGCAAGCACCTTCTTGTCAGGGACGGGGATTTTGTAGAGGCAGGGGAACCTCTTTGTGAAGGCGACAGGGACCCGCACGATATTCTTGATATACTGGGTGAAAATGCACTTCAGGGCTTTCTTATGAATGAAGTACAGGAAGTTTACAGACTTCAGGGTGTGCATATAAATGACAAGCATATAGGTGTAATTATCAGGCAGATGATGAGAAAGGTTGAGATCAGCCATGTCGGCGATACTACCTTTATCCAGGGACACCAGGTTGATAAGTACAGGTTTCATGAGGAAAATGCCAAAGTAATAAAAGAAGGAGGTGAGCCTGCAATAGCCAAACCGCTTCTTCTTGGAATTACACGTGCTTCGCTTAATATTGATTCTTTCCTTTCTGCTGCTTCATTCCAGGAGACAACAAGGGTTCTCACAAATGCGGCAATAGCCGGAAAGGTTGATAATCTCAGGGGTCTTAAGGAAAACATTATAATTGGTCATCTGATTCCTGCCGGAACCGGACAGAAGAATTATAAAAACATAAAACTTTTTGATGAAAGCAATGAAGACCTTGATGCGTCAATACAGAGCATATTAGAGGCAAGGAAAAAAGAAGAAATTGAAGCTGCGGCGGTACAGCCGAAGCAGCACAGTCTTGATGAGCTTGATTAAGACTGATTTGTCCTATTGACTTTTTTGAATGGGGTTGTTAACCTTCATTCACTGAGAAATATTGGCAGCTGAACTGCATACCGTTCACATAGTGTGCGTAGCACATGAAATGAGCAGGATGTGTTAAGTCTACATAGTATACTTATGCTGCCAGAGAAAAATTTACTAGGAGATAATTTGGTAAATGCCAACAATTAACCAGTTAGTCAGAAAAGGTAGAAAGAAAGTACTGAAAAAGACAAAATCTCCTGCACTTGATAGCTGTCCCCAGAAAAGGGGTGTTTGTACAAGAGTTATGACAGTAACTCCGAAAAAACCTAATTCAGCTTTGAGAAAAGTAGCAAGGGTCAGATTGTCAAACGGTATTGAGGTTACCGCATATATTCCGGGTATAGGACATAACCTTCAGGAACACTCGGTAATTCTTTTAAGAGGCGGAAGAGTGAAAGACCTTCCTGGTGTAAGATATCATATTATCAGGGGTGCCAAAGATACCCTTGGCGTGGAAGACAGAAAACGGTCTAGATCGAAATATGGTGCGAAAAAGCCGAAGGCGTGAGTGGGGTTTGATTTATGTCTAGAAAAGGAATTAAAAAAAGAGCGGGAATTGCTCCTGATTCGAAATATGGAAGTGCTGCAGTGTCCAAGTTTATAACAAGGATGATGCTTGACGGGAAAAAAGCGACAAGTACAATTGTAATGTATGAGGCGCTTGAGATACTTGGGACAAAAACCCAGAAAAGTGCGCTTGAGGCTTTCGCTGAGGCAATGGACAAGATAAAGCCTGTTGTTGAGGTAAAATCCAGAAGGGTTGGGGGTTCTACGTATCAGGTTCCTGTTGAAATCAGGGAGTCAAGGCGTGAGGCTCTTGCGACAAGGTGGATAATAATGGCTGCGAGATCAAGAAGCGGTCGCTCAATGGGTGAGAAACTTGGGGCTGAGTTTTTTGATGCATTTAATTCAACTGGCACAGCTTTCAAGAAAAAAGAAGATACACACAGAATGGCGGAGGCCAACAAGGCTTTCTCTCATTATAGATGGTAAAAAGTTTCATACTGCCCTGTATGGGGGTTGAATAAAATATCATCTTGTGTTAAAAAATTTTTTAGTTTGTTTTGTGAATTGGTTTTAGCCAAACCAATCACTCTGTGAGATGCGGCGCCTGAATGCCTTATCTCGGTATAAGGGTGGTAAGGTGGTGAAACTGCTAATCTTTTAATTTTCAAATTAAGGATAGTATGATCATCATTTTTGCCTTATGAAATGGGGAAAAGGCGTGTATTTTGGGAATTATCCATAAATGCATCAGCTGCGGGAATAAATATTATTTTAAGGAATGTAATTAAAAGGAGGAACTGATGGCTAAAGAAAAGTTCGAAAGGTCTAAACCGCATATTAATGTTGGTACTATTGGACATGTAGACCACGGTAAAACAACACTTACCGCTGCCATATCTATGTATTGCGCGAAGAAGCAGGGCGGCAAGGTAATGAATTATGATGATATTGATAATGCTCCGGAAGAAAAAGCCCGTGGTATAACGATTAATACAAGGCATATCGAATATCAGACGGATAAAAGGCATTATGCGCATGTAGACTGTCCGGGGCATGCTGACTATATCAAGAACATGATTACAGGTGCTGCTCAGATGGATGGCGCTGTTATCCTTGTTGCTGCTGACTCAGGACCTGAGCCTCAGACAAGGGAGCATATTCTCCTTGCGAAGCAGGTTGGTGTTCCGAAGATTATTGTTTTTC
>JADHEF010001146.1_pt1 | contig 18698 bp, 17 predicted proteins | sample 8952391 | NCBI WGS metagenome assembly JADHEF01 (sample SAMN16124439, study PRJNA663245) | bioreactor sludge metagenome | isolation source: sludge (nitrite) | place: India:Bengaluru | collected 2019-02-28
TCCGGAGGGCCGCCGTTCCCATCCGATCCGCTTGCCCGCGACAAACCTCCCATGTTACACCTCGCTCGTGCCGACGCGCCGGACGCGAACTCCTGCGAACGCCGGGTCCCGATGGGGAGCCGAGCTGACGCGCATCGAGCTGCTCCGGCTGCGGGAGGTGCTCCGCCTCGCCGGGCTCACCCTCACCTCGACGCGCGTCGCGGTCCTGTGGGGGCTGCAGCGTTCGGCCACGCCCGCGACGCTCGCCGAGCTGGTCGATGACCTGGGCTCGAGGGGCTGGGCGAGGAGCGCCGTCTCCCGCGCCGTGAACGACCTCGTCGGCGCCCGGCTCGTGACCCGGACGACGCCGCCCGGGCGCGGCGTGGCGCTGCTCGCGGCCGCGCCCGAGCCCGAGCTCCCCGAGGGGACGGTGTACTACCTCTGCGACGGCTGCTCCGTGAACGAGTGCCTCGAGGACGCGCGCGTCGTCGCGACCTCCGGCGGGAGCGGTCCGAAAGCCCTCCCGCGAACGGAGGTGACCCACATGGTCGAGAGCCTCTGTCGCCGGCGCGAGGGGCACCCCCGCTCTCTCCTCCCCGTGCGCGCGAACTGATCGGCTGGAAGGCGCCGGACCCGGGCCGGGTCAGGACCCGGGCCGGGTCGAGGCGGCGGGACCCTCGACCGGATCTCGCTCGAAGACTTCGGCGAACCGCGCCACGAACCGAGTTGCGACGTCGCCGAGAGCCGGGGGCGGGACGCCCGGGAGGGCCCTCTCCATCGACGTGACGCCCCCGTCGCGGATCCCGCACGGCACGAACAGGTCGAAGCGCTCGAGGCGGGTCGTCACGTTGAGGCCGATCCCGTGCGTCGTGACCCAGTCCGAGAGGTGGACGCCGATGGCGGCGAGCTTGTCGTTCCCGACCCAGACCGAAGACCAGCGAGCGGGCACGTCGCTCCTCGCCGCCGCGACGCCGAAGTCGGCCGCGGTGAGGATCAGGACCTCTTCCAGGTTCCGGACGAACCGTCGGACGTCTCGCTCGGGCCCTTCGAGGCGCAGGACCGGGTAGGCGACGAGCTGGCCCGGCCCGTGGAACGTCAGCTTCCCGCCGCGGTCGGAGCGGTGGAACGCGACGCCGAGCCGGGCGAGCTGCTCGGCGGGGAGGTTCAGGTCGTCGGTCCCGGCGTTCCGCCCCGCGGTGATCACGTCCTCGTGCTCGAGGAGGAAGAGGGTCTCCCGCCCGCCGTCCTTCGCGCGCGCTTCCGCCTCCTTCTGGAGGACGACGACCTCGTCGTAGGGGCGGGGGCCGAGCGGAAGTAGGGAGATGACGTCGAGCGGGCGCGGCATCAACGGAGAATGTAGCAGCCGGCCAGGAGGCGGGCGAGGGCGAGGTCGGCGAGCTCCCCGGCGCGCTTCGGAGCCTCGCCTGGCTCCGCCGCGCGGCCCGTCGCCGTCGGCGCGAGGCTGCTGGCGTCGAGCGCCTCCTGGAGCGCTGCGGCGACGTCGTCCCGGGTTCTCGTTCCGTCGAGAAGCCGGACGACGAAGCGGTCGAGCGGGTCCAGGTCGCCCGAGCCGTTGAGCAGGTGGGTCACTGGCTCGCCGGCCGCCGCCTCGTACCGGGCGGACGGGGAGACGCAAGGGCGCCCGGGAAGGGACGTCGCGATCGGCGGGTCGAGGAGGTGGGCGGAGACGACCTGTCCGAGGATGGCCTGGTGGACCATCCGGTCGAGGGTGTGCGGCTCGGGCGGCGGGCCGCCGGAACGACGGGCCGCTTCCGCGAGGACGTGGGTCGCGGCGGCGTGCGGGAGCGTTCCCGGCCAGACTCCCCAGAGGACGTGGAGGAGGGCGCGCAGGCGGACGTCGGAGGTCTCGAGCGTCAGCCCGTCGAGCCCGACGAACCTCTCCGGGCCCGGCGCGAGCGGGTCGGCCGACGGGTCGAGCGGCTTCACGCGCGACCGGAGATGGCAGGCGGCGAGGCGGCCGGGCTCCGGGCCGGCGGGGAGCGGCCGGCCGGAGTGGCAGAAGAGGCTCCTGCGGAAGCGACGGTTGCAGGCGAAGTCGACGACCTGCTCGCGCTCGATCCTGTCCGCCGCGAAGCGGTCCAGCTGCCCGAGGGCCTCGGGCGGAAGGACCTCGCCCGAAGAGAGGAAACGTTCCTCCGTGACGTACTGGAGACCGTGCCGCCCCGCCCGCTCGACGATCTCGTGGAAATAGACGGGGTGGTTCTCGGCTTCGAGGTCGTCGTGGAGGAGGTACCAGTCGTGCTCCTGCTCGAAGTACGACGCGTGCTCTTCGAGCATCGCCGCCCAGATGCTCCCCTTCGGCCTCGCCGCCCCGGCGAGGAAGCGGAGGAAGCTCCTCGCCTCCCGGAGCCTCTCCGAGGGGTTCGCTAGACCCCGGACGCGGTAGAGCACCATCTCCCGGAACATCACGCCCGAGCTCCAACCCGGGAGCGTGTTGTAGCTGAGGTAGACGATCCCGTTCGGGGAGAGGCGCCGGGCGCAGACCTCGAGGAGGGCCTCCTGGACGTCCCTCGGGACCCAGGAGAAGAGGCCGTGCGCGACGACGTAGTCGAAGGTGCCGAAGGAGTCGTCGAGGTCCCGCAGGTCCATGGCGTGGAACGTGACGTTGGGCGTCGCGGCCGCGGCGGCCCGCTCCCGCGCCGCCTCGATCTGCCGGCGGGAGAGGTCGACTCCGACGAACTCGGCGCCCGGCATCGACCAGGCCATCGGCACGAGGTTCGCGCCGCGCGCGCAGCCGAGCTCGAGGACGCGCGCCCCCGCGAGAGGGGGGACTTCGAGACCGCGCAGGAGCGCGGCCACCGCGAGGGCGTCGGGGTAGGTGTTCGCGAAGGAGGGGGCGAGGTACGGAACCTCGTCGTACTCCGATCCGGCAGAGGCCATCGTCCCAGCTCCTTCCGCCCCGACCGGCCCGTCACGAGCGAACGGGGGGCCGAAGCCCCCCGTTCCCGTGACGCGCGAGGCGGCGTCCCGCTACTCCAGGTCGCCGAAGCTCCCGTTCTCCAGAGTCGCCTTCACGACGCCCATGAAGGCGTCGGCCTCGGCCCCGTCGACGAGCCGGTGGTCGAACGAGAGGGCCAGGTACCCCATCGTCCGGACGGCGATCGTGTCGCTGCCGTCGGGAAGCTCGATCACCTTCGCCCGCTTCTCGATCGTCCCGATGTTCAGGATCGCGACCTGGGGCTGGTTGATGATCGGCGTGCCGAACAGCGATCCGTAGACGCCCGGGTTCGTGATCGTGAACGTGCCGCCCTGGACCTCGTCGGGGAGGAGCTTCTTCGTCCGCGCGCGGTTCGCGAGGTCGTTCGCGGCGCGGGCGAGCCCGACGATCGAGAGGTCGTCGGCGTTCTTGATGACCGGGACGATGAGCCCCCAGTCGAGCGCGACGGCCATGCCGAGGTTGATGTCCCGGTGGTAGAGGACGTCGTCGCCGGAGACGGAGGCGTTCACGGCGGGACGGGCCTTCAGACCGGCGATGACCGCCTTGAAGATGAACGGCATGTAGGAGAGCTTCGTCCCGTACTGGGCGGCGAAGCGCTCCTTCACGCGCTCGCGGAGACGGGCGATGCCGGTGTAGTCGACCTCGAAGACGGTCGCCACGTGGGCCGAGGTCTGCTTCGACTCGACCATCCGCTGCGCGATCTTCTTGCGCATCGTCGACATCGGCTCGACGGTGACGTTCGCGCCGGCGGGGAAGGAGATGACCGGCGTCGCGAGGGAGGCCGGAGCGGCCTGGACCGGCGCCGGGGCCACGGCCGCGGGTGCCGGCGGGGCGGCCGCCGGGGCGACGGCCGGCGCGGGGGCGATCGCGGAAGCGGGTGCGGGCGCGGCCACGGGGGCGGGGCCCTTTTCGACGAACGCGACGATGTCGGCCTTCGTCACGCGGCCCGAGATGCCGGAGCCGGGGACCTGCGCGAGGTCGATTCCCTTGTCGGCCGCGATGTTCCGCACGACCGGCGAGGAGCGGCGCTTCTGGAGCTCTTCCTTCGTCTCGCCGGGCTGCGGCGGGACGTTGAAGCCGGCGCTTCTGGAGCTCTTCCTTCGTCTCGCCGGGCTGCGGCGGGACGTTGAAGCTCGCCGAAGCCGGCGCCGCGGCCGGAGCGGCCACCGGAGCCACGGCCGGCGCCGGGGCAGGTGCCGGCGCCGGGGCAGGTGCCGGTGCAGGGGCAGGTGCCGGTGCAGGAGCTGGTGCCGGAGCGGGAGCGGGAGCCGCCGCGGGCGCGGGCGCTGCCGCGGCCGGGACCGGCGCGGGAGCTTCGGCGGCCGGGGCCGAGGCCGTCGCCTCGCCGGCCTCGCCGATCTTCGCCACGACGGTGTTGATCGGGACGGTGGTCCCCTCCGCCACGAGGATCTCGAGGAGCACCCCGGCGGCGGGGGCGGGGATCTCGGCGTCGACCTTGTCGGTCGAGATCTCGAAGAGAGGCTCGTCGCGCTTGACGGTGTCCCCGACCTTCTTCATCCAGCGGGTCAGCGTCCCTTCGGCGATCGACTCGCCCATCTGCGGCATGATCACGTTCGTCGGCATGGTCCGATTCTCCGTCTACCCGTGGTCGGGTCAGTAGGCCGCGAGTTTACGCGCGGCGGCCAGAAGCGTAGCGGGGCCGGGCAGGTACGCGGCCTCGAGAGCGGGGGCGAAGGGGACGGGGGTGTCGGGCGCCGTCAGGCGGACGACGGGCGCGTCGAGCCACTCGAATGCCTTCTCGGCGAGGAGCGCCGCGATCTCGGCTCCGACGCCGAGGGTCCGCGACTCCTCGTGGAGGACGAGCGCCTTCGAGGTCCTCCTGACCGAATCGAGCAGCGCCTCCTCGTCCATCGGGAGGAGAGTCCGGAGGTCGACCACCTCGACCTCGATCCCCTCCCCCGCGAGCTCGGCGGCGACGTCGAGCGCGAGGGAAACCATCGCTCCCCAGGTCACGATCGTCAGGTCCCGTCCGCCGCGCCTCAGAGCGGCCTTCCCGATCGGGACCAGGCCGTCGCCCTCCGGGAGGACCTCCTTGGCTCGCCGGTAGAGAAGCTTGTGCTCGAGGAAGAGGACCGGGTCCTCGTCCCGGATCGCGGCCTTCAGGAGTCCGCGGGCGTCGGCCGCCGTCGACGGAACGACGACGGCGAGGCCGGGCGTCCGCGCGAAGTATCCTTCCGGGCTCTGCGAGTGGAACGGGCCGGCGTGGACCCCGCCGCCCGACGGCCCGCGGACGACGATCGGGACGCCGAGCCCCGTCCGGTAGCGGTGCTTCGCCGCGAAGTTCGTGATCATGTCGAACGCCCGGGAGGCGAAATCGAAGAACTGCATCTCGACGACGGGGCGGAGGCCCCGGAGCGAGGCGCCGATCGCCGCGCCGACGATCGCCTCCTCGACGACGGGCGTGTCGATCACACGTTCCGGGCCGAAGCGCTCGAGGAGGCCGGCCGTCGCCTTGAACGCGCCGCCGTAGACCCCGATGTCCTCGCCCATCAGGATCACGCGGGGGTCGCGCTCCATCTCCTCGGCGAGCGCGATCCGCACCGCGTCGAGGAGCGTCGCCTCGCCGACCGGGGCGCCCGTCACGCGAGCCCCCCGACGAACGTCTCGCGGCGCCGCCTCACGGCGGCCTCCTCGTCGGCGCGCACCCCGCGGAACTCCGGGTCGGGGATGGGCGCGGGGGAAGCCTCGGCCTCGGCCACGGCGGCGTCCAGGTCGGCCTCGACACCCGCCCGCACGGCCTCCCGCCCCGCGGCGTCCAGGACGCCGCTCGCATCGAGCTCCCGCTCGAACCGGGCGATCGGGTCGCGCCGCGACCACTCCGCGAGCTCGTCGCGGTCGACGTAGGCCTGCCCGTCGTGCTCGGCGTGCCCCTTCCGGCGGTACGTCTTGCACTCGAGGAGGAACGGGCCCTCGCCCTCGCGGGCGTGCGCCACCGCGGCGCGCGCCGCCTCGACGACGGCGAGGACGTCGTTCCCGTCGACGATCGCGCTCGCGACGCCGTAGCCGGCCGCCTTGTCGGCGAGCGTGGCGGCAGCGCACTGCATCTCGGACGGGGTCGAGTACGAGAACCGGTTGTATTCGAGGACGACGACGAGCGGCAGCTTCTGCACGCCCGCGAAGTTGATCCCCTCGTGGAACGCCCCCGTCGACGTGCCGCCTTCTCCGAGGTACGTCATCCCGACGGTCCTCCGTCCCAGGAAACGGTCCGCGAGAACCATCCCCGCGAGGACGGGTACCGCCGTCCCGAGCATGGCGATCCCGGAGTAGAGCCCGTTCTCCGGAAGGCAGAAGTGGAGGAACCCGTCCCGCCCCCGGGAGGGGCCGTCGCCCTTCGCGAGGAGCTGCCGGAGGACGTCCGCCGGCCGTGCTCCCCGCACCAGCACGGCGCCGAGGTCGCGGATCACCGGGATCAGGAGGTCCCCCTCCTCCAGCGCGAACGCCGTCCCGACGGCGGTCGCCTCCTGGCCGAGGCACCGGTAGAGCCCGCCCGTCATCTTTCCCTGGCGGTAGAGGCTCACCATCCGCTCCTCGAGGAGGCGGGTGAGAAGGAGATGCCTGTAGAGGGACCTCTGCTCTTCTGGGGAAACCGTCATCGCGTCGGGCGGGCGCCCAACTCTCGATTATCGCCACCGCTTTCGCAATGCGTCAAACTCGCGACCGATGCCCCGCCGCCCCCCGAAGACCTCCTCCCTGGGCCGGCTCCTCGAGCTGGGCGGACTGGCCGTTCGCGCCGGGACCTCGACCGCGGCGTCGTTCGTCTCGAGCCTCGGGCGTCCGGCGGCGGCGCGGGAGGCCCTGCAGCTCGAGGAGCTCGTCCGGAACGCCCGTCGGCTCGTCGCGACGCTCGGCGAGATGAAGGGGGCCGCGATGAAGGTGGGGCAGATGCTCAGCCTCCAGGACGCGCTGCTCCCTCCCGAGGTCGCGGCGGTCCTCCGGTCGCTCCAGAAGGAGACGCCGAGCCTCCCGCTCGAGATGGTCGAAGATCAGCTCGCCGAGGAGCTCGGCGACCCGCTGCAGCTCTTCGCGAGCTTCGAGCCCGAGGCGTTCGCGGCCGCCTCGATCGGCCAGGTCCACCGGGCCGTCCTCCGCGACGGCCGGCAGGTCGCCGTGAAGATCCAGTACCCGGGGATCGACCGGATGGTCGAGGCCGACCTCGGCAACCTCCGACGGGTCCTGAAGTCGGTCGTCGCGCTCGTCTCCAAGGTCGACTTCGAGCCGATCTGGCAGGAGCTCCGGGCCCGCCTGCGGGAGGAGCTCGACTACCTGCACGAAGCCGAGCGGATGCGCCGGATGGCGGAGCTCCACGCCGGCGTCCCCGCGATCGTCATCCCGCGGGTCGTCGAGGAGGCGTCCACCGGGAGGATCCTGACGACCGAGTACGAGGAGGGCCTCTCTCCCGACGAGGCCTGCTCTCCGGAGACGCCGCAGCACCTGAAGGACGGGTGGGGCGTCGTCCTCTTCGACTTCCTCCTGCGCGGCCTCCTCGAGCACCGACTCCTCCACGCCGACCCGAACCTCGCGAACTTCTCGTTCCGGCGGGACGGCCGCGTCGTCGTCTACGACTTCGGCTGCGTGAAGGAGGTGCCGCTGCGCCTCGCCCGCGGCTACCGCGGGCTCTGCCGCGCGGCGCTCGAGGGGCGGACGGACGATCTCCCCGGCGTCCTGAAGCGGATGGGGATGCACCGCCTCGACGGCGCCCCGCTCGAGGAGCGGCTCGTGACCCCGTGGGCCGCGCTCGTCCTGGACCTGCTCCGCCCGTCTCCGCCGTACCGGTTCGGCTCGGACGACTCGGTGGCGCGCCGCCTCGTCGACGCCGCCCGCGGGAGCCTGGCGGAGGCGGGAGACGTCCGGTTCCCGCGGGACATCGTTTTCGTCAACCGGACGGTCCTCGGCCACTTCGGCAACCTCGCGCGCCTTCGCGCCGAAGGGCCGTGGCGGGATATCCTCGGGCGGTTCACCGAAAGCGCCTGAGTCCGGACCGGACCGCGGTCGCCGCCGATCGGCGTGCGCGCAGGTCCCTTCCCCGAGGAGGTCTCCCGATGTCGAACGCCCCCGGCAGCAGCTACGACGAGGTCCCGTACGTCGACACGTGTCACGCCTCGACACACCCGGACCGCCTCGCCACGCTCGCCGCGGTGCACGGCCTTCCGGCGCCCCCGCTCGAGAGCTGCCGGGTCCTCGAGCTCGGCTGCGCCCGCGGCGGGAACCTCCTGCCGATGGCGCTGGAGCTGCCGGCGGCGTCGTTCGTCGGGGTCGACCTCTCGACGCGCCAGGTGGCCGAGGCGCGCGAGAGCGCGGACGCGCTGGGGCTCCGGAACGTCACGTTCCACGCGATGGGCCTCGAGGAGATCGGCGCGGCGTTCGGGACGTTCGACTACGTCGTCTGTCACGGCGTCTACTCGTGGGTCCCGGAGCCTGTCCGCGCCCGGATCCTCGACATCTGCGCCACGAATCTCTCCCCGGACGGCCTCGCCTACGTCTCGTACAACACCTATCCCGGCTGGAGCTCGCGCGGGATGGTCCGCGACCTCGTCCGATTCCACGCGCGCGAGGCCGAGACGCCGGAAGCGCGCGTCGAGCGGGCGCGCGGGTTCCTGGAGGAGCTCGCCGGGCACGTCGCGAGGCAGGAGGGGGCCTATGCGAGCGTCCTGAAGGTGGAGGCGTCGCGCTTCCGCGAGGCGGACGACACCTACCTCCTCCACGAGTTCTTCGAGGACGACAACGCCCCCTGCTTCGTCCACGAGTTCCTGCGACGCGCGGAGGCCGCGGGGCTCGAGTTCCTCGCCGAGGCGCAGGCGCCCGGCCTCTTCGACGGCCTCCCGGAGGCGGCGCGCGGTCTCGTCGCGCGGTGGGCGGACGACGTCGCGGCCCGCGAGCAGTACCTCGACCTGATGGTCAACCGGACGTTTCGCCGGACGGTCCTCCGGCGGGCCGGCGGGTCCCGAGCGGCCACGCGGTCGCCCGAAGCGGTGGAGCGCCTCGCGGCGCGCGCGGTCGTCGTCCCGGCGCCGGCCGCGCGGGAAGCCGAGGGGAAGGACGGGCCGATCGAGTTCGTCCACCCCGGGCGAAGCGGCTCGATCCGGACGAACGACCCCGCGCTGAAGGCCGCCCTCCTCGCGCTCCACGGGGCGAGGCCGGAGGCGCTCCCGTTCGAGATGCTCTGGGAGCGCGTGTGCGAGGGCCTTTCCCGGAGCGGGCACTCCTGGCCTCGCCCCGCGGAGGAAACGCGGGCAGCGCTCCGGTCCTCGCTCCTCCGGCTCTTCCTCGCCGACTTCGTCGAGCTCCACGTGAGCCCTCCCCGCCCGGCGGCCGTGCCCGCGGAGCGGCCCGTCGGCAGCCCGCTCGCCCGCCACCAGGCCGCGAACGGACGTCTCGTGACCAGCCTCCTCCGCAAGCGCGTCGAGCTGGGCGAGCTCGACCGATCCGTTCTCCTCGAGCTCGACGGGACGCGCACCGAGGCCGACGTCCTGGACGCGGTCGTGGTCCGGGTCTGCTCGGGTGAGCTCGAGCTCAGCGACAAGTCCGGGCCCGTCCGGGAAGCGGTCGCGGCGCGGGCGCTCCTCGCGGGCGAGATCCGTCCGGCGTTCGAGCGCCTCGCGAGCCTGGCGCTCCTCGCCGGGTGACCCGGCCGTCCGCGCCGCGGGGAGCGGCCGGAGACGGGGAGGCCTCCGCGCCCTTGCCCGGCGGGTCGGGCCTTCCTATGCTCGAGCGATGATCGCCGTCTTCGTCCTCTACATGGTCGCGACGGTTTCGCTCGCCTTCTGGTACTCGCGCGGGGCGCGCTCCCATCGCGAGTTCGTTCTCGGCGGCGGCCGCTTCGGCGGGACCGCCCTCGCGCTCTCGGAGCGGGCGACGGGGGAGTCGGCGTGGCTCCTCCTGGGCCTCACCGGCCACGCGTACGCCGACGGCCTCTCGACGATCTGGGTCGCGCTCGGCTGCGTCACCGGGATCCTCTTCATCTGGATCGTGATGGCACGGCGGCTCCGCGACGAGACGGAGCGGACCGGCGCGATGACGGTCTCGAGCCTCCTCGCGCGGCGGTTCCCGGGGGCCGAGAGGCCGATCTCGCTCCTGTCGGCCGCGATCGTCGTCTTCTTCTTCCTCCTCTACATCGCGGCGCAGTTCAGCGGCTCGGGCAAGGTCCTCCAGGAGACGTTCGGCCTCGACCCGCTCTGGGGGATCCTTATCGCCTCGATCGTCGTGACGGTCTACTGCGGGATCGGCGGCTTCGTCGCCGTCGTCGTGACCGACGTCTTCCAGGCGATCCTCATGATCTTCACGCTCGTCGCCTTCCCCGCGATCGCCCTCGTCGCCGCGGGCGGCCGGGGGCTCGACCTCGCGGCCGCCTTCGCGGCGGCCGGCCCCGACTACCTCTCGCTGACCGGCGGGAAGACGGGAGCGGCCGCGGTGGTCCTCGTCCTCTCGGGGCTCAGCTGGGCGCTCGGCTACACCGGCCAGCCCCAGCTCCTGACGCGCATGATGGCGATCCGGAGCGCGGGAGACGTGAAGCGTGCGGTGCGCGTCGCGACGGTCTGGACGCTCCTCGCCTACTCCGGCGCGGTCCTGATCGGGATGCTCGGAGTCGCGTTCGTCCGGGCGGGACTCGTCGGCTCGGGCGGCTCCCTCGCCGACCCCGAGAGGGTCCTGCCGGCGATGGTCCTCACGCTCGTCCACCCGATCCTCGCGGGGGTCCTCCTCTCGGGCGTCATCTCCGCGATGATGTCGACCGCCTCCTCGGAGGTGACGGTCTCGTCCGCCTCCTTCAGCGAGGACGTCGTCGCCAGTCTCCGGAAGAAGGCCGCGACGCCGCGCGGGATGCTCCTCCTGAACCAGGGGGCGACCGTCGCGGTCGGCGCGATCGCGATCGTCCTCGCCCTCACGATGCGCGACACCGTCTACAGCCTCGTCTCGTACGCCTGGTCGGGAATCGGCTCGTCGTTCGGGCCGGCGCTCGTCCTCCTCCTCTTCTGGAGGCGTCTCTCCCGCGCCGGCGTCTTCGCGTCGCTCGTGACCGGGACCGTCGGGACGATTGTCTGGAAGACGTTCCTCGAGCAGCCCACCGGCGTCTCCGAACGCCTCGCGAGCTACCTCCTCGCGTTCGCGATGGCCGTCCTCTTCTCGCTTCTCCTTCCCGAGAAGCCGCGCCCCGCCGGAGACGCCGCGGGCGCGGAGCCTGCGGCGGCGGGTTGACAGTCCCCGGCGTCCCCGCCCAGAATCCGCCGCCAATGAGCCCCGTCACCGGCCGAAAGCGGACGATGAAGACGACGATGCGCACGCCGCGAGGCGGGCCGGCGGGGGACCGTACGAGCGTCTAGGACGCGGTCGCACGGAACCGACAGAGAAGCCAGGGCCCGCCGGATCGGCGGGCTCTTTCATTTCCGGCGCTCCCGCCGGGAGAGAGGTCAGGGAACGTCATGACGACGGCAGCGAACGACGGGCGAATTCCGGTGGCGGTCCTCGGGGCGACGGGGGCCGTGGGTCAGCGGATGGTCTCGCTCCTCGCGGCGCACCCCACGTTCCGGCTCGCCGAGGTCGCGGCGTCGGAGCGCTCGCTGGGGAAGACGTATCTCGAAGCGACGCGCTGGATCCTTCCGGGGGACGTGCCGGAGGAGGCGAGGGGATTCGTCGTGAAGGCGGTGGACGGGCCGATCGAGTCGCGGCTCGTCCTCTCGGCCCTCGACGCGGCGGTGGCGGACGACGTCGAGCCGCTCCTGGCCTCGCGCGGCAGGCTCGTCGTCTCGAACACGAAGTCGTTTCGGATGCACGCGAACGTCCCGCTCCTCGTCCCCGAGGTGAACGCGGACCACCTCGCCCTCCTCGACGGTCAGGAATGGGCCGCGTCGGGGGGCGGGATCGTCACGAACCCGAACTGCGTCGTCGTCGGCCTCGCGATGGCCCTCGCGCCGCTCCACCGCGCGTTCGGCCTCGACGCCGTCTGCGTCACGACGCTCCAGGCGCTCTCGGGGGCGGGCTACCCCGGCGTTCCCTCGCTCGACGCGCAGGGGAACGTCCTCCCGTTCATCGCCGGCGAGGAGGAGAAGATCGCGGAGGAGCCGGGGAAGATCCTGGGGAGGCTCCAGGGCGGGCGGGTCGTCCCGGCGGAGTTCCCGATCTCGGTCTCCGTCAACCGCGTCCCGGTACGCGACGGGCACACGGAGTCGGTCTTCGTGAAGCTCTCGCGGAGGGCGTCGATCGGGGAGGTTCGCGAGGCGCTGGAGAGCTTCGCGGGAGAGCCGCAGCGGCTCGGCCTTGCTTCGGCCCCGCAGCGTCCGATCGTCGTCCGCGACGAGAGCGACCGGCCGCAGCCGATCCGCGACGTGGAGGCAGGGCGCGGCATGGTCGTGACGGTGGGGCGCCTCCGCCCCGACCCGGTCTACGACGTACGATTCACGCTCCTCGTCCACAACACGATTCGCGGGGCGGCCGGCGCGGCGCTCCTGAACGCCGAGCTCCTCGCCGCGACGGGGAGGCTCTGAGGAGATCGCCATGCTCGTGATGAAGTTCGGCGGCACCTCGGTGGGGAGCGGCGAGCGGATCGCGGGCGTGGCGGAGCTGGTCGCGACGCGCCTCGCCGAGGAGCCGCTCGTCGTCGTCTCGGCGATGGGGGGCGTCACGGACGCCCTCCTCGACCTGTCGCGCGCCGCGCGCGAGGGGGACCGGGCGGCCGCGGCGGCGGCCCTCGCGACGCTCGGCGAGAGGCACCTCGCTGCGCTCGACGGGCTGGGCCTCGAGCCAGTGGCGGCCGCGGCGCTGCGCGAGGAGATCGGCGCGGAGCGGGCGCGCCTCGAGGGGCTCGCCACGGGAGTCGCGCTCCTCGGCGAGCTGTCGGCCCGAACGAGCGACGCGATCCTGGCGGCGGGGGAGCTCCTCTCGGCGGCGCTCCTTTCCGCGGCGCTCGCGAAGCGGGGCGTGGCGGTGGCGCGCGTCGACCCGCGCGAGTGGATGGCGACGGACGCGAGCCACGGCGCGGCGGCGCCCGACGAGGCGGCGATCGCGGCGAACGTCGCGAGGCGGCTCCTGCCGGAGCGGGCCGCGGGGCGGGTCGTCGTGACGGGGGGCTTCGTCGGCGCGGCGCCGGGCGGGTCGACGACGACGCTCGGGCGCGGCGGGTCGGACTACTCCGCCGCGCTCCTCGGCGCGGCCCTCCTCGACTCGGAAGCGCCGGTCTCGGCGATCGAAATCTGGACCGACGTGGACGGAATCCTGACCGCCGACCCGAGGGTCGTCCCCGCGGCGCGGATCGTCCCCGAGGTCGGCTACGCCGAGGCGGCGGAGCTCGCCTTCTTCGGGGCGAAGGTCCTCCACCCGGCGACGATCCGGCCGGCGATCGCGCGTGGTCTTCCGGTAAGGGTGCGGAACACGTTCCAGCCCGCGGCGCCCGGGACGACGGTGCGTTCCGAAGCGCCGGGCACGGGCGTGCGGGCGCTCGCGATGCGGCCGGGGGTCGCGGCGCTCTTCGTCGGCAGCCCGCGGATGCTCCTCGCCCACGGCTACGCGGCGCGGGTCTTCTCGGTCTTCGAGAAGCACGCCGTGCCGGTGGACGTCATCGCGACGAGCGAGGTGTCGATCTCGATCACGGTGGACGCGAAGGCGCCCCTCGCGGAGCTGGTGCGCGACCTCTCGGCCTTCGCGGAAGTGTCGGTCCTCACCGGCCTGGCGGTCGTCTCGGTCGTCGGGCGGAAGCTCCGCTCGACGCCGCGGGTCGCCGCGAGCGTCTTCGCGGCGCTCGGCGAGATCAACGTGGTCCTCATCTCGCAGGGGGCCTCGGAGACGAACCTGACGTTCGTGGTGGAGGCGAAGGACGCGCCCGAGGCGCTCCGCAGGCTCCACCGCGAGCTCTTCGAGATGGAGGCAGCGTGAAGGCTCTCGTCGTGGGACCGGGAAAGATGGGGCGGGCGATCGAGGCGGTCCTCGTCCAGCGGGGGCACGGGGTGCGCGCGCGGTTCGGCCGGAGGGACGACCTCGAGACGCTCGAGCCCGACGTCGTCGACGTGGCGCTCGAGTTCACGGCTCCGGAGGCCGCGCCGAAGACGGTGGCGGCGCTCCTGATGCACCGGGTCCCGGTCGTCTCGGGGACGACCGGATGGGACCCGGCGCCGATGAGGCGGCTCGCCGAGGAGCGGAACGTGCCGTTCCTCCACTCGCCGAACTTCTCGATCGGCGTCGCCGCCCTCCGCCGGGCGGCGATGGTCCTCGGCGGGGCGCTCGCGCGCTTCCCGGAGTTCGAGCCGGCGATCGTGGAGCGGCACCACTCCGCCAAGAGGGACGCGCCCTCGGGGACGGCGAAGGCGATCGCGGACGCCGTCGGCGTCGGTCGGCCCGCCGGCGAGGAGATCCCGATCGTCTCCCTGCGCCACGGCGGGCAGCCGGGCGAGCACGTCCTCGTCTTCGAGGGCCCCGACGAGTCGATCGAGCTCGTCCACCGCGCCCGCTCCCGTTCCGTTTTCGCCCTCGGCGCGGTCCAGGCGGCCGAATGGCTGATACGGTCCGGCCTGACCGGGCCCGTCACGTTCGACGACTTCCTCGACAGGAGGACCCGATGAAGACGCAGGAGGTGCCCCGCATCCACCTCACGGGAGCCTTCACGGCGCTCGTGACGCCGTTCACGGAGAAGGGCGAAGTCGACGAACCGGCCCTCCGCAGGCTCGTGCGGCGCCAGGTCGCCGGGGGCGTGGCGGGCGTCGTCCCGTGCGGGACGACGGGAGAGTCGGTCACGCTCGACCCCGACGAGCACGAGCGGGTCGTGACGGTCACGGTCGAGGAGGCGCGGACGGCCCGCCGGCCGATCCGGGTCGTTGCCGGCTGCGGGTCGAACGACACGCGCCGGTCGCAGAAGCTGGCCGAGCGCTGCCGCAAGGCCGGGGCCGACGCGCTCCTCGTCGTCACGCCCTACTACAACAAGCCGACGCCGCGCGGCCTCCTCGAGCACTTCCGGGCCGTGGCCGACGCGGGGCACCTGCCCGTCGTCGCCTACAACGTCCCCTCGCGCACCGGCGTGAACATGCTCCCCGAGACCGTCCTGGCGCTCGCGGAAGACCCGCGAATGTGCGCGGTGAAGGAGGCCTCCGGAAGCCTCGACCAGGCCTGCGAGATCCTGCGTCACCGCCCGGCGGGCTTCTCGGTCCTCTCGGGGGAGGACTCCCTCGCCCTGCCGATGATCGCGTGCGGGGCCGACGGCGTGATCGCCGTCGTCTCGAACGAGGCGCCGGCGCTTCTCGTCGCCCTGGTGGAAGCCGCCCTCACGGGCGAGCGGGACGAGGCGACCCGCCTGCAGGCGAAGCTCCTGCCCCTCATGCGGGCCAACTTCCGCGAGTCGAATCCGATCCCGGTGAAGTGGGCGCTCCACCGCCTCGGGCTGATCCAGGACGTCCTCCGGCTGCCGCTCGTCCCGCTCTCGAAGGGGCAGCACAAGCCGATGGAGGAGGCGCTGAAGGAAGCGGGCCTCCTCGACGACGCCGGGAACCCGGTGGGGGAGGAGGCGTGAGCGGCGACCTCTCGCGCGGGGAGGTCCTCGCCCTCCTCGACCGGCTCGAGCGGGGCGACCTGCGCGCGGCCGAGCCGGACGGCGACGGCTGGCGCGTGAACCCGGAGGTGAAGGAGGGGATCCTTCGCGCGTTCCGCCTCGGCGTGGACACCGACCTGGCCGCGGCGCCGTTCGCGTTCCGCGACCGCGACACCCTCCCTCCTCGAGGCGAGCTGCCGGCGGGCGTCCGCGTCGTCCCGGGAGGGACGGCGATCCGGCGCGGCGCCTTCGTCGCGAAGGGCGTCGTCGTCATGCCGCCCGCCTACGTGAACGTCGGGGCCTACGTCGGCGAGGGGTCGATGATCGACAGCCACGCCCTCGTCGGCTCCTGCGCGCAGGTGGGGAGGCGCGTCCACCTCTCCGCAGCGGCCCAGCTCGGCGGCGTCCTCGAGCCGGTGGGCGCCCTGCCGGTCGTCGTCGAGGACGACGTCTTCATCGGAGGCGGCGTCGGCCTCTACGAGGGGGTGCGCGTGAGGGCCCGGGCGGTCCTCGCGGCCGGGGTGATCCTGACCGCCTCGAGCGTCCTCTACGACCTCGTGAACGAGCGGGAGATCCGGGCGACGGGCGGCGAGCCGCTGACCGTGCCCGAGGGCGCCGTCGTCGTCCCCGGCGCGCGGCCCGCGCCCGGGTCGTGGGCCCACGTGAGGGGGCTCTCGGTCTCGGCGGCGATCGTCGTCAAGTACCGCGACGGGAAGACCGACGCCCGGACCGCCCTCGAAGGAGCCCTCCACCGCTCGTCCTGAGCCCGCCGGGGCGGCCGGGCTCGTACCCGGCTTCAGCCCTCTTCGCGGGGCTCGTCCCCGACGCGCTCGTGCCCGGCGGCGACGAGCGCGTCGACCGCCTCGTCGAGCCTCTCGCGCTTCACGAGGACGTAGTCGGTGTCGAACGTGCTCATCGCGAAGATGCCGACTCCCGCCGCCGCGAGCGGCGCGAGGATCGAGGCGAGGATCCCGGTCAGCTCGAACGGAAAGGGGCCGGCCAGGACGAGGACCGCCCAGCCCGCTTCCGCGCGCGCCCCCTCGGGCACGGCGTGGTCGGGACAGACGAGCGAGAGCTCGTCGGGGGTGCGGGTCACGGAGTGGAACGGCGGGACGAGCGCCGCCGCCGGGGCGTCCGAGTCCGGCGGGAGACGGACGACGGCCCAGGAGCCGGGAAGGACGGAGAAGCGGAGCGAGCGCATGGGCGGGAGTCTCGCAGACGCGCGGCGCGGCCGGGACGGCCGACGTCACGGTTCGACGAGGACCGGCGTCCCGACGGGGATCCGCGCGTAGAGCTCCCGGACGTCCTCGTCGTCGAGCGCCACGCAGCCCCAGGTCCAGTCGCTCGAGGAGCCCCTCCCGTGGATGAAGATCTCCCCGCCGAGCCGCGTGTCCCAGGGCGGGCACACACGGCGCCGCTCGGCGTCGACGATGCGCCGGTGCTGCGCCCGGTCGACGAGCCCCGCGGCGAGGCCGCGGTCGGCGTCGGCGGCGTTCGGGTAGCTCAGCCCGAGCGAGAGCAGGAACTGGCTTCGCGGGTTCTTCCGGCAGACGAAATAGCGTCCCTCCGGCGTCGCCCCGTCGCCCTGCCGCGCCTTCGGCGGGACGGGGTTGAACCCCAGACCCACGCGGTAGGTGCGGAGAACCCTCTCCCCGGAAAAGAGGAGGAGCTCCCGGCGCGCCTTCCGCACGACGAGCCTCGGAGCCTCGACCGACGCGGGCAGGGGCGGGTCCGCCCCCAGCGGGACGGCGACCGCGAGGACGACGGCGAGGAGCGCCGGACGGCCGGGCACGGGACATCGTCTCACGCGCGACTGCCCTAGAATCGGGCGGAGCGAAGAGGGGGCCGGACCCGTGGCACCGGCGGTTGTTTCCGGTTCCGGCCCGAAGGGAGGCACCCATGCGGAGAGCGGCGATCGGACTCCTCGCGGCCCTGGCTGTCGGCGCGTGCGACGGCGGACCGACTCCCGAGCAGCTCGCGACCAGGGCGGCGCTCGTCGACGCGCACGTCGCGCGGGCCGCGGCGAGCCACCTCGCCTCGCGTTACGACGAGGCTCTCGCCGCCCAGGCACCCGCGGAGGACGGAACGGCCCCGTCCTGGGAGGCGGCCGCCGCGTACCGCGCGTCGGCGGAGGGGCTCGCCGCGGTCACGTATCTCGCCGAGCTCGGCAAGCCCGTCCCGGTCGACCCCTCCTTCCTCCGCGCGGGGGACATCGAGGCCGTCCGCCGGGCCACGTCCGAGCTCGTCGCGCTCGTGCTGAATCCGGCCGGCACACGGGAGGAGTTCAGCGGACAGGTCGCCGACGCGCAGGCCCGGCTCTTCAACGCCGTCTCAGCGCTCGAGAAGGGGACGAAGAACCACATCCTCATCCAGACGCGCTCCGAGTCGAACATCCGGATGGCCGAGTACACGGAGATACTCGCGAGCTCGAAGGCGGCGGGAAACGGGTCACCCGCCGAGCCCACCCCCGCCCCCTAGCGATCCGACGAGCCCGTTCGACCTCCGGCCGCGCCAGGGGCCGAGTCAGGGCAGGACCATCGGAATCCGTGAGCGGCGCGCGGCGGACGATCGGTCGGCTCGGGAGCGGGAGCGGCGGCGTCGAGCGAAGCGATGCGAAGGGAGAGCGTGTCCGTAATGTCGACCCTCGAACAAGAGAGTCTGCATGCGGCCTCGGCCGCCGATATCCTCGCCGCTCGCTCCCTACGGACGTGAGAGCAGGTACGCGAGAGCACCCGCCACGAGCGCCCCGACGGCACCGCCGGCCAGCCAGCGATCGGGACGCCAGGCCGCCGTGGGGGGGACGCGGAGGAACACGAGCCCGGCGGCGCTCCAGAGCAGGGCGAAGGCCACGGCAGCGGCGAGAGGGAGCGGGAGCCACGATCGCAGACCGAGCGTGACGAACGGCCAGAGAACGCCGCCGACGAGGCACGGCCACCATCGGAGGGAGATGCGGGAGGGCGTGGAATCGTTCAAGGTGGAGCGGCTCCTTTCGGTCTCGTGCTCGAGACGGGCTCGGCCAACGCATTCCGGATCGTATGCGGCAGGGTCCATCGCGCCCGGCCTCGCCGCCTGCTGGTTCAGCCCTGCGGAACGAGCGACGCGATCGGATACTGGGGTCCCGGTGGCCTCGGTCGGTGCGCGGGCCTGGCGCCAGGGCGCATGGACGGCGGGGCACCTCCTCGTAGGTACGGTACGAGGTCGTGACGGCGAGAAACAACCTGACGGCCGAACCGTCGA
>JADHEF010001154.1_pt1 | contig 18682 bp, 9 predicted proteins | sample 8952391 | NCBI WGS metagenome assembly JADHEF01 (sample SAMN16124439, study PRJNA663245) | bioreactor sludge metagenome | isolation source: sludge (nitrite) | place: India:Bengaluru | collected 2019-02-28
TGAGCTCCGCATCGTTCAACGTGAAAGCCAACTGAACGAGCCCCGTCCAGTAGGTCCCAGAGATCTCACCGCTCCAGCCGGGGCTGACTTTGGATTTGTGACTCCGGTCCACATACGGCCTGGCGATCATCTCGGGTTCCAGTTCGTCGAGATGTCCGCCCATGCCCGCCTTGCTGCGCTCAAGCTGCGTCTTGAGCCACCCTTGCGCAAGGACGCTCCCCAGCGGCAGCCGCGTGAGCCGGCTATGGTCCGTCACGTTCGTTTGCACGCTCCCCGCAGCAACCCCTGCCGCGAGCACCGCCAGTGCGATGTCCCTTCCCCGTCTAATTATTTTCATCGCCGTTTCCTTACTCTTGAAAGAATACACGCTATTGAGGCTCTCAACAACCGTCTTTCATGCGAACTTTACGCAACGGTTTTACGAACGCGGGGCTCTTACACTTTCAGGCGTACGCCGCAGCGAGTCAACAAAACGGTCGCCGCCATCAAGAACAGGGCTACGACGGCCGAGCGCGCGACACCGGCCCAGCCCTCATTAAAATGGGTTTGAAGGCCATCAATTCCCAATATGGAAAGCACGGAGTAGAAAATAGTGGGCAGCATGTACATGAGCAACGTGTTGGACCCTGCCTGGGCGAGCGGTGCCGTCAAGCGGGAGCACTTCTTCACGTCAACCAGCCAGTACAGCAGCGCATACACCGCACATGCGAGGGCCATCGACAGGAGAATCCAGGACGGCGTTCCGCCGCTCTTGTGAATACCCCACGGCTGCCTCAAGAGCAGACCGGCGACAGCAAACCCGACCCCGAAAAGCAGGGTTCCGCCGATCCGGCTCCGAGGCGTTGCCGCTGCCGAAGCGGAATTGAACAAAGAGGCCACTGTCATTCCGGCGACGGCCATCGACGCATTCGCGCATAGACTCAGGCTCGGAACCCATCCGTGCGAGGCACGAACAAGGTTGTTCCACCCATCCAACGCACCGAAGCGGAGTCCGATGTTCAGGGCGAGCAACAGGGCGAAAACGCCCATGAGCGCGGTTCCGCGGTTACGGCACAACAGCCAGACAAACGCGGAGCCCAAATAAGCCCAGCCGATCAGCCCGATGATTCCCCACCACCTTGGACGGAGCCAGATGGAAGCGCCATCCTGATCGACGCGGCAGATTGCCAACAGGTAAATCAGCAGGCACGCCGCCAAGACGCGCAACGTCACGAACAGCCATTTTCTCGACTCGGTTGACTGGGGATAGCGCAGCCAAAAGACAATGACGCCCACGAACATCAGCACCCGCCACCCAGCGTCGCTTATCCCCATCTCCGCCATATGGACGCCATGGCAACTGTTGACCATGCACAGCCCGATGAAAATCAAAGCCATCGAACGCGTGACGATGTGACTGCTGAGCTTCGCCCATGAATCGCCACAGGCTATCCGCTTCCCCAGCGCGTTCGGTACCGACAGACCGACGATAAACAGGAAGCACGGGAAGATCACATCGGCCAGGGTCATGCCGTCAACTTTTGCAGGCATGTGCTTGAGCCACCAGGGAACATTCCGAATATGGCCGAGGTCGATGTCGCCGATGTCATTGACGAAAAGCATCAGGAGCATGGTCAAGCCGCGAAAGACATCGATCGAGGCAATCCGGCTCAATGGCGCTTGCGAAGGGCATCGTTGGTCTATCAGCATCGCTTGTCCTTCCGTTTTTTCAGGCAACTCACCCTGTTTAAACGCTTATTCTGACAGCAATGCCGTCAGAAGGGAACCTCTATTTCAACTGTCACCAGGCCTGGCGGATATTGAACCAGCGGCGGCTATTCGACGCGTTGCCGGTAATAGGCGAGGGGCGTATCGGGAAATCGGGACATTTGATACTTTCTTCAGGAGATTGAGCGCGAACTCCTCGCCGCGTTTCCAGAGCGGCAGCAAAGCCGGAGGGACCTCGTATCCGCGCCGGTCAAGCAGATGGAGTACCGAGGGAAGATTGAGGGCGAAGGACAGAAGACTGAGGGCAGAGGACGGAGGTCGGAGGCCGGCGGACTTTGATTGCAAAGAGTACGTTTTGCCGTCGACACCGGTGCGGGCTTGAGACTCCCTCCAGGTTCGCACGGTGGACAGGTGACCGTCGCCAGGTTGAGGGCGACCCGCGTCTGCAGGCATTCCGTGGTGATCTTAGCCAACTCGATATACTGTGTCTTCGACATTTGGGGACCTCCTTTGTTTTTGAACCTTGAAAGGGACTCGTATTTCACGCAAAGGCGCGAACACGCAAAGTGTGTGGAAGGGCGGGGGAATTAATAACAAGGAGAAGAAGCGGGATACCGAGGTGGGAGTGAGATGTGAGTCGTGGGTAGTGAGTGGTGAGGAGTGAGTCGTGAGCCGGGTTGGGACATGGTTGTTTCTCCTTTGGAAGTGAACGTGTGAGTGGTACTTCAACATAAGGAGGGATATCAACATTTTGGAGGAAAGCGTTCGGCGCGTTAAGCGGGTGAGCGCCCTGGACACGGATGACTTTTTAACGCAAAGTCGCAGAGACGCAGAGTCAAGAGGACGGAAGGCGGCATGGACCGGCTGGTTGCACAGGGACGCGGGCAGGGAGACGCAGGCGGGCGAAAAGGCTGAGGGCCTCTCGTCCACTGCAAAACGAAAGACCCCGCATTTTTTGACAGGATTTACATGATTGAGTCGGCTGCCGATTAAGCTTAAGTAGCCTGTCAGCATGTCCGAAACTTCAGGAGGTACGGTGTACCCGGAAAATGAAACAAAATGAAACACTTTTCGGGAGATTTTCACAACGATAAAGGGGCTTGTTTGCGGGATATAAATCGACACTATAAATATTCATAAATGGTTTACTGTGAATATTTTATATAATATTTAACAGGGCGCAAAACGTGGTCCAACTGTGGCTTTTGAACCGGTTTTTACTCAGGCATCGTGTCTCACGACTGCCGTACGGGCCTTTTGGGTGAAATGGAAGGTGGAAATGGTGGTTCGTTTTCGGCTGGCGATCGGAGGACGGAGGTCTGAGGACGGCTGCGGCATGCCCGGCCTGTGGGCGCTGATCGACTCCCTGCCTCCGGGATTCCGGCCGCGCCTGATACGCGGAGACGTGAGCTACGGGAGCGAGCAGAGCATGGCGCAGGCCGAGAGGCGCGCTCAGCCCTACCTGTTCAAGCTGAGGCGTTCGGCGAAGGTCAAGGCGCGGTTCCGGGAACTGACGGCACCCGGCGGGGGCTGGAGCGACGCCGGCGACGGCGGGCAGGCGTCCGAGTGCCGCCTGACGCTGGGAGGCTGGACGTCCGAAAGCCGCAAGATCATACGCCTCACCTCGACGCACGCCTTGAGCGGCCAGATCCGCCTCGCCCTCAACCGAATCGGCGGGTTCATGAACCGGCTCGCCGCGACTGCGGAGCAGTTGAGCGTCGAGCAGATCTGGGCGCTCATCCTGTCGGCGGCTTTCGTCAAATGGCTGCAAGAAAAGGTGCTTCACCCCGTCTCGGATGGCGCTCAAACGCTGCTCAGGCTAACCACATGAAGAGTCAACTGCTCTTTTTAGGTTTACATCTCGATCATGACTGTGTGATCGAACTTGATGCCTGCCCCTTCGGGGCCTGCGGACTCCCGGCCCACCACACCGGCCTCATCCTGCCAGATGACTTCGTCGCCCTTCCTGAGTGTGAACCCGTATGTCCACCCCCCATAGACGCCGTTCTCGACCGTAAACCGCACCGTGTTGCTTCCATTGATAAGGTGCTTAGTTATGTCTACCCAGTCACTGTCTCCTCCGTATCCAACAGTAATAAGAAGGACTCCATTCACATAGACCCGTCCCCAGTCGTCGATATTGTAAACCCTAACGGTGTACAGAGTTTCGCTGGCCGTCACCCGCACCCGCACGTTGCTGTAGAGCTTGGGCGGCAGCGCCGCCCCCGCGTTCCAGACGATCTTCCGCCCCGTGCCGCGCGCGACAGAGTTACCCAAGTCCCCGCTCAAGCCCGAAGCCGGGATGAAGTAGACCGCACCGCCGTTGGTCGAGACCGCTACTGTCACGTAAAGCGTCGCCGTGTCCGCGTTCGCCAGATCGTAGGTGATGTCCACGTACCCCGTACCCGGACGCTGCTGAGCACGCACGTTTGTCACAGACGGGTCGGCGGCCGTTGCCGCCAGCCCCGCGCACGCCAGCGCCGCAATTAAAAACGCAGCTCGATTTTGCCTCATCAAACACCCCCTCGCATACAACACGTCATGGTTCGACAACCGTCATTTCGGACGGCACGCCCAGAACGGCGCGAAACAATCCCGCACCCGCTTCAGGCGGACGGGTCACCTGCCATGGGCTCGCGCCGAGCTGTCCGCCGATCAACCCGGTCACGGGATGCCATGCGGTCGCGCCCGGCAGCAGTGCCTCCACATAGTAGACGCGCCCGGTGGTGGTCTGAAGGTCTCCCGACAACACGCCGGGGCCCGCGCGGAGAGACAACATGCGCAGACACGAAGCCGGATCGGTGGGATCGGTGCCTGCGGCCATCTCGCTCTGGTTGTCCAGCCCGTCGCCGTCCGGATCGTCGGCAGCGTTGCGGAGGTTCCGTGCCTCCGGCGGCAGCTTGTTCCAGTCGAACTGTCCGAGCCACTGGTCGGGAAGGCTGAAGCCCAGCGTATAGGTATAGGGTGCCGGGGGCGTGCTCAGCCGCACCCGGTAGAAGGCCTGCGGAATGCTCTCCAGCAGGCGCACCAGAACCTGTGCGCGGTTCGAGACAGCCACAAACGGTTCGCTCACGGTCAGCCACGCACCCGTGACCGCAGGCGCGACCTGAATGACGTAGGCCTTGTTGCTGACGCTCTGGAAGGCGAGCGGCAGGTAACTCAGCGTGTCCACCGGCGTTCGCGAACCCACCTGCGTGATCCGCAAGAGCGAATCCGGACTCAGCGGGTCTGTGCCCGCCTCCACCTCCGCGCCGTCCCGCATGCCGTCGCCATCGGTATCGGCGAGGCGCGGGTCCGTGCCGTACTGGTATTCCTGCAGGTTTGTAAGCCCGTCGCCGTCGGCGTCCGAGTCCCCGTCGGCGGCGCTCCCGGCATTCAAGCCATGGGCGGACTCCCAGTCGTCGGGCATGCCGTCGCCGTCGGTGTCGAGCCACAGGTAGGCGTTGAACACCGCGACGTTGTTATTGGTTTCGATGTCGGCGGTCACGCCCGCGTCGTCCGCCCGCAACTGGTAGAACGCGCCGCCGCCCGCCTGCGTGCCGGCAGGCAGGTCGAGCGCCACCTGCGCGAGACGCCCCGGTTCGAGCAGGGGCACGGCCGCGGTCGCCAGCGGGACGCCCACCTGCGGCGTGCCCAGCGCATCGCAACGCCGTATTGCCAGCACGGTGTTCGTCGCCGACGGCGACCCGGCGTTGCGCACCTGCGCGTAGACACGCATCGCCCCGTTGGTCTCAGGGCTGTACGTCACCAACGAGACGGTCAGATCAATCCCGCCGACGGCCAGCGCCTGCGCGTTGTTGGCAGGGTCGAACTCCGAGGCCAGCCCGGCGCGGTTGACCACGGCGACGAGTGTATGATTCGTCGCAGGATCGGGCACCACCCAGAGCGCCTGCACCACGTTCGTCGCCGCGCCCTCGAACCAGCCGGAGATCACCGCGTTGCTGATGAGCGTACCGCCCGCGTCCGGGTCGCCATCGTAGAAGCCGACCACGGTGTTGCTCACCGCCACGTCGCCCAGATTGCGCACCACGGCGATGAGCGTCACGGCGTCGCCCGGCAGGAAATTTCCGCCGTCCACCGTGAAATCGCCCGGCCTGATCGCGATGTCGCGCACCAGCGCCCGTTTGGTCACGCACAGGTCCACCTGCCCCGGCTGGGGCACGTTGTCGATCGCGACCGTGCCGCCACCTTCCAATTGGACGGTCTTGGTGACCTTCTCGATCAGCACCTTGTTGTAGGCCACGGTCAGGTTGCCCATATTGTCCCAGACCGGCGCGAAGGAGCGCTCCAGCGGCGCGTCCGCGCAGAGCAGCGCGTCTTTGCCCCAGGTGTCCGAGACCGGATCAAAAACCATGTCATGCGCGTCCGAGCCGAACTCGGTCATCTCCTGCCAGAGCAGCACCAGATTACCCGCAGGCCCGAGCGTCAGCGCGAAGTCGGCGAACCCGGCCGTGCCGGAATCAGGGCGAACCGTCCGCGTCACGCCTTGCATACCGCGCCGCATGACGAGGTTATCACCCTGGTGCCACACGGCCAGAGGGATGTCGGACGATTCGACCGGCAACGCCACATTGTCCACCCAGGCTTTGTCGCTGCCGCTCGACACCGAACCGTCCTTGGAATAGATCCACTCGAAGGTGTGCGTGCCCGCCGTGACCGGATAGGACGCCAGACTCCACCCCACCGTACCGCTCCATATCCCTTTCTGCACGCTATCCACGTAAAAACGCAAGTAATCGTAACCGCTCTCGGAACTAACCTTATATTGGAAGGTAACCGAACCAGCCGCGCAGGTGGCGCTCAGGCGCAGACCGGTCGACTGACTGTGACCGATCACACCGGAAGCCGCAGCGTATACCCCGGCCTGCACCGTGTTGGTCTGCACAACCCAATTCGTATTACCGCTGAACGTCCACGGCAGACGCGAGAAATCAGCTGTCTCGAAATCGTCCTGCGCAATTCCGACGCCCCGCACGACCGCCAGCCGCACGGTTTTGTCCGCCACATTGTTTGTGGTCCACGGCCGCGCCGCGCCCCACGTGCCCGTCTGCCGCTCGCACACGAAGACCTCCTGGTCGGCGTCGTTCGTCAGCACGCCATCGGCGTCGGCCGTCCAGCCGTAGGCCGCATAGTTTGTCGAGCAGACCAGCGACTGCGAGAGCCGATTGGTCACGCCGGCCAGCAGCGTCTGTTCCGCCGACCACGCCCCGGCAGCGGTATCCCAGCGGGCTGCCAGCACGCGGTCGGGCACGCCGTTGGTGCCCATCAGCAGGTTGGCGTCATTACGCGTCCAGACGGCCAGCACGCCGCCGCCCTCGACCGGCCCGCACAGCAGAGGCGCGTGGTCCAGCACCGCGTTGGCGGTCAGGTTCTGCGGCTCCGTCCAGGTCCTCGTGGCGTGGTCCCACCGCGCCCAGACGATCTCCATCCGCGCGGCCATGGCGGCCAGATCCGACTGGTTGAAATCCGCATCGGCCACCCGTTCCCATACCGCGATGGCGTCGCCGTTGCCGTCGTAGGCCAACTGCGGGGCGAACTCCGCCCGCGTGTCGGCCAAAATCGAAGCGGGCTCGCTCCACGCCGTCCCGTTCCAGCGCGTCCAGCGGATGTCCGTACACTGGAGGGTGTTCGCGGCGCCGTTGTCGCCCACATAGAGCAACATCAGTTCTTCGCCCCGTCCGGCCATGGCCGGTTCGCCGCTCGGAAAGACGTTCGCGACCAGCGTCACGTCGGCCTGCAGCGGTGCGACTGCGGGGGGCTGGATGCTCAACGGCGCTAAACCGCCCTTCGTCATGGAAATCGTTCCATCACCACCCACACCCAGCGCCCTACTCACAGGTGCGCTGCCCATCAGACGGAACGCGTCCAGAGCCTTCGAGCCGACGGTGCCTGCTGCGGCCGACACGGTCTTGCGAGAGGAAGATTCTCCAGCCACAAAAACCTCGGGGCCGGCTACCATATAATTTCGCTCCGTTTTTCGCCATGCGGAGGGGTTGACACCCGAGAGACGTCGGAACATGCCGCCGTCGCCGACACTGAACAGTAAATGCTCTGCGCTTTGCTGCGCCGGAGAGGAGACATCCACGAACGCGTACTCGATCGGTCCCAGTTTGAAAACCCAAGTTTCGAACTCAGCCCCGGCGTAGGCGCGGAAACGGATCTTTTTGAGCAGCGGCGGCGGGAGTTGAAAAGCCACACTCGGCTCCCCGCCCACATATAGCCTCATTTTTACAGCGCCCAGATTTGGCTCGTAGGAGGCTTCCAAGCCGACCTTACCGGAAAGCTCCGCACTTTTGAAAGCAAACTCAGGCTGCACGGTACAAAACACATTCCCGTCGATGCTGGGGCTGAGATTGATGAGCACGGACACCGGCTTGAGCGTGTCAGCCAGTCCCGGAATTTTGCCGAGCCCGGTTGAGAGTCCGGGCCCAAGCAAATCCGGCAGACCGACTCGGCCGAGTTCGAACTTTCCGTTGACAGAACCTGAAAGGGAAAACTCTTTGAACTTGATACCATCCGACACGGTCGCCGTTCCGCCCGCCCCGCCATTCAACTCGGCGGCGATCTCCTTGTTCCCTATATAAAGTTTCATCTTAGGATATCGCGTGAACCCCGGTATTTTGGGCCGTCTTCCCGACTTGTTCTTTGTGGCTTTTAAGCCACGCCCACAGGCGAGTTCCCAATCCCCATCGGTCACCGTATAATCGAAACTGGCACCTTCCGAGATCGCCAAGCCGAACGTGCCGATGACCGGCAAAGTGATTGTGTTTTTGATGGCCGGATCGGGGAAGACCCAGTCGACCGACACATGGATTTCGGTGTCCTCTGAATAGACCTTGAGCCATGGCAGCAACTCCACCGTCGCTTTCGGGAGGGGCACGAGCACCACTTTGCGCTTCACTTCCAACGACGACGTTCCGTCGGAGGTTTCGGCAACAACCCTTAGCGTGTTGGCATTGTCCCGCAAGGCGGGCGTAAACGCCGTTGCCACGTCGGCCTCGCAGGAGTAGGACGGCCCCGCGCCAGTGACTTCGGCGAGAAGCTTTGCGTTCGCGAAGAATTGAACCTTGCCCGGAGTCGCGCCATTCCAGTCCACTGTCGCAGTGTAGACGTTTCGCATGGGCAGCGCACTTAAGAATATGCCGTCGTAGCGGGCGGCGACTTTCGAAACAACGGGTGCGGCATTCGTCGCTAACGCAATGTCTGACAGCGTCACCTCTTTCGCGCCCGGCGGCGCGGCGACGATTTCGCTGTGCTGCGAATAGCCGGCCTTGCTCGCGGTCAGCGTGTTTTCGGACGCCAACATGCAGCTCTCCAGCATAAAGTTTCCGTCGGTCGCCGTTGTGCTGTTCTGCCCCGCCAGCGTCACCGTCACGCCGACCAGCGGCTGCCGTTTCTCCGCGTCCAGCACCCGTCCCCGCACCGTCAGCGCCATCTGCAGATCCACCGTGAAAACGGGCGACACGCCCGCGGACGTTCCCGCCCGCACCGCTGCGGCCAGCAGCGCGACCACCAGCGTTAGAATCATGTTTTGCTTGTTCATTCGTTGACCCTCATAAAGCTGACCACGGACATAACGGACACAATGGACTTAACGGCTCTTGGGCCCGATTCCCTTGGCGTCCATGCGGGCGGCATGCAGCCGCTATGCCGGCCGTACACCCGATCCGCCGCCCCGGAAGAAAGCGCCTTGCTGGATTTCTGTCCCTGCTCCATGCCCCGCCTCCGTTCTGTGCGTTCTGCCTGTTTCGTTACGACCCACTCGGTCGGGATTGCTATCCCGACCTACACCGCCAACGACGGAGGTGTCGGCGTAAATCCTCATTTTCCGGCTCATCTCCGGCCCCTTTCGGTAACGCCTTTTCAGTCCGTCTTGGTCAGCCGTAGCCGCACTCTCTCAGCCAACTGCTTGCTCGTCATGACCGTGTCAACGGACATAACGGACTTAATAGCCCTCGATTACGCCGCACTCCAAATCCAGCACCCGCACGTCCATTTTCGTCCCTCACCCTCGGCGCATCAGCACCCGATGCTCCGCTTCCGTTCTTGCCTGCCGTTCTGGAGGAGCGCATGGGCTCCTTAACGGCAGACAGCGCGGAACCCGCCGCCGTCGCTGATGGCGTCGACCGGGTAGCTCCAGTAGCTGTCGCCGCAAAGCGCGTCGCCGGCGTTGTGGCGCCAGCTCCCGCCACGGAAGTACCGGTTCGGGCCCGACGTGTTGTTGCACCATTCCCACACGTTCCCCGCCATGTCGTAAAGCCCGTACCCGTTCGGCGAGAACGCGCCCGCCGGGCTCGTGTAAGGATAACAGCCCATGGCATACCGCGTGTCGTATCCGGAATAACCGTCGTCATACGGGTAAACGCGCATACCGCTAATCCAATATCCCCAATAGTTCGCCCGCGTGTGGTCGATCCTGTCGCCCCACGGAAAGCGCCTCCCGGAGAGACCGCCCCGCGCCGCGTACTCCCACTCCGTCATGGTCGGCAGCCGGTAGCCGTTGGCGGAGAAGTTGCATGACCAGTCGCTCAGATTGTAACACGGCGTCCGGCCCTCCTTCTGGCTGCGGGCGTTGCACCACTTTACGCAGTCATACCAGCTCACCGTCTGTACCGGGTGGTTCATGGCCTTGCCCGAGCCCGCATGGGAGAACGCATACCCGTTCGCAATCGCCCAGGTGTAGACCGCGTCCCACTGCGCCTTGGTTACCTCGGTGGCGTCCATGTAAAACGTCGCCACCGTCAGCGAGTACGCCCCGCATTCCGGATCGGTTCCGCTGTTCGTCCCTCCGGGAATCAGCACCATGCCCTCCGGCGCGGGATTGTCGCTGGCCGTGACCCGTGACCGCACGTTGCTGTAGAGCTTGACTGGCAGAGCCGCCCCCGCGTTCCAGACCACCTGCCGGACCGCGCCGCACGCGACGCTTCCCACGTGTCCGGTCAGTCCCGTGGCCGGGGTGAAGTAGACCGCACCGCCGTTGGTCGAGACCGCCACCGTCACGGAGAGCGTCGCCGTGTCCGCGTCCGCCAGATCGTAGGTGATGTCCACGTACGGCGTCCCCGGACGCTGGCTCGCCCGCACGTTGGTTACCGCCGGGTCGGCGGCGACGGCCTTCAGCCCCGCGCACGCCAGCTCCCCGGCACACATAAACTTGAGCCAACAAAAACCGTCTCCCATACCCGGATCTCCTCGCCTGCTCGACCCCGATGCTTGCGCCAATGACTGCGCGGCCGGCGACATCAACTTAAACGTTACGATTATGCGTTAGTCCATCGCCTCATGCAATAGAAAACGGGCGAGACTTTGGGAAAGGCGGAGGGGAAGATTGAGGGCTGAGGGGTAAGAAGTTCGTTAGTGCGTTAGTTCGTTAGTGCGTTAGTTGGAGGGATGGTGAGAAGACTGAGGACTGAGGACGGAGGACGGAGGGCTGCAGGAAGCGGGAGACTGGGGAAGGAGAGAGGAGCGGGAGAAGTGCATTCGTGCGTTATTGCATTCGTGCGTTAGCCTAAATCCGGCAGTTCAGGTTCGACATCTTAAATTGCTTCTATAGAGCATGATATGAATCGATGATCGGCCCTACAGCCGCGTACCAAAAAGGTGCTGATTGAATAGCCGCAGAGAGCGCATAGAACACAAAGAAAGAGGATGAAAATCAAACATTCTCTTTTGTTTTTCCCCTCTCTGCGTTCCTTGTGCTCTTTGCGGCTAATTTCAAAGGCGCTTTTTAGGTTGAATGGGACCGATAGGACAAACAGGACGGAGGGGGCGAGTGAATCGGGGGAATCGAAAGAATCGATAAAATCGAGGTGATGGAAAATAACGCAATGTTGTTGTTGAGAGGCGCAGCCTGCATGACCGCCAGAAGCCTGTCTTGCTTGTTCATTCGCAGACACTCATTAAGCTGACGACAGACATAACTGACATAACGGACAGAACGGCTCTTGGATCCGATTCCGTTCTGAGCGTTCTTTCCGTTTCGTTACGACCCACTCAGTCGGGATTGCGATCCCGACCTACACCGCGCCACAGGCACTGCCGCCACTCCGTGTCATCGAACGGCCGGTTGAAACAGCAGATTCTTTCATATTACTCGATGTTCTGGACCTGCTCACGCGCGGCCTCGAGCCCCACCTTGAACTCGATCACCAGCCGCGAAATCTCCGCGTCATTGGCTTTCGACCCGGTCGTATTGATCTCCCTGAACAGCTCCTGGCAGAGGAAGTCCAGCGTGCGGCCACAGGCGCCGCCCTTGTCAAACACCTTGCTCACCTGCGCGAAATGGCTCGCCAAACGCGTCAATTCTTCGCTCACATCGCAGCGGTCCGCGAACACCGCCACTTCTCGCGCGACGAGTGCGGGGTCGGCGACCGTCCCGGGGCCGAGCAGTTCCGCAAGCCGTTTCTCCAGCACCGCCTTGTAGGCCGCAGGCACCGCAGGCGCCAGCTTCATCACTTCTTGGCTCAGCGCGGCCAACGCCTCAAACCGCGTGCGCAGGTCCTGTTCGAGCGCCTGGCCTTCGCGCCGCCGCAGGGTCTCCAGGTTCTCTAAAGCGGACTGCGTCGCACGCTCGACGAGCGGCCACACCTCCAGAGGATCGTCGGGCAGAATTTGCGGGCGCAACACATCCGGCAAACGCAGCAGCGAGGACGCCGTCAGATCGTCCGGCAACCCCAATTTTTGAGCTGCCGCCCGCAGGGCGTTGATCTGCACAGCAACGGTCTCCACGTCAAGTCCTGCCGGGCTTCCGTTGTCCGCGCCGGCCGCCGTCACCACCACGAGCCCCTTCACATAACCGCGCGACACGCGCGCGTGAATCAGGGCCTGAAGCTTCGAGTCCAGACTCGACAGCTCGCGAGGCATGGAAAAATTGCAGTCGAACTGCTTGCGGTTCACCGTGCTCAGCTCCACCACGACCTTCACCGCGTCTTCGCACGCCTCTCCTCGCCCGAACCCCGTCATGCTCATCACTGCCATACTAAAATCCTTTATCTTTGCCCTCTGCGGGCACGGCTTGCCGTGCCCCTGCCGCTCACACCTTGCCGTACCGGATCAGCCAACAGGCCAAGGTGCCGACAATACTACCAAAATATGCCGGATAAATCACAAACAACACCGGCAGACGGAAGAGACCGGCGCGGCGGCACGTCATCAACTGGAAGACCAACGGAAAGCCCGCAGCAGCGGCGATCACGCATAAATCCACGCGCGTTTTCGGATACTCATCCCACAAGTTGGTCAGCATCACCCACAGCAAGACCACGCTGACGCAGCCCAACCCGAGCCGCCACGGCCAGCCCATCTTATCTTTCAAAGGCGCAAGCGCCTGTTGGAGGCCCAGCACCCACGTGCCCAGCACAAAGCCGCTCCAGAAGATCCAATGGCCCAACTGATCGTCAAGAAAGGCCAGCGTCCGCCGCACCTCGGGCGTCAAACCGTGCGCCCCGCGATAGACGACCTCCAGCCGGTTGACGGGATCGTGCAGGCCCATGCCGCACGCCACAAGGTAGACGGACAGCACCATCAGGATTTGCACGGCAAGATGCGGACGCCCCCGGCCCACACACCGCGCGAGCAGCCAGAACAGCACGCCGATCGACGGCGCGAAGACGAACATCGACAGCGCCTCGCGAACCCGCAGCACATCGCCAAAGGTCTTGAGCTGCCAGGCAGGCGGGCACATGCGGCTCGCCCCGGCAAGCAGACAGATCACTGCAAACGCCGCTAAAAGAAGCAGCAAACGCTTCAAGACGTCCCGGTCGCTCTGTTCCTCGTCGTTCATGTCAACCCCGTTGCTGACACACTCACAACCCGAGCGGCACACTGCCGCACAAGACCGTCCCGTTCTCAAAGGACAAGGTCGCGCGGATTCGCTCGCCCCGTTCGGATTTTCCCTCGAAAGGAACACTTTGGGCCATGCGCGAGCCAGGCTTCAGATCCACGTCAAACGACGCGCGATCCAGCTTCACACCCTTCGGTGCGGTTAAGGTCACCCGGCCTTTGACGCCTTGCCCGAGCGGCGCGGACACGACCGCGCGGCAGATGTTCTTCTTGCCCTCTTTTTGAACCGTCAGGTTCACGTTGGGAGCCCGCGCGTCCGGCACGTAGGAAAGAAGGGGAACCTGCGTATAGCCCATGGCGTTCATCACGGTACGCATCCGGTAAGGCACATCCTGCATCAGGCAGACGCGGCGGTCCATGGCCGGGATCGGCGTGGTATAGATGCGCAGTTCACCCGCGACGGTGGTGATGATTTCCTCACGCCAGTCGCCCAGCACATCCGCCACCAGCACGACACTCCCCTCGATCTTCTCGCTGACCACGCCGCCCTCGTAATCCAGCGCCTGCCCCCGCACAATTTCCCGCTGCAAATCCGCGTCCCACCAGGCGCTCGGCACACCGAAGCTGAAGTCTACATTGGTGCCGGATTTCAGCAGCGCACCGTTGCTTGCAAAAAGCCAGCGGTTGGAGGTCAGCTTGTGCCCGTCCGCATCCGCGCCGTAGATCTCCAGGCCGGGCTGCATGGGGTCAAGATCCGTACACATGCCGCAACTGTGGACATGCCGCGTCGTTGCCTGCAACTGCCAAAGGAACTGTCCGGTGACAGGATCGAGCAGATGGATTCCGCCTTCTTTGCGCTGCCCGCGCTCGATGATGTACGCCAGCTCCATGCCGGGACGCACGGGGTCGATGTCCCCATAATAGTGCGCGTCGGGATGGCCTTTGCCAGAAGTCCACAGCAGAGAGCCGTCGTCGTCCAGCGTCAGCGAGCCGAGGATCACCTCATCGCGCCCGTCGCCGTCCACATCCGCACAGATGCAATTGTGCGCGCCCTGCCCTCGGCAATTGTCCGGCAGGTCCTCGTTGGTGAACGACCACAACCGCTCCAGTTTTCCGGCTTTGAGCTGCCACGCCTCCGCCAGCATCAGCCCGTACGTGCCGCGCAACACCAGCAGGCACGGCGTCTTGCCGTCCAGATAAGCCACGGCGAGCTGGTTACGCGAAGCGAGATTGTAGGATTCAAAAGGCTCGCGCGGCAGCCACGGTGCGCGGGCAATCTCTTTTCCCGTCAAGCCGTCGAACACGCCGACCCATTCCGGGCCTTTTTGCGCCATGCCGTCGGCATCGCGAAGATCCTCGTCCGGCCCGATCTTGGCCGCGACCTCGGCCCGTCCATCGCCGTTCAGGTCACACACGACCATCGGCGAATACCACATGCCACGCTCGATATTCCATCCCAGATCTTTCACCCACAGCAGCGTTCCGTCCGCTTTGCGGGCTTCAATCTTGAAGGTTTCAGGCGACTTGTACCAGTACTTGATCCAAGGATCCACATTGCCGCCCGGCTGCTTGACCACGTAATCGTACACGCCGTCGCCGTCGAGGTCACCGATACCGACTTTCTGCGCCGTCGCGTTGGTCGTGGCGAGCGGAATGCGGATATACGGTGTCTTGCGACCCTCCAAGCCGATAGCATTGACCGCCTGCGCCGACCCGCTGAACCCCGGGGCCGGCTCGACCGTGTAACTCGCTCCAGCCTCAAACTTGTTCGTGTCCACGAAGTCCGTCGTCTGAGCAAGCGGAGCCGCGTTGAGCTTGAGCCGCTGCCCGCCCTTCTCCCTGAAAACGTCGAACGCGATCATGGCGGGATCGTCCTTCAGCAAGCGCCATCCCACATAGACACCGTCGCCTGTCTCGACAGCGACCACCCCGCGGTCCATCGGCTCGACAGGCCGTTCGCCGGCCCAGCCGTTGACCTTCGGGCCCTTGACCGGTGCGGGTGGAACGCCGGGTTCGATCTGCACATCGTCCACACAGAAGTCGGTCTTACCATCACCGGTCACGCGGACATAGACGGTATCGACACCTTCCGGCACGGTGAAATACGCCTTGCACTCCGTCCACCCGTCGCCGCGCACCGCCTTTGTTTCCCCGATCGACCAATCGACCAGCTTGTTGCCTATGTTTCCCACCACATTGACGGTCCCGGCCTTGGCATCACCGTTACGTTTCATCCAACAGGATACTTTATAGGACTCGCCGGGCTTGACCGCTGTCTTACGTGCATTGGCCAGCGCATAATCTCTTTCGCCCTCGTACACGATACGCATGCTACGCTCGCCAGAATGCCGTTCGCTTGACACCTCCACGCGTCCTTTGCCCTTCTCGCGCGTAAAGAAAGATTCCCATTCTGCGACGGTCTTCTTTTCCGTCAACGTCTCAAAGCCCGGATTCGAGACCCTTTCCGCCGCCGCGACAGCTCCCGCAACGCCCATTGCCATCCAAAAGATCTGAGCCTGTTTCATCGTTATCCCCTTATTTTTTCACGCTTGCGATAAAATCCGGCGTTACCGATTCCGGCTGAACTCCCCCGGGAACCAGCAAGACGCGAAAATCCAACAGCCCGCTCTCCGGTGCTACCGTCTCGAAAGCGATCAGGCTCGCGCCCTTGTTCGCCACATCCCACGCGTTGGGCGGCGCAGAGAGGTCCGTCACCTGCCACGTCACCGCCGCAGGCGCGACTGCCCGCACCGTCACGCTTTTCGCGCCGTCCGTGAGCACCATGTCGTTTCCTTGCGCTTGGCACGATTTGGCGAACGTCACCATGGCCCAGCGCACCTTCGCGCCCGGCTTCAGGCCCGTCAGGCGGTCCTGCACCACACCGGTGCGCGACGGCAACAGCGAGCACGCCCGCGTCACGCTTGCCGCCTGTCCCGCATACACCTCGTTGAGGTCGATCACCGCGTACGGCAACTGCGGGTCGTTCTCGAATTTCAGAATCTTGCCATAGCCCTTCGCCACGTGAAGCTGCCCGTCGATGGTCACCACATTGTGGCTCGCGCTGCTGAGCCGGAAGATTTTCCAGCGGTCGGAATCCTGCTTCGAGCTCCAGAGGCTCATTCCCAATTTTTCAATCGAGTAGTAGCTCTGCGACCCCAAGTCCACGGCCCAGCGCACGCCGTCCGACTCATAAATGAACGAGCCGGAATCCATGTGCCCGTGGTTTTGGACGGCCGGGCCGCCCTTGGTCGCCAGATAGCCGGCATTCGGGTCCTCCCACGACGTGCGCATCACGATGATCGGCACATGCCCCTCGCTCGCCCAGTTGAGCGGCATGGCGCACGGCACGTTCGCCTCGGTTTCCTGAAACCAGAAGAGCAACAGCACGGGAAAGCCCACGCTGCGCAAAGCCGTTTTTTTCGGGTCGCCGATCCGTACCGCCTCGCGCATGTCGGCGACCTCTTTCCTCAGCCAGTCGGGCCGTTTGCTCCGCAGCGCCAGCCACCACAAGGCGAGCTGATGCCCGCGCCCGTCGCCGCCATCCGCGTAATTATAAAATCGCCCGCTCGGTCCGGTCGCGATGTTGATATAGTCACCGGTCTTCGCGAATCCCGGCAGATCATAGAGCCCGAAATCCGTACCCAGCGCCTTGTTCAGCAGATCCATCAGGTAGACGTAATAGGTTGTGCCGTACGTCCAATACCCCGGCCCTTCGGGATAGCTGCCGTTCGGCGCATACGGCTTGATCGAATACGGAACCGAGGTCACCGCCTGATGGATGATTTCGAGCGCTAGCTCAGGTTCTTGATCGCGGATCGCCAGCGCGCCGGCCACCATACCACCCCAGCAGACCTGCGACCAGTTGTTGTCCCCTTTGGTCCAGAAATACTTCTTCGCCAGCGCCTGCTTCAGCCCTTTTTCGCGGATCGCCTCGCACAGGGTTTTGCGCGTGGCCTCATCCAGCGTATCGTAGAGCCAGTCGTAGCCCAGCGCGACGCCCAGCGTCATCTCCGCCGTGTCGAGGAAGTGGCTCGGGTTCCAGTCCGTGAACGCCGCCGCGGCCAACAGCTCTTTTTTCGCGCGCTCGGCATACTCGGGCTTGCCCGTCAACCTGAAGGCTGCCGCAAGCAAGCCCAAACGCTTTTCCACCGTGTGCTGCCCCTGCATACGCATGCCCTGCTGCACGCGTTCCACCGGCGGCTCCTTCAGCACGCCGTCCGCGTCTTTGACGATCCAGTCGCGGAGCAACGTCCACTCCGGCTTCTGGTCGATCACCGCACGAATCTTCTCAAACGCATCGGACCTCTTTACAAAAAGCCGCGGATGCTTAGGCGGCATGGCGTCGAGCCGCACCTTGACATCCGCCTTGGTCACGGTGAACGGATCGATTGTCTTGGCCTCCTGCGCCGCCACAGTCAGCGCGCATGCAAGTACCCCTGCGAATCCCCCGATTCTCATCATCACTCTGCCCCCTTTATTTGAAAGACCGGCGAAGCACTCGGCCGCCCCTTGCCGGCAACCCCATTCTTTCCCCGAATTCTAACACAAGCGCGGCGCGCGCGGATACGGGATCACGTCGCGGATATTGTGCATGCCGGTGCAGAACTGCACCAGCCGCTCGAACCCGAGGCCGAAGCCCGCGTGCGGCACGCTGCCGTACCGGCGCAGATCCAGATACGGGCCGTAATCCGCCGGATTCAGCCCGTTCTTGCGCATCGCAGCCTCCAGCACCTCCAGCCGTTCCTCGCGCTGGCTGCCGCCAATGATCTCCCCCACCTCCGGCAACAGGACATCCATTGCCGCGACCGTCTTGCCGTCATCGTTGCGCCGCATGTAAAACGCCTTGATCGCCTCGGGATAGTCGGTCACCACCACCGGGCCCTTAAACACCTCTTCCGCGAGATACCGCTCGTGTTCGGACTGCATGTCCATGCCCCAATACGGCGCGAACTCGAAGGTCCGGCCCGAAGTCTCCAATAAGGTGATTGCCTCGGTGTAGGTCACGCGTCCGAACGGAGCCTCTGTCAAACGTTCGAGCCGTGCCACCAAGCCGGGCAGAACCCGCTGATCGAAAAACCCCAGATCCGCGCCACACCGCGCCAGCACCGCCTTGAAAAGATGCCGCAAAAAATCCTCGGCCAACTCCGCATCCGCCGCCAGATCCGCGAACGCCATCTCCGGCTCGATCATCCAGAAC
>JADHEF010001148.1_pt1 | contig 18681 bp, 13 predicted proteins | sample 8952391 | NCBI WGS metagenome assembly JADHEF01 (sample SAMN16124439, study PRJNA663245) | bioreactor sludge metagenome | isolation source: sludge (nitrite) | place: India:Bengaluru | collected 2019-02-28
AAACTTAAAAAAACTTAAAAAAACTTAAAAAAACTTAAAAAAACTTAAAAAAACAGATTACATGATATATAAATAATATACTCTTTTTCATACTATTTTTTATATTTTAGATTTAACCATATTTACTTAATATCCAAGAAACTTTAATTAAATATTAAAAAAATAGCCAATTAGACTTTAATTTAGAAATTATATATGTTAAAAGGTTATATTTTGTATAATGTGGAGAAAAAAAGTAAAATATTTTAAAAGTAGCAATATAACAAATATATAAATAAAAATAAATGTTGCCGTTTGAAAAAACGGCTTTATAAAAAAAAATAGTACTTATGGTTTATCCATTAAAGGAATCTTACAACAAGTTGCTCCATCACCCATATGAGGTGTTCTTACAACAGTATCATTAGATTTTTCAATTTCCCTTGCTTCGGTAGCTAATTTAGCTGCTGCAGCTAACATTTCATGAGCAGAAGCTACAATAGGTATATATTTATCACAATCTTGTACCATGAAACATCCTTCAACATCTATGTCTGCTACTTTTGTAGCTATGTCGTATGCTGCCATTGCTTTTGCTTTTGCATATGGGCTTGTGAATTGAGCTGCTTCAATTGCTTTGTCTCTTGTTAAAACAACTTTTGGTAATTCAGGGACATTTCCTGCTTCACATTCTTCTACCATTTTGTCGATTGTGTCTTGAACTACTCTGTAAGCTCCTGTTAGAGCTAATACTTTGATTACATCTGAGTTAAAAGATGCCATTTCTGTTGGATCTAAGAATTCTCTTCTTGCTCCTATCATTGGGTCTGCTTTAACTATTATGTATCCTAAGCCTTGTTCGTCCATTTCATCTTTTGCTCTTAATCCTGGAGCATCACCAATAATTAATGCAGGTTTATCTCCAGCAGATAAGATTTCTCTTGCTTTAGCTGGTCCTGGTGCACCAGGGTTTGGGCTAATGAAAATCACAAAATCAGGGTCGAAATCGTTTATTTTCGGAGTTACTTCTTCTACTTGTTCTGGGTTCATTTTAGCTCCAGAACCGACAACCCTAACATCGATATTAGGTCTATCTGCACGTTCATCGAGTAATAAATCTAATACTGGTGAGGTACCAATATTACCACTTTTAATTATTCCAATTTTGACAACCATTTTATCACCAATTTTTTATTTATTGTTTATTAATAAGTACTTTATGTTTTGATTTGGACCATTAAATTTATATATTAGTAATGCAAACTTAAAAAAAATAAAGTAAAATTTAGATAAAAGAATAAATAAGCAGATTGAATAATTTAAAGAAGCGATATTTGATTAAAAAAGCATAATTCCGAATTAAAATAGTTTTTAAGAATAATACTATTAAATGAAAATAACTAAAAAAATAATACTAAAAAATAACAACAAAATTGAAGAATAATAATTAAAAAAAATATTAGGAAAAATAATCTTAAAATGATTTTAATAAGTAATTAATAAACTTGATAAAAAATCACTTTTAAAATATCCTATATTTCGAGTATACTATTTGTAAAGTTATGTGCAAAATTTGGACAAGAACAAGCATGAAGATGAAGATAATTAGCTAAAGTATTTCCTACTGATATTCCATCCTGATTATTAATAATTCCTCTGCCTCTTTGAATTTCCAAATCAAATTTAATATTATTTATCTCATCTTTTTTTAAATCAAGTTTAGTATAATGAAATTCATGACCCCTAAAAATATCTCCTTTTTTAGAAATAAGACTATCTTCATTTGACTTAGCTATTACATAACTAAGACCTTGAACTTTATCAGTCATCTTAGAAGGATAAGGTAAAACATTACACATTTTAATATCATCTATTGATTTAGAAAGATATAATAAACCACCACATTCTCCATATATAGGGTTATTATCTTTATGAAACTTATTAATAGATGCTCTCATAGATTCATTAGATTCAAGCTCTTTTGCAAAAATTTCAGGATAACCTCCACCAAGATATAAAGCATCTGCATCAGGAAGTTTTTCATCTTTATAAGGACTGAAAAAAATTAATTTTGCATTATTATCCTCTAAACTTTCAAAATTTTCAGTATAGTAAAAATTAAAAACTTCATCAAAAGCTACTGCAATTTTAGTCTTTTTTTTATTTTTAGAAGCCCAAAGTTCAGTTTTAGTATCTGTTTTAATTTTTGAATTTGATTTTGCTATGTTTTTTAAACAATCTAAATCTATATTCTCTTTAACAACTTCGGCCCATTTTTTAATATCATTTTCTATCCTTTCTTTTTCAAGTGCTGGAACCAATCCTAAATGTCTTTCTTTAACTTTTAAGTCATCATCTCTAGGTATTCCACCAATTACTTTTGTGTTTGAAAGTTTTTCAATAGCTTCTTTAGCTTTAAGATAATGTCTCTTACCTTTAACCTTATTGAGGATTACTCCTTCAATTTTTACATCTGGATCAAGAGATTTGAATCCTAAAACTACTGCAGCTGCACTTTTAACAAGACTTCTTGCATTTAAAATAAGTATTACTGGGGCATCAAGAGCTTTAGCTATTGATGCAGTGTTTCCAACGTCGCCAGTGGGGCTAATACCTTCATAAAGACCTCTTACACCTTCTATAACTCCAATTTCTGCATTTGAAATTTTTAAACTTCTTACAAATGAACTCCTAATTTGATCTTCATCCATGAAAAAAGAATCAAGATTTCTAGGAGGATTATTTGTAGCCATAGAATGATAAGAAGGATCAATATAATCAGGACCGACTTTAAAAGGTTGAACATTCAATTCATCTGATAATGCTTTCATTATTCCTGTTGAAATAGTTGTTTTACCTACTGCACTACCAGTACCAGCTAATACAATTCTCATAAATATTAATTGTACTTTTGCTTATATATATTTTAACAAAAAATTAGAAGAACTTGGAAAGACAATAAATAAAAATAATAAAATTGAAATCTAAGAAATAAATAAAATATTATTAATATATTAAATAAAATATTATTAATATATTATTATAACTAATGAAATACAATTAAATAAAAATGAATAAGATTAAAACTTAAAAATAGCTAAAAAAGGACTTAGAAATTAATTAAATAACTAAATAAAAATTAAATAAAGAATTAAATAAAAATTAAATAAAAATTAAATAAATAATTAAATAAAAATTAAATAAAAATTAAATAAATAATTAAATAAAAATTAAATAAATATATAGAAAATATGTAGAGACTATGCAAAAATAGAATATAAATATAATAACTAATATTAACATTAAATTCTTATAATCAGCCCAAAGTGAGATATTGAAATGAATGTGAAAGTAAAAGAAAAATTAAAAAGAATTAGTGGAAATATAGATATATTCAACCCATATATACTAATATTTTTTATATTGATTTTCATACTTATAGCAATACCTATGTTATATTTTTCAGATGAATTACCAAGACCCTCATTTCAAGTGTATATCTACATTTTATTGGGAATTATATTTTTTATTATTGGCATTAAATTTCCAAAAATATTATCAAAATTATCAAAAAAATTCAACAATAAACTTAAAATTCTAGAAAAGGTAAAAACACCTAAATTAAAATCATTACCCTCATTTAAGTTAAATAACAATTCCAAATTTCAGAATAATGGTAAAAATTTTAAAAAATATGAATTTATTGTATTATCTCTCGTTATTATTGGAATATTACTACAAGTAATTAACTTTATTTTAATTGGAGGAATCCCCTTATTTAGTGGATTTTTAAAAGCAGAAGCAGCTACTAAAATATGGTTATTTTCATATATATTTTTCATAATAGGAATCAATATACTTTTAGCAAAATATAACCGAAAAATTTATTATTTACTGCTTTTAATTGGTTTAGGACTTTTTGCATTGACAGGATACAGAACCACCCCAATAGCAATTTTATTAAGTTCTTTTATAACACTATATTATTCAAGAACCCTAAAATTAAAATATCAAATATTATTTGTAATCATAATAATCTTTCTGATGACCATAATAGGTTTTATAGCTGTACAATCTATCGAATGGCAACATTGGAGATTGAATGCTTTGGAATTGATATCATATAGAGCAGGATTTACATTAAATATTTTAGATAGAACAATTCCATTAGCAGGGTCAACACATGGAGAATTATTTTATTATACAATAACTGGTTTTTTTAAATCAGTCGATCCTCGGGTTCTAGTTGGAGAGGCAGTATTAGGCGAAAGCCATTCAATTACTTCTACAATATTTGGGCCCACCATACTAGACTTTGGATTGCTTGGAATGATTATTCAGATGTTCTTAATAGGATTTATTTTGAAAATGCTACATATAATTCAAAAACATTTAAAAGGTTTAGCTATTGCAATATATGGAATAATTTTAGGACAGACCATGATATGGATTGAAACAGGGCCAACAGATATTGTAGTATGGTTTTTTTATATTTTAGGAATTATAGTCATAATTTATTATTTATATAATATAGATTATTATTACCATGATTACAAAACCTATGAAAATAATAAAGAATTAAAAAATGATAATAAATAACAACTAATAATTAATAAAAAATGATAATTAATAGAAAAGTGATAATTAATAAAAAATTATTTTAAAAAATAATAAATTAAAAATTAAAAAGAATACATACTTATAGAATAAAATAAAGCCAAAAAAGTAAAAAGGATCAAAAATAAGAATAATGAGGGAGTGATTAGTTGGAAGAAATTAGAATAGCTATTGCATGTGAATTAACCCCTGCAAAAACTTTTATTCCAATAATAAAAAAATTAAAGGAGCTAGAAATAGAGGGAAAATTAAATTGGAAAAAAAGTAAAATATTTGGTTTAACTCATGGATCTGGAGCTTATGAACTAATTAAACCTTATTGCTATCAAACATTCTCTATAGGGGAAGGTAGAGGCGGAGGAAAAGTAAAAAGAAATAACCTTGAACTAGCCTCTTTAATAGCTAAAGACAGCATCAAGGCGTTATCTGCACTAAGTGGGAAAAAAATAGACCTTTTAATCACCTGTGGGAATGCAGGAGATGTTAGAAAATCAATAACTGCGGCAAAATTTTTAAGAATTCCTGTGATTCATATTGAACAAGATGTTTATAACCCTATTGAAACAATAGCTTATTCAAACTTAATAACTGTTCCCCAAGAGAAATATAATGATTTTCTAAAAAATAAATACCTGATTAATGAGAATAATATCAAAAATATTCGTGGATATCCAATGGCAAAATATGTGAATGAATATATTAATAGTAAAAAATCAATATCCAAAGAAGAACTTATTGAAAAATATGGTTTTTCTGACTTTATTTTAGTGGTTTTAGGTGGGGATTTAAAGAATAGCGATTTAAAAAATTTAATAAATGCCATTGAAAAAGCTAATTTTCCAACATTAATAGCACCATATCGGTTTAAAAAAGAATTAATTGAAAATTTAGTCAATTCTCCAAAATTAAAAGTATTAGATGAATATGTTGAACTTTTAACTCTTGTGAAATCAGCAACACTAATGATTTATGGGGCAGGAATGGGAATGACAATAGAAGCGGGCGTTTTAGAGACACCATCAATAAAGATAGCAGGTTTTCATGAAAAACATGGTAGTGTTGATTTAGCTAATGAATTAAATATTCCAATCCTTGAAATTAATCAAATTTCTAAATTTCTAAATATTTTTAATAAATCAGGTATTGAAATTATAAATAATAAATCAAATAATGTCAAAATCGATTCTGAAATGGAAATCAATGTTACAAAACCTGATGGAAAAAAACTTCTTGAAAATAGCCAAATATCTATTGAAAAAATCATTGAATTGATAAATAACTTTGACTTAAAAAATCCTCCAAAAAATAATGGTTTTAAATCCATGAAAGCAATTTGGAATCAAAGAGCCAAATATAGATAATCATAAATAGATATAGATAATATAATTAATATAAATAAATTCAATAATTATCCAAAGCTATTTGATAATTACCAGATAATTTTATGAATGGTTCAGCCCTATCTATAATAACACCCAATTTTTTTAATTCTTCTAATTTTATGAATGGTTTTTTCTTTCTAATAGACATGATTCTTTTAGCCGAAATTGTTCCTATACCTGGTACCCTTATTAACTCATAAAATGAAGCTGAATTAATTTCTAATGGAAAAATATCCCTATTCAATGCAGATAGATATTTTGGATCTTCATTGAGTGAAAGTTGATTATTTTCTTCAAAAACAAGCTCATTTAAATCAAATTTATATGTATTTAATAATGCATCTGCATGATATAATTTTGATGTTCTTTCTTTATTACATTCTTCTTTTTTTTCTAATTCAGTTCCTTCTACTGGTGAAAATGCACTAAAATAGCTTCTAGATAAATCATAATTTTTATATAGAGATTTTATTCTAGATAATACTTCTAAGTCTGTTTCATCATTTGCACCAACAATCATTTGTGTTGTAGAACTAGAACACATCATAGAGTTTTTTTTCTTAGATATAGAATTTATCCAACTAATTCTTTTTAAAATATCCTTATTATAATCTTTAGTAGAGGATATGTCTGATAATCCATCTGAAGTTGCAGATTCGATATTTAAACTTACCCTATTAGCTAAAAACATGGCCCTTTTAATCGAATCTTTACTAGCACCAGGAATAACTTTAAAGTGAATATAATCATCATAACCATAATCTTTTCTAAGAATGTTGACTACTTCAAGCATGTTTTCCATAGTTTGATCTATATTCTTTGCAATTCCAGAACTCAAAAATAATCCTTGTACATAGTCATTATCATAATAATTAAGAAAAGCCCTAGCTAACTCATTAGGATCTAATTCTATCCTTGTAAAATTCCTTTTAGATTGATTAATACAATATTTACAATCATTGACACATTTATTAGTCATTAATGTTTTGAAAAGAGGGATTTTACATCCATCAGGTCCTGTTGCATTGTAAATGCCTGGGAGATTGATATCTGATTTTTTATAGTGATTTACATAATCACAAATATCATACTGAGCAGAATCACTTAAAACTTGCATTTTTCTTAAAGTATTCATTATTAATATTTTATAATAATTATACATTATTAATTTTTGGGAGCAACTGAAAAGTAATTTATAATCCAAAAGAAATATGCAAAAAATCAGAGAAAAATTAAATAATTTAATAATTAATTAATAAAGATTATTATTGTTATTATAATAATACTTTAATTATAAAATAACTTTTATAAATTATATGAAAATGAAATGGTTTAATTAAAATATAGTTAATAGAATTAAGGTTCAAATTTTATTAAATTTTTTGCATCATCGAATATCACATCTAAACCGCACATAGTAGGTACATAGTTAGCTGCCTTTGCAGAATTTACACCAATTGTTTCATATCCCATATCTTCAATCGGTGCAACAACCATACAAGTATCACATACTATATGTCCACCTGCAGATTCGATTATTTTTGTATAACCCATTCTATCTGAAGCTGCTTTAACATTTATAGAAGTACATACCCATAAATCATTTTTTATTTTCTTATTTACAACAATATCTGCAATTTCTTTGATTTCTTCTAAAGAAGCATGTGGACAGCCTAAACAAACCAAATCTGCCTCATTTTTAGATGAGTTTGTTAAATTTTCAAAGGTATTTTTAATATCAGAAGCTGTGATAAAAATATTATTACTATCTTCAATCAACTCATTTTTACCAGCATTATTATACTCAGGAGTTTGGTTTTCAACATGATATAGTGCAACAGCCCCAGAAGATGCAAGTGCAGCTCCAAGAGATTTTAATTCGGTGTTAGTAGACTCATTTTTAAAAATAAAATAAGGAACACCATCTCCAACCTCTTTACCAACCATATAGCCTAATGCCCCATAATCGATTCCTTTTATCGGAACTTCAAGCTCTACTAGAAGACTAGCCTTCCTATTTTTTTCTAAATGATAACCATACATCGGAGTTTTACCACATATAGAAGCAGCTAATGCACTAGGACCTCCTTCACGATTAGTTCTAGCACCTATAACAGAATTTACATAAGCAACTGCTGAAGATTCGGACCATGCCACATGGTCTTTAAACCTTGGAACATTACCTACTAAATACGGAGTACAAGTACAGGTTTTAGAAATTCCAAGCATTCCATATGCATCCACAATTTCATTTTGTTTTTTAGAAAATTCTGAAGAAAATCCAAGAGTTTCCCAATTGTCAAGATCTGTTCCTGCAGGATTTAAAGTAGAAGGGACTTTTGCAATAGGATTATTATTCAAACCCTGACCAATAGCTAAATCTTGAAGATATTCAAGACCGGCATCGCCAATAGTTTTATAAGAAACACCAGATATTTGAGCAGAAGTAATATTAACAAGATTTTCTGCGCCATAAATATCTCCTAATGCAACTAATATCTCCATACTTTTTCTTACAGTATCTCCATATGTACCATCATACATTTTTTCTTCTTCTTTATTCAAATACATTTGAATCCCCTATTAAATTTTAAATCAAAAATATTTAATTCAAAAAATTACTAATAATTTTAAAATAATTAACTAATATTGAAATAAATGGATAATATTAAAATAATTGAACTATATTGAAATAACTAAATGATATTGAAATAAATGAATAATATTAAAATAACTAAATGATATTGAAATAATTAAATTATATTGAAATAAATAAATTATATTGAAATAATTGAATTATATTGAAATAAGTAAATTATATTGAAATAAATGAATAATATTAAAATAATTGAATTATATTGAAATAATTAAATAATAGTTTAAATAATTAAAATTGAAATAATTAAAGAGCATTATAATAATTAAATATATAATTATAATTAGAAAAATTTAAAAATATTAACTAAAAATAACCTCTTATCTTATTAAAGCTAGCAAAAAATAAAAAAATAAAAAATTAATTATTTTTAATTTGATGTTCAATCATGTCATTTACCAAGTTTAAAAAGTTATCTTTCTCTTTATAAGGAATCATAGCACCTGCAGCTATATCATGTCCCCCACCTTGGCCACCAAAGCTTAATGAGCTATCATGAAGAGCTTTTCCTAGGTCTACACCTTTATTTATCATTTGTCTTGTTGTTCTTCCAGAAACTTTAATATCTTTATGCATCCTAGCTAATGATAAAACTGGTTTTTCACTATTTAAAATTCCTGCAGAGATTCCTACACTAGAAATAGTGCCCATAACGCTTTTTAAAACTTTATCTTCACTATAAAGATATTGAATAAAATCCAATTGGCTAGCACCTTCTCTTTTAATCCATTCCATTCCTTTTATTAATTGATCCCTATATTTCTTTTGAAGATTCAAAGCGGCATCAAGTGCTTCAGCACGTTCTCCAAGAGCTATAGATAAACCAAGCCCTGTTTTTTTGTTTTTTCCACAAGAATCTAAAATATATGAATATTCTTCAAGGTTTCTTAAAATAGGATTTTCTTTAGGAATACTGTAAATATCTCCAAAAATATCAGGATTCAAATTAATTAATCCATCTTTTAAAACATCTTTTTCTTCATCTTCAAGATCAGTGAATTTTATTCCATAAGAAATGCCCATTTTTTCTAAAAATTCCATTGATCCTTCAATGTCTCCTGTTAATCCAGGAATAGCAGGATTTAAAGTATATGCCAAAGATTTGTACAATGGTTCTTGTGTTTTAGAAACAATTTTGAGATCTTGATGTATTTCTAAATTTCCAAATTCTTTTCCATCTTCAACGATTAGCTCATTTGTGCCAATAAACCCATCTTGAAATTGCATATCTCCAAAAGCACCAACTAGAGCAAGAGGAGCTAAATGTTTCTTATTTTTATTATCTCCTAAATTTCTAACACTTAAATAAGCGGCTCCAGCACCACTCAATTCTTTACTACCATCAATACCAAAAATATGAGGGTTTACATGGACAATATGATCCTCTGGTTCAATATTATCAACTTGATGATGATCAGCAACAATAACGTCAGATTTAAACTTATTAATAATATTTAAAAATGCACTTCCCATATCAGAAAAAATAAATAAATCATATTTTTCTTTAGATAATTCTTTCAAATTTTCTGGTTTTAAACGAGAAAGGATAGTGGTATGAAATTGACCACCTTCCTCTTTTATAGCATTAGCTATTACACCCGCTGCAGAAAGACCATCTGCATCATTATGAGAAATTATTCTTATAACATGATTATCTTCTAAATGCCTAGATATCATGTCAGAAGCTTCATTACCCTTATTTAACAAGGAGTGCTGCTTCTTGTGGGTCATATCTCCATCCTTCAGGTAATTTACTATCATTAACATAGTATTTACCAAGACGTCTGATTCTGGATTCTATGATTGTTAATCCTCTTTTACTATGTAAATCTTTTGGATTTTCTTTTAAATGATCCCTAATATTTACAGCACGTTTAATTAAGTTCATAATATCTTCAGGATAATCTTGAGCTTGTTCATTCCTTTTTAATATAGTAGTGATCTTTTCACCAGTCACTGCTTTTACACTAGGAACACCATATTGATCTCTTAATATAACACCAATTTCGCTTGAAGATTTACCTTCTTTTGTAAATTTTAATATGAACTCTTCTATTTCTTCGTTTGAATATGTAACCCATTCTGGTTTAGACATTGTAAATACCTCTTTATATTATATTAAATTAAAGTAATATTCAAAAAACAATTAAATAATACTTAATAATAAATTAATTATTTAATTATAAATTTTATAATCTTAGAATTAGTTTTTATTTATTAATTAATTACCTAGCTATTATTATCAAAAATAATATATTTAATAAATTAAAATATTAATAAACTAAATTTTTAATAAAATAAGTCTTTAATAAACTCATTTTTCAATAAATTGAACCATTAATAAATTAAATCATAATAAACTAAAAATATATTAAAGATTAATAATTTTTATTCATTATTAGATTTATACCAATTAACAAATAATTCTAAAGAATTTCTTCTATGAGAAAACTGATTTTTTTCATCTGTTGTTAATTCACCAAATGTTTTAGACATCTTGGGAACATAAAAAATTGGATCAAAAGCAAAACCTTTATTACCTATTTCTTCAAATGCAATGATTCCAGATACTTTACCTAAAAAAATCTTGGGCTCGATATTGGGGGCACAATACCCAATGACCGACCTGAACTCGGCATAACGATCTTTATCATATTTAAACTCATCCATAAGCTTTAAAATACCTTTATTACCAATTGTATCCTGAACATAAGATGAATATGTCCCAGGAAAATCTTCTAAAGCTTTGATGAATAAACCAGCATCTTCAACAATCACAGGTTTATTTAATTTTCGAGAAGCATATTTTGCACCAGCTATTGCTACTTCCTCAAGAGTTCCTTGAGGTTCAGTGTAACCTAAGTCTATATGCTCTAATTCAATATTGAATTTTCGAAAAATATTTTCTGCTTCTTCTACTTTATGAATGTTACTAGTAATAAATGTTATCATAATAGTTAAAATATAGCTTTTAATTTTATAAATATTTTTCCAATATAAATTTTTACTTTTCAATTAGGGAATTATAATATAAGGGAATTATACTATAAAGAAATTATACTATAATAATATTATAGCTACAATGCATATACAAAAAATTAAAATGTCAATAAAAACAATATAATAATATGAATAAAAAAAATCTCTACTATAATGAAAAAATAGAAACAATGGATAGAGGAGATTTAGATTCTTTAATTGATGAAAAAGTCAAATATACAATAAAATATGCATATGAAAATTCAAAATTCTACAAAAAATGGTTTGATAAAAATAATATTGAAATTAATTTTATCAAAACTCATGAAGATTTAAGAGAACTTCCACTAATATCTGGATCTACAATCAAAAAAAATCAACCACCTTCAACAAATGTATTCAACTTTAAATCAGCAGATAATAAAAGTATAGTCAGTATACATGAAACAAGTGGAACAACAGGGACCCCAAAATCATTTTTTTTAACTAACAATGACTGGGACAAATACATTGAAAAATATGGACGTGCTTTTAAATCACAAGGATTTAAATCAAATGACTATCTAATTATGTGTGCATCCTATGGGATGAATATTGGTGCAGAATCTATGAGTTTAGCTGCAAAAAAACTAAATATAACCACGATACCTGAAGGAAAATGTACTTTTCCAATAAGAATACTCAAAAACTACAATCCAACCAGTATTGTTGGAAGTATATTTAAATTTTTGAGATTAGCAAACCGAATGAAAGAAAATAAGCTAGAACCAAAAGATTCAAGCATAAAACGCTTAGTTGCTGGTGGCGAAAGTTTTTCAGACGAATCTAGGAAGTATATAGAAGAAATTTGGGGCGTGGATGTATATAACACATATGGAAGTACTGAAGGTACTATGTGTGGAGAATGTAGTGAAAAAAATGGCATACATGTTCCTGAAGACTTAATACATTTAGATATTTATAATAATAATGTAGAAGCAGATCCAAATATGCGATTAGAAAATTTATCAGAGGATTCTAATTTTAATTGCTCTGAATCGTGTTTTTTAGAAGATGGTGAAAAGGGAAAAATAATATTAACAACACTACTTAGTAAAGGAGATAAAGCAGGGACATTACTAATTAACTATGATACCGATGATTCTAGCTCAGTTATAACAAGAGATAAATGTGATTGTGGTAGAACTCATATGAAAATTAACAACCCTACAAGAGATGCTGAAACTGTTAATATATTCGATAATGAGATTAATAGAGTAGATATCGAAGCAGGAGTATTTCAAAGAGAAAATATGGAATATTTAACTGGAGAATATGAATCTTTCTTATATGGCGATAACACCCAAAACACCTTAAGAATATCAGTTGAATGTAAAAATTTATCAAATTTAGACCAAGAAATAATTGAAAATAATTTCATAGAATCATTTTTAAGAAAAAATGATGATTTGAAAGAAAAATATTATAATAATGAGTTTGAAATTATATTTAATTTTTTAGAAAAAGGAAAACTTGAATTTTATAAGGTGAAAGGTAGACCAAAAAGATTAATTGACAGGAGATAATAAGAGAATAAGTTTAGATGATAATGATGTAAAACACTTTGAAAAATAAGCTAAAATAAATAAGAATAAATTAAAATAAGTAAAAATAATTTAAATAAATTAAAATAAATAAGAATAAGTAAAAATAATTTAAATAAATTAAAATAAATAAGAATAAGTAAAAATAAGAATAAGTAAAAATAATTTAAATAAATTAAAATAAATAAGAATAAGTAAAAATAAATTAAAATAAGTAAAAATAATTTAAATAAATTAAAATAAATTAAAATGGTTTAAAATAAATTTAATGACCAGTATATCTTCCTCTAGATTCTATTTCATTTATTTTTTTAATTATATTTTCCTTATTAAAAATTGAATCATTAGAAGAAGATACATAAGTATCAATATAACCCTCTAAAACCTTGTTAAAAATTTTATCAGCTATCTTATAGTCAATACTTTGTAAAGATTTCTTAAAAGTTAACAAATCAACGCATTTATCCTCAATAAGATTAGAATAGCTTCCTAAACCAAAATCAATGAATATTATATTTCCATTTTCCGATAGAATATTAGAACTAGTAATATCACCATGAATAATATCTTTTTTGTGAATTAAAGCAATACTTCTACCAATAGCTATAGAAAGACTATCTCGATTGAAATTATCAATTTGGTTATTATGAGACATTTTTTTAAAAATATTTTTAACTAAATCTCCTTCAATTTTCTCCATTACTATTGATTTATCTATTAAGTTAATATCATATAGAACTGGGGAAATAACGCCTGCTTTTTTAACATCCGAAATTAGTTTTACTTCTCTTTTTGTTCTTGATTTTCTTATTTTATCATCAATTTGAGTTATCCTATAGTTTTTTGGGATTCTTCTTTTGATAATAACATTTGCATCCATCCATTTTCCAGAGAATATATCTGCTTCAGCACCTTTAGCTAAAATATTTTTTGGTAAAATAATCCTAGATTTTGATTGTTTTACCCATGGAGCATTTACTTCATCTGTTCTGAATTTTTGAATAACATTAGTTTCCTCTATTTTATCTGGCCCATAGCTATTATTCATTAAAATACCTAACCATGCAATCATGGCTCCATTATCACCACAATATTCCATTTTAGGCATGTAAAATTTAGAAAAATGATCATTTGCCATATCATTTAACATTTCCCTAAGTCTCTTATTTGCAGCTACGCCTCCACACAAAAGAACTTCATCTTTTTTGGTGTGAGAAAGAGCTCTTTCCATCACCTCAACAAGCATTGAAAATGCAGTTTCTTGAAAGCTATAACAAATATCTTCAATATCAAAGCCTTTTTTATATTTACGAATAGCTGCACTTAATAATCCTGAAAATGAAAAATCCATTCCTTTAACAGTATAAGGCAAATCAATATAATCACCTTTTTTTGCTAATTTTTCAACAACTGGTCCCCCAGGATGTCCAAGGCCTGTTTCTCTTCCAAACTGATCTAATGAATTTCCTACAGCAATGTCTAAAGTTTCACCAAATACACGATATCTTCCATATTCATAAGCTATAACTTGACTATTTCCCCCACTAACATATAGTGAAACAGGGTCTTTAGCTGAAGTATCCAATTTTCCAATTTCAATATGACCAATGCAATGATTTACTCCTATAATAGGTTTATTGATTGATAGTGCTAATGATCTAGCTGCTGTTGCTGTTGTTCTAAGTCCAGGACCAAGGCCTGGCCCTTTAGAAAAGGAAATCAAATCAATTTCTTTTAAACTAATCTTTGCATTATTACATGCATCTGAAATTAATTTAGGAATCCATTTAGCATGATGCTCTGCAGCTTCTCTTGGATGAATTCCTCCTTCTTCAGGAAATAATTGATTACCCACATTAGAAAGGATATTTCCATCATCATCAACTATGCCGACACCAGTTTTTTCAGCTGTTCCTTCAATTCCTAAACAAATCATTAAATCAACTTCAAATAAAATTATATTTAGATATAGAAAAAATATTTTAATAATATTCAATATTTGAGCCTTTTAATTAAAATTTAATATAAAATTTAATATTATCAAACATGTTTAATATTATTATATTATCCTATTATATAATTATTAAGCTAATTTAATTTATAACAAATTAATTTAATTTATAATATAATCCATATTTATATTATCATTTAAATTAATTAGATTGTTCATTAATTATAATCCCCTATAAACCTGAGAATTTAGTGAAAAAAATAAAATAAAAAAATTCAAGCGAATATAAGACATTAAAGATGAGAATAAAAGTAAAATTTATCAAAGAAATTTAAATTTCTAACATAGTGAGCACTGTTTATATAAGATAAATACCATATAATAATTTATGACAATCAAGGAACATTTTAGGATAAATAATAAACAAAGAATAGTTGAGGCAACATTCGTATTATCACTGAAAAAAGGGTTTGATAATGTATCAATGAAACAAATTCAAGAAGAATCAGGACTTGCTGCAGGATCAATCTATTATCATTTCAAAAATAAGGATGATCTTTTACTATATATAGTCAATAAATATATTTTAAGTAGTTTAAATCAATTAAAAAAGGATATAAGTAAGTTTAATGGTTCTTTTATGGAAAAAATAAGACATATATTCACTTTTAAAATCACTTCTATTGGTAAAGAAGAAGAATCTTTATTTACTTCCAATACCCCTGAATTTGACCATAAAGATTATTATATGTTGATTACGAGTATTTATCATCATTATCCACAAACTAGAGATATGTTTACTAAATTACATGATAATTTATATGATTTTTACTACGAATTAATTCAAGAGGCTATTGAAAACAAAGAGATAAGGGGAGATATAGATATTAAAACATTAGTCATATTTATTCAAACAATTTTAAAGGGATATATAGACTTATACGTGTACCAACCACATATTTCATTTGAAGAACTTGTAGATGCAAATTTAAAAATGATTCAAGAAGCTATTAAAAAAAATGATAAAGATTAATAAAAAATAGCTAATAAAAAAAATAAATGATAAAAAGAATTAATCTAATAGAAAACTATAGCTAAAAATTAATAATTTATAAGATTATTCACAAACTTCTTCAACTTTTTTTCTAATATCCTCAATTGAATATCCTAAAAGCAAAGCCATGAGCATAGCTCCTCCTGCCCCAACACCTTCTTTAACAAAACCTTTCAGATAATTTTTTAGGCCATTATTAGTTGATTCTTCAAAAGTAGGATTAACAACATGAATATCTATATTTCCTATCTGAGAAACTATACTAAATAAATCAGAAGTACCATCATTAGCAACAAAACTAGTTGTACCTAAACAAATTCTTGAAAAATCAAAATTTTTATCAATTGCCTTAATAAAACTACATACCCCTGCCATCTGAGTTCCTCCTGCTAAAATGATAGGTACAGTACTTCCAATAATCATGCCTGCAACAGCAGGAATCATTGGATCTCCTACAGCAGCTACTGCTTCAAATGGATCTATTTTTCCAATATTTCCAATTCCATCTAAAATACCAGCATTAGCTAATCCTTCCATTACAACATCCCTTTTAAGATTATGTGGATTTTCAGGCATGCTTCCACTAACTTTAAAATCTGCGTCATATCCAAGAGCAGTTAATACTCCAAGAGCAGTTGTTGTTCCTGCAGGAATGCTTTCACCAATTACAAGATAATCATGATGCTTTGAAAGTTCCTTTCCAATGATTTTTGAATTATTGAAAATCTTTTTAGGGTTTTCAACTGCCTCCCCAGTCCTAATATCTTTTCCATAAGATGATTTTTCAGATACAGTCATATAAGGAACATCAGGTTTTATTTTAGATCCTGCATCAACGACTAAAAAAGGAACATCGGTTAATTCAAGTGCTGCTTTAGTAAGCATTGCAGGAGTAGGTGCAGAATCACCATCAATAATAGTTTGAGGAGGTATATCACAACATCTAAGTTCGCCTTGAATAATCAACTCAACATCTCCAGCAGGAGTATATTCCATTAGTTCAGGTGTAGCACCAGCACCAGTAATATCAGGAATATTTGCTGTGGATGTTGTAGCAATTGTACATATAAAAAGAGGTTTTTTACCCTGTAATTTTTTTAGAAGTTCATGAGATCCATGAGAATTTAATCCATTGAATAGTTCTGTCATTTTTACACCATATATTGATATTTGATTGCAATTTAAATATATTAATAAATTTTTTAGTTCAATATTGAAAATAAATGGATAATTAAAAATCCATAATGATATCCTATTATAAATTGAATAGTAGGATTTATATTGTTTTTATATAAAAAAATATCTTAATTATCTTTGATTTAATTATTTCCCAATTAAAATAATATTCATATGTTAATTTATCATTGATTCTTATAATAAATTATCCATAAAAAAATGAGTCTAAAATAAAATTTATTATATAAAGAAATAATAAATATATTTTGAAAAATAGAAAAATAATATAAATAATAATTAAAATAATAAAAATATAAAAAATTAAAAATAAAACTCTTAAAAAAGAAAGAATTAATTATAAGAGTTTTTTCTAAATTGTCTAATTTTATCTATTAATTCATAAAATAGTTTAAAAAACTTATTTTAAAAATTCAATATTTAAAATATGAATTAATAAAAATGTTTAAATGAAAAATAAGCTATAAACTAACACACATGCACCAACTATCCAGCAGTAGAATGCGAATATATCTAAGCTTCTTTCTCTTATTAATTTTAATAAAATGCTGATAGCTAAGTATCCGGAAATAACTGATGCTAAAAATCCTAAAATATATGGTAAAAAGTTAACATCAAAACCTGCACCAATACCATCAAACTGTGTCAATGCAGCTCCAAGAATTGCAGGTATAGCTAAAAGAAAACTAAATTTAGCTGCGAACTCCTTATCCAAACCGATTAAAAGACCAGAAGAAATAGTAGTTCCTGAACGTGACAAACCCGGCAAAATCGCGAATGCTTGGCCGATACCAACAATAATACTATCTTTTAACCCAGAATTCTTAATATCCCTATTCCCAACATTTAAACGCTGAGAAACATAAAGCAATGTTCCAGTAACAAGCAAGAAAAACGCAGGAATAGTTATACTTTGAAAAGCAGCCTCAATTTGAGTATCAAAAAGCATACCAACAACACCTGCAGGAATTGTACCAACAATAACCATCCAAGCTAATTTTTTATAAGGATCATTCCTAAAACCTTCTCTAAAACTACCTCTAAACAAATCAATTATACTAGATACAAAAGCTTTTATCATTTCAACAATATCTTTAAAAAAATACCCAACAACAGCAACCAATGTTCCTAAATGAAGTAAAACATCAAAAGCTATCCCCGGTTGATTAATACCCAACAATTCCTGAACAAAAATCAAATGAGCAGAACTACTCACAGGAAGAAACTCAGTCAAACCCTGCACAATCCCCACAATAACCGCTTGTAAAACATCCATAACAAAAAAC
>JADHEF010001147.1_pt1 | contig 18678 bp, 18 predicted proteins | sample 8952391 | NCBI WGS metagenome assembly JADHEF01 (sample SAMN16124439, study PRJNA663245) | bioreactor sludge metagenome | isolation source: sludge (nitrite) | place: India:Bengaluru | collected 2019-02-28
TCTTAGACTTGGAAAATTGCAGTTCAATCTACCCACTTGATTTAGCGAGGAACCTCTTATTATCATCTCTTATAAATGATTGGTGGAAAAATGTCGCCAGCGGGAGACCTTCAGAAAGAGATAAATTCATTGGAACATACCCCTAGATAGGGGATTTGATGGATTTGAAACAGGAAGAATTCCTGCAGCAGTTAGAGGGCGTCGTTCTGCCGGAGAGATTCGACCAGGATCTATTGGACCGGGCAGCAGAGATGTTTGGGAAATGGGGCAAGGGCCGGCATATGGACGAGAAGGAGCACCTCTTCGAGTCCTTTGGCCTTGGCCCCAGGCCAGAAGACAGCCCCGATGTCAAGCTGCAAAAGGCAGCGGTTCGCTTTGTCTGCACCAAGATGATGCAGATCCAATTCAGCCGTCGGGAGGCCTCAGATCTCATTCGCAATTTCAACCGGATCAAAGATCCAGGATACAAGTGGTTGGAGTAAGTCATGCGCATTAAGAATACGCTATTTAATTGCTTTATTCGATATATTGAATAATTTATTTGCTCAAAGAAATTGGTATCGAGCTTAATGGCCTCCTGACCAGCTTTTTCAAGCTATCCGCCTTAATATCTGTTGGGCGGAGAAGAAATTCATGTTCTCACCCTGTAAATCCTGGCACCTTTATCATACAAGAGTTCATAGACCTCCTCCGGGTAGCTCAGGTTCAGCAGAGGAAACGGCTCATGCCCTGCGAATGGAGGTGTGTGCCCTGGACGTAGTGCTGAGACGCTTGAGACATAGATCAAGACATTCTGATGGCCGATGCTCCTCAGCTCACCAACCACTGTGCTGTTGCCCGGATCTATTCTGATCCTCTCAGGTAGCCCGTAAGCAAATCCCGTCGCCGCTATCCGAGGATTGGAGGCGGGAATCCCGGTCAGAGGATATATCCATGCTCCGATTTCATCCACATTGATACAAACCGCATCGGATAGATTCTGCCCGGAAAGCCAGATTGTGGCATCATAATCCTCCTGCGGCAGTCCCCAGGACCCGGCATAACTATAGAGAACCAGACCCATAGAAGCGGCACCTACTGCAATCAGTACCAGCAGAAATGAGGCTCTAATCCTGACATCGCCCCCATCCATACTCTCAAGTGCCAGGGCGGCAAGAATGCTGAGGGGAAGATATAGCGATAGCATCAGTCGATCCGCCGTTCCCAGGATGCTCAGAAGCCCCGCATCTGCCATAAGCACTGCCATGATCCATGATCCTGTCCATACCAGAACCATGCGATTCAGCTGTCCCCCCCTGACTGCAGCAATAGCTGCACCGAAGAGGGCCAGCAGGCCGGGATACCAGCGAGCCACAAACTGGCTGGCAAGATCCTGATCGCTGAAGACGGATACAAGGTACTCCGGCCGGTGTATAGAAACATAGGCTGCGACCAGGAACAAGAAGCAGCTGGCTAACATATAAAAGTGTCTTGAGCTGAGACGCTGTCTCAAATCCTCTGCCAGCCACCAGAATAGGAGAAAGCCTACGCCCAGCGCCAGGATACGCGGATGAGAGAAGAGCATTCCCAGGAACATAGCTATGAGAATAATACGCATTTTGAGCACAGACGCAAGCACAGCTGCTACCAGCAGCATCTCGGCTGCAGCAGAAGGATAGCCGCCCCAGATGAGATAGCTATAATGGGTGGAGAAGGCAAAAGAGGACAGGAGGAAGGCATAGGATGAAGCTGAATCCTGCCTAATTTCTCGTAATATCGAGTACAATAGCATAGGGGTAAAGGCATTTATCAAAGCAGGAACAGTTTGAACCACATCAAGCAGGGGAAAGGCTTTGGTCCAAAAATAGGCGTAGTAGTGAAATCCTTTTGGATAGTACTCCCAGTAATTTCCAAGCAGAGGCAGCTTGATGGGAAGAGTCTGGCCATCGATAAGCATGCGTATCATCTCTGCGTGGGCCACGGCGTCTCCCGCCATCCAAATGACCAGGCGATCGAAGAACAGGATGCAAATAGCCAGATAAAGTGAAAAAGAACCCAGCACGATCCAGTCTCCCCGGTCAAAGTCGAGAAAGACTGAGCCCTTTAATTCAGATCTATTCAGGAAATAATATCTAAGACATAGGATCACGCCTGACATTGCCACAAAAATCTGTAAAATGATCGGATTCATATTCAGCTGTGATCCGAACATTCCCGCCGTGGCCAGCAGCACATAGCCTAGGGCGAATGAGAGAGAGATCCTGGTGAGGGTGCGCCTGCCTGTTTTAAGAACAAAGGGCATCGCGGAGAGAGAGGTTACAGTAATCGCCGCCAGCACTAGAAGAAAATTTTGGATCAGCTCTCAGCACCCCTGATGCAATGGACTGCATATCCTTATTTATAGATTCCTTAGCTCTAGCACTGATTTCTGCTATTCTCCTTTCCAGGGAATGGCAGATAGGAAGCTGAGCGGATGACATAGAGAAGATTTCTAAATTTATATATTATTAAAAAAAAAATAATTGATTCAAACTACTTCTGGTTAGTTACTATCTTAACATAGTTCTCCGCACTTGAATGTCCGAAAGCAAATGCTTCTCTGTTGCCTGCGCTGATCTGATCCAGGTTAACCTTGGCACAGCAATCCTTGCAGGGTGTGTGATTGGCCACGCGGGAGCCAATGCTTGGAGAGACATTATCGGATCCTCTCTGGCAGCAATAGCACTCTCCGGAGTCCTGATTTTTCTTGATCTCCAGGTTGTTGGTAGCAGAAGCCAATCCGATCTTTTGCCAGATGTTGTTAAACGCCATTGCCTTCTCATTTCCCACAGTGAGCGATTCGATATTTGTGTCTTGAGATGCCGGGAAATTAAAGGCCGATTCTTCTGTCTCAAAGATCCCGCCGTATGTTCCCAGGACATCGGCACCGCTGGCCATGGCAGGAGCTGCCAATAAAGCCAAAGCTAGCACAATTTCTATTATTCTAATGGTTTCATCCCCTTTCATTGCTATTTAGTTATTCTAACCGATGTATTCTATTTATAATTATCCACAGCAATTTCGGCGTATGGGGTCCCGAAATTATTTCGCGCCGGTCCAAAAAAAGACCCGAGGGAGAAGGAGGATAGAATCGCATCCTCCTTCACCGGATTGCTTTCTTGGTAAGAGAGTATTGCTGAAAATCCTCAGCAATCAATTCCGTCGCAAGGGACCTTTTCCTTCTCGGGGACGGGATTCTCATGGAACTTTATGAGCTTCTCCGCCTCAAACACTCCTGAGAACATCTCGTGGGCTTTGATGTCTTTGTAGAAGATCCTATGCCAGGTGGCATCGGTTCCCCAGGTACCATTGAAACTGTTTTTAGTGTCCATGCCTATTACATGAGCGGCATTATTGCCCATCAGTGCAGCCACACGATCTGTATCCCTTCCTGCATTCTTGAGGGCCTTGATCAGCTCCTCAGGAGTCATAGTGGGATTGGCCTGGGCCATGTACTTGGAGTATTCCTCGGGATAGTACAGTGCCAAAAGCTGCAGATAATCCTGGTTCACAGGATCCACAGGCCACTTTCTAGTGGTAGGCGCGGTTGAGACAAAGAATGCAGTCTGATCCTTCTCCATCTCAAACACAGCAAAATTCTCATCTATGGTGGCCCCGATGCCGCCATAAAACTCCTTGGACTGCATGTGCTTGGCACCCACCAGGGGGGTATCTCCCGCATAGGTGAGCTTGGTGGACTCGTACAGATTGAGCTGCGACTTGTCTCCCCCATTAACCGAGGTTATATTTCTCAGCAGCTTATCCGCATTCTGCGAGTAGGCATGCTCTTGATCTAGCTCCAAATCGCCATCACCCGCCATGTTGTTGAAGTATTCCAGAGCGAGCTTTTTATCGACTATGGAGGTGCTGACATCAACAACACCTGTTCCTGACACTTTTTGTGCCTCACAAAACTGCTCGTATTGTATTGGCGAAATCAATGGAGGATTGTGCAATAGAGCAAGATAGCAATAGAACTAAAGTTACTGCTATTACTACTCCCTTCATTTCAATTCACCCCTTTTTTGATAGATTAATCAAAGAATTTGCCTTGAAGAGATATAAACATATCGAAAGCAGTGGCAGGAATATGTCATCTGAATATTCAATAATACGATCGTAGTAATACTAATCTTATTAATACCGAACATATAGCTAAATTAGCCTAAAATATTAATATATCAATTTATTAGAATTTGACTCCTTAAAAAAATAGCCTGACGAATTTCGATAATCACTTTGCCATGCATGGCAAATGAATTCAAGTACTGACTATGGCCATAAGGTCTATTGTGATCCTTATGACTAAAGATCCCGATCAAAGCAAGAGTCCGTCCGCGCTCTCTAAACCTGCCAATCGCCTCATCTCCGAGAAGAGTCCCTACCTCCTGCAGCATGCCCACAACCCCGTGAACTGGTATCCCTGGGGCGATGAAGCCTTCCAGGCCGCCGCCAGAGAGGACAGGCCGATCTTCCTATCCGTGGGCTACTCCACCTGCCACTGGTGTCATGTAATGGCCCGGGAGTCCTTCCAGGATCCGGAGGTTGCTGATCTGATGAACCAAACCTTCATCTGCATCAAGGTGGACCGGGAGGAGAGGCCGGATATAGATCAGATCTACATGAAGGCCGCCCTGGCCATGACCGGCCGGGGAGGCTGGCCCCTTTCCATAATCATGACCGCAGACAAGAAGCCCTTCTTTGCCGCGACCTATATTCCCAAGAGGGGGAGCTTCGGCCAGGCGGGGATGCTGGAGATCATTCCCAGGATAGGAGAGCTATGGCGGGAGAACAGAGATGAATTGCTTCGATCGGCTGACCAGATCCTGGATCATCTAAAGCAATCTCCGGTCGGGCCGTCCCCGGAGGATGAAGCTTTAGACCAATCCCTTCTGAAGAGGGGCTATGATGCCCTGGCATCCATCTATGATCCCCAAAACGGTGGCTTTGGCGGCGCTCCCAAGTTTCCCGCTCTTCATAACCTCCTCTTCCTTCTCCGTTACTGGAAGAGAAGCAAAGACGCTTTTGCCCTGCAGATGGTGGAAGAGACCCTGCAAGCCATGCGCATGGGCGGCGTCTTCGATCACCTGGGTGGAGGATTTCATAGATACTCCACCGACGCAGGATGGCGCATTCCTCACTTTGAGAAGATGCTCTACGACCAGGCCATGATGGTCATGGCCTATACCGAGGCCTACCAGGCCACGGGAAAAAAGGAGTATGCTCGGACGGTCCAGGAAATTCTGGAATATGTGCTCCGGGATATGACCTCCCTCCAGGGAGGCTTCTTTTCAGCCGAGGATGCCGACAGTGAGGGTGAAGAGGGAGCATACTACCTCTGGAGGGCGGATGCGCTGAAAGAGGTTCTGGATGGAGAGGATTTCCGCCTCCTGATAAGGCTCTTCGATATTTATGAGAGCGGCAACTTCGAGGCGGGCAGGAATATTCTCATCGCCAGATCCACCTTCAAGGATGCGGCATCGGTGCTCGGCATAAGCGAGGTCGATCTCTGGGGGCGTTGGGAGGGCATCAGAGAGAGACTGCTGGCTGTGCGCGAAAAGAGGGTGCATCCCCCAAAGGATGACAAGATCCTGGCCGACTGGAACGGCCTGATGATAGCCGCCCTGGCCAAAGCGGCTCAGGCTCTAAACCTGCCGGAATATGCCGATGCCGCAGCGGCAGCGGCGGATTTCATATTAAATGAGATGAAAGATGAAGAAGGCAGACTGTTTCATTCCTACCGGGAAGGTGCAGCGATATCCGGCTGCCTGGATGATTATGCATTTGTCATCTGGGGTCTGATCGACCTCTATGAGACACTATTTGAGGCTAAGTATCTCCGAGCCGCCTCTATGCTGATCCGGACCATGATAGAGCATTTCTGGGATAATGAAAAAGGCGGCCTATTCTTTTCCCCGGATGATGCATCGGATCTGCCCCTGAGAGAGAAGGCATTTCGCGATGGAGCCATTCCCTCCGGGAATTCTGCGGCTATGCTGGACCTTCTCCGGCTCAGCCATCTCATCGGCCAGCCGGAATGGGAAAATAAAGCCTGGCAGCTGGCCAGAGCCTCAGGGGCCTCGGCAGCAGGCCAGACTCTGGGATACACCATGCTTCTCTCCTCCCTGGACTATGGCCTGGGACCGGCCCTACAGATCGCCCTGGCGGGTGAAAAAGAAGATGAGGACACCATCGAGATGCTCAAAGCAATAAGAGAGAGCTTCCTGCCCAGCAAATCCGTACTTCTCTCCAGGGGAGAGGATACGTCAGAGCTGGCCGAATTCGCCAGAGGCCTGGCAAAAATCGAAGGCAAGAGCGCTGCCTACATCTGCAGCGGCAAGAGCTGCCGTCCGCCGGTCACCAGTCCTAAGGAGTTAATGCTGATGCTGGGGGAGGAAAATTAGGATGGGAGTCACGTCCCTGGCGCTAGTCCGAGCGCCAGGGTCCTGGCTAATTCTCGCGATATTGCTTCCTGGATGGGGAGATGGCCGATAATAGGATTAAAGATCACAACGGCAATAGATGCCGATTTTTCTGGAAAGCCCCTCCTTCAGCTCGATAAAAATAAATACTACCAGTCCAGGAATAAGGGCCTGAGGAGATCCATATTTCCGAGAACGAGACTGCATCCGATCCCGATCGGCACCGTAGTTTGAATAGACACCGTAGCGGTAGCTACAAAGAAATGTCAGATATCGCTTCATGCGAATCTGGAAGAAACGCGGATTTTCTCAACAAGACAGGTCTATTTTTTCACACGCAGGCTATGCGGTGATGCTTTAATGAACAAACGCAAAGACCACATTCCTAAAAGGGATATAATGTACGTCTTAAAAGAAGATGACTCTCAATATATTGTTAATGAGAGTTACTTCTACAAGACCGAGCCCTATTACACCATTGTCAGAAACGAAAACGATGGTATCAGGACCATACCCAGCAGCAACGATGTGCTGGATGCCTACATCGTCCCCATCTGTCTGGAGAAGGCCAAGCTGGCCGGAATCCCGGTCTGCGAATGGATCATATCCAATGTCTATGTCTCCCTGCCGGCCATAGTGTATGGGCTGAACTACTTCTCCACTCCGTCGGACCATTTTCTGGTGTCGGACCTGGAGCAGGCCAAGCAGATCATCAAGCATGTAACCAACCGGGGAAGATATCCCTTCTGCTATCAGAAGATAAGCGAGAGGGCTACTGTGGTCAAATGCATATCCATCTTCGGCAAGTCCATTAATTGCTGCGAGAAGGCCAGGGATCTGGCAGAGAAAATCTATGAGGTGTTTAGACTGCCACTGGTGGAGATGGTGATGGTTAAGGATGAGGCAGGCTGCCGACTTTCCTCTCTCTCCCCCGTAAAATACTCTCAGCTATCAAAGGATGAGACGGAAATGCTCCAGGAGCTCCTGGATAAGAGGGTGAGACGCCTTGAGTAAGCTGGGCATATTTGTAAATCGACAGACCTTGAGCAGCTCGGAGCAGATTTCGGCTGTGATAAAATGCAGGGATGTGGCGGAGAGCATGGGCCATACCGTGGAGTTCATCTTCCCCGTGGACATGAAAAAGATCCCCAGGCTGGACGCCCTCTTTATCCGCGCCAATACCGATCCCATGAACAGCACCTATGTTGCGGCCCGGATGGCCCAGATGTACGGCATACCGGTGATAGACGATCCCGAATCCATAAAGATCTGCGCCGATAAGATCAATATGTACATGCATCTTATGAAAAATAGTATCTCCATGCCTCAGACCCGCTTTTTAAATAAAAAGGAGTTGGATGAGGCTCAAGCGGCTGCCCTATTCCTGGAATTGGGCTCACCCCTGGTGCTCAAGGAGCCATCCACATCCTTCTCCGCCCGGGTGGAGAAGGTAGAAAGCGTGGAGGATTTGCTCAAGGTGGCCAGAAGGTTCTTCAAGCTCTCGGACTGGATTGTGGTGCAGGAGTATATCGAGAGCAGGTTCGACTGGAGGGTGGGGGTGGTCGGCGGACAGTTGCTCTACGCCTGCCGCTACATAATTCCCTCTGAGACCTTCAAGATCCAGGCATCGGTGAACGGCCATGTCGTTTATTGCGATGTGGAGAGCGTGCCTGCCGATCAGGTTCCCCCGGAGGTCATAAATCTGGGGCAGGAGGCGGGCAATGCTATAGGCAAGGGCCTGTACGGAGTGGATATCAAGGAGAGCAACGGAAATATCTATGTAATTGAGGTCAACGACAATCCCTCTCTGGAAGGGGGAGAGGATGCTCATTATCCGGATATGTTCGGAAAGATCATATCCTATCTCATGACCGGAGACGCAAGAGGCTATGCCGAGAGCCTCTCTCAAAAGGCTCCTGATTATGATGGCATCGAGGGTGGATTGAGCCTGCGATCCGATGCTGCTTTATGCAGCCCGCCTGCCTTAACTGAAAATGAGGCCTACTCCTATAAGATAGACTTCTCGGAGAGGTAGAGAAAGCCTAACTTTTTTTGATTCATGAGAGGATGCATTTTGAAAGATATATATTGGAAGATTACTATTAAATTAAAATTAAATCGAGAGTCGTTCAAAGAGATGATGCTCTGATGGAAGATGATCTATGCGAGGCTTTAAGCCGCTCTTGCCGGGGCTGCTGTCTTCAAGGAGGCTGCTGCTTTGAGGCCAGGCCGCCCCTGAGCCGGGAGAGAATGGATATTCTGAGAAGAAACGGTGTGCCTGAAGGGGCCATGGAGTTTGAGGGATATTGGAGGCTGCGAGCCAAGCCTGACGGCTATTGCGTGCTCTTTGTCGATGGCAAGTGTAGCATTCATTCCATCAAGCCCGAGACCTGCGTGGCCGGGCCCTTTACATTTGACTTAAAGGAGAAAATGCTCCAGATCTTCCTCAAAAGAGAGGGGATCTGTCCCATGGTCGGTTTTCTCAAGGCCAATCCCGAAGCTTATGACGCACTGCTGGAGACATCCGTGGCCAGGATCATGCATCTGGTGAGAGGCATTCCCGCCTCAGAGATGGCCGAGATCCTGAAGATAGATGAGCCGGAGACGGATCTGGTGGCAGAGATAGCTCTAAAGGACTGAACGGATATGCCCACGGCATTTTTAAGATCTCTGGCAGCCGGATCATGCATCGGAACAGAGCATGAGTACTCCATAAACGACAAGAGCCAGCGGGCTCTGGCCATATCCGATCAGATCATAGAGAAGATTGCCGGACGGCTGGATCATGAGGTGGCCTTCGGGGGCATTCTGGTCTCCAAGGAGCTGCAAAAGCATGCCATCGAGCTGATCCCCCAGAGGCCGGGAGGCCTTGGATTCTTAGAGGAGAGACTATACCAGGGTCTCTGCCAGCTTTATCGGGCCACCAACCATGAGTATGGATTCATGGGCCTGGGGATGCATCCGCTTTTAAGGTTAAATGAGACGGCATACTGGGACCATGACGAGCAGGAGTACTATCAGACATACGATCGCCTCTTTAACATCAGACAGCATGGCTGGCTGAACATTCAGGCTCTGCAGATCAATATCCCTTATCGCGGCAAAGAAGATCTGGTGGCCATGTTCAATAAAATCCGCGCTCTCATGCCCTATCTGGTGGCCGTATCCGCCTCTTCGCCCCTGGTGGAAGGAAAAGCCACCTCCTATATGGACAACCGGCTGGTCTACTACCGGGAAAATCAGGCGGCCATCCCTGAGATCTGTCACGGCATCCTGCCGGAGAAGCTGGAGAGCGTGGACGATTATGTGAAAATCAACCGGGGGATATACACCCAGCTAAAGAAGCAGGGTGCGGATATTCTCTGCCGGGAGTGGGTCAACTCCCGGGGGGTTATAGTCAGGTTTACCAGAAGCTGCCTGGAGATAAAAGCCATAGATGAGCAGGAGTGTCTGCACTCGGATATGGCCTTCTCTGCCTTCCTTTTAGCCCTGCTGCGATCCGATCTCCTCCTGGAGGAGGATGAAGAGAGCCTTCTCTCTTTGCTGGAGTCGGCCATGCGTCGGGGCACGGCTGGGCTGCGGCCGGAGCTGGAGAGGCTGCTCCGGCTGGCGGAGAAGAGCGCCACCGCAGTGGTGAAGGGATATCTGCCACTGGTAGCCAGGAGAGTCGAGCAGGGAAGTCTGGCCGAGGTTATGGTAGAGAAGCTTCAAGATACGGGGGCGGGGGAGGAGAAGATAAAGGATCTGATGCGCCAGATGCAGTGGTGCCTCAAGGAAAACCAGCCCTACTCTGCAAGGATGGAGAGCTGCGGCTGAAAGACAAAAGAAAATCTATAAAGCATTCTGCCCCCAAGATCCTTCGATATTATGGAAGAATTCGATGTGGCCTCAGGGGCAGCGCAAAAGGGCCTTCGGGTGGCTCTGGTGGACCAGGGACCAACCGGAGGCACCTGCCTGAACAACGGCTGCATTCCCTCCAAGATGCTGATCTATCCGGCGGATGTCATCCGCAGCATTCAGGATGCCAGAAATATTGGCGTTCATGCTGAGCTGCACGAGGTTGACTTCGAAAAAATCATGCGCCGCATGCACGGCGTGGTGGATGAGGCCCGCCGCAATCTGGAGGAGGCTCTGGATAAGGCAGAGGGCCTTACCTACATGAAAGAGAGAGCGGAATTTGTTGACGACTATGTGCTGAAAGCGGGAAAGAGAGAGATCACCTCCCGAAAGATCGTCATCGCCACCGGCGCCCGGTCCCTCGTACCGGCCATTCCTGGCCTCCTGGAGGCGGGATTTCTGGACAATGTGTCACTTCTCCAGCTAAAAGAGCTGCCCCGAAGCATGATCATCATCGGGGGAGGCTACATCGCCTGCGAGTTCGGCCACTTCTTCTCTGCTCTGGGGGTCGATGTCACCATCATCGGCCGCCATCCTCTTCTCCTGAAAGGCGAGGATCCGGAGGCGGCAAGGCTGGTCCAGCAGAGATTGTCCTTGTTCATGCGAATTGTCACCGGCCATGAGGTGGTCTCTGTGCAGAGAAGAGGAGAATTAAAAGCGGTTTCCGCCAAAAACATAGAGGATGGGAGAATTCTTCAGTTTGAGGCGGAGGAGATCCTCCTGGCAGCAGGCCGCCAGCCCAACTCCGATCTGCTCCACCCGGAGAGAAGCGGCGTGAAGATGGACCGGCAGGGCTGGATTTGGGTCGATGAGCATCTCCAGACCAGCAAGAAGGGCATCTACGCCCTGGGCGATGCCCTGGGAAAGAACATGTACCGGCATACGGCCAATTACGAGGCGGAGGTGGTTGGGCATAATCTGTTTCATGGGGAGGAGAAAGCAAACCAGGAAGATGCAGACTACCATGCCGTTCCTTATGCCGTCTTCACCTATCCTGCGGTGGCGGGAGTGGGGATGAAGGAGACAGAGGCGGCTGCTAAAGGCTTAAAAGTGCTTGTAGGACGAGCCGCCTACATGGACACGGCCAAGGGGATGGCTATGGGCGAAGAGGACGGCCTGGTCAAGGTGGTGCTGGAGGAGGAGACAGGAAAGATTCTGGGGGCCACAATTGCGGGCCCGTCTGCCCCGGAGCTGGTCCAGCAGGTCGTCTATCTCATGAACACCGAATACCAGGACGTTATGCCGGTAATAAGATCGCAGGTGATCCATCCCACCCTCAATGAGGTGTTGGTGAGGGCCTTCTCCCAGTTGCAGCGCCCGGAAGAGCTGGCTTGGGATTGAGCGATATATGGACCAGCCTAGAAAAAAAATGGCCAGGTCCTGAAGAAGATAGAGAGAAGATAGAGAGAAGATAGAGAGAAGATAGAGAGAAGATAGAGAGAAGATAGAGAGACTAAAAAGAAATACATGCCTGCAGACGAATGTGAATGAGAATCCAGGGCGGCATGCTACAGCAGCTAATCTGATGTTTCTTATAAATTTTTATTTTTAAAAGATGATATCGCCCTCAATAGTCGTTATGATCCTCCAGGAAATGCAATTTTAGCTCATCCTTCGAGTCAAAGATCATACGGCAGATCTTGCACTTAAATTTGCCCTCTCTTCGTGATCCGCCAGCCATTCTCTTAGATCCGGTGCCTGCCATCTCCACACCTCGAATCGTAAGTCTCTTGGACTTCATCATAAATTAGCTTTTGGTTGAAGAAGGAGGCCCAGGGAATCATAGCTGTGTTTTAATGAGGAATAGGATAAAATAAATACCTGCGGAACAGATGATCAAGTGGATATGAATTTTGGAGGATGATTGCCAATGACGGCCAAGAAATATCAATGCAGCATTTGCGGTTACATTTACGATCCGGCCAAAGGGGACCCTGACTCGGGAGTTGCCCCCGGCACGCCCTTTTCCGATCTGCCTGAAAGCTGGGTCTGTCCCATGTGCGGGGCAGCGAAAAGCGATTTCAAGGAGCTGGACTGATTGCAGGGAGGATGGAGAATATGGCTCTAACCAGAGAGATCAGGCCTGGTATTTTCTGGGTCGGCGCATTGGACTGGGATCGCAGGCTCTTTGATGCCCTGCTTCCCCTCCCCCAAGGAACAAGCTACAACTCCTATTTGATCCAGGGAGAGGAGAAGACTGTTTTGATCGACGCCGTGGATGAGACCGGAGCGGATGTGCTGATGGACAACCTCAGATCTCTGGCGGTAGAGAGCCTGGACTACATCATCGTCCAGCATGCTGAGCAGGACCACTCCGGCGGACTGAAGAGACTGCTGGCAGAGTATCCGCAGGCCGATATATTGGGATCGGCCAGATCTCTGGAGCTGCTGGCTGAGTTCGGCCTGATGGATGCTGGCAAAGGACAGGAGGCAAAAGACGGCGAAAGCATTCCCTTGGGCGGCAGGAGCCTCCAGTTCATCAGCGCCCCCTGGGTTCACTGGCCGGACACCATGTTCACCTATATCCCTGAGGAGCGTATCCTCTTCACCTGCGATTTTCTGGGCTCCCACCTGGCATCGAGCCATCTATTTGCCTCAGATGAGGCCGATCTCTATCTTCCTGCTAAAAAGTACTATGCCGGGATCATGATGCCCTTCCGCTCCAGCGTCAAGAGGCACCTGGAGAGGATAGAGAAACTGGATGTCGATATCATAGCCCCCAGCCACGGGCCCCTTCAAGACCGGCCCGGTTTGATCCTGGATGCCTACAGAGACTGGGCCTCGGACAGGGTTAAAAATGAGGTGGTATTGGCTTATGTCTCCATGCATGGCTCCACCCGCATCATGGCCGATTATCTTGGGGAGGCTCTGATCTCTCGAGGGGTAGCGGTGAGGAGATTCGATCTCACCGATTATGACCTGGGAGATCTGGCCCAGTCCCTGGTTGATGCAGCCACGATTGTGATCGGAACGCCAACCATCCTTGCCGGAGCCCACCCTCTGGCCCTTTATGCCGCCACACTGGCCAATGCCCTGCGCCCCAAGACCAGATACGCCTCGGTCATCGGCTCTTTTGGCTGGGGAGGCAAGATGCTGGAGCAGATCACAGAGAGCCTTTCAAGCCTTAAGGTAGAGTTCCTGGATCCGGTGGTGGCCAGGGGCAGGCCAAAAGAGGACGATTTCGCTGCCCTGGATCGCCTGGCCGATGAGATAGCCGCCCTGCATCAGAAGCTGGATGAGTGAGAATCGAGGCAGAACTCATCTGCCGGGAAATAGCTTGCTTCTACAGAGCGGATCGGGCAGAGATAGACGCAGGATCTCTGCCTTCAGGCCATGATTTCCGAGTCTCTGATCTTCTATGCGTTTGTGCTTCTGGCGACGGGCATAGCAGTAGGCTTCTTCTGCGGCCTTTTGGGGGTGGGGGGAGGCTTTCTCATGGTTCCGATTCAGATCTGGCTCCTCTCCCTGCAAGGAGTTGAGGCCACCATGGCCACCAGAATTGCCTTTGCCACCTCTCTGGCCGTGGTGCTTCCTACGGCTATTTCCGGGTGCAGAAAACACTCCTGCTGGGGAGTGGTCCTGTGGCGAGAGGGGATTATCATAGGGCTCTTCGGGATGCTTGGCGGCTTTTTAGGGGGGACCGTAGCCTCTTATGCACCCGGAGAGCTTCTCAGGATGATCTTCGGAATTATTGTCATACTTGCGGCAGCAAGAATGCTGCTTGTCCCCCATTTCCAGGCTCCGCAAGAGCCTCATAACCGGCCGAAAAAGAGCATTATCCAGTATATGATCTGGGGGGTGGCGGTGGGAGTTCTATCCGGGTTGACCGGCATCGGAGGGGGATTGATGCTGGTTCCGATTATGATTATTGCCCTGGGCTTCAACTTGTATCAGGCCATAGGCACCTCCTCTGTAGCCATATCCTTTAACGCCCTGGGCGGAATCATAGCCTATGCCATAAACGGGTGGGGTATGGTGGGTCTGCCCAGTTATTGTTTGGGTTACATCGACCTGTTGCAGTTTATCTTTTTGGCAGCAGGCAGCATATTTGCTGCCCCATGGGGAGCAAAGGTTGCCCACCGACTTCCTGCGGAAAGGCTCAAACATATATTTGTGATATTGATGTTCTATATAGGGCTGAAGATGATAGGGGCCATGGAGTGGGCCGGACTGTAGAAGATAAGATCGAAATCGAGCCCTTTGCTATGGCGGCAAGCAAGGGCATCGATCCCTGCCATCTCGTCAGGGACGAGGGGATCCCGTCCAATAGCACATCTCTCTGCCGGCTTCCGGGCGCACATCCAATAATAGATCCTTTTATCTCTCATCTCTCACCAAAAGACCTAATTACCTTTGCCTCGAATTAAATAGCACCCATGCTCTGCAAACTGCAGCGCAAAACCAGAGAGGGAGAGGTTGATTTTGGCAGCAGCAAGCAGCAAATTTCCCAGGTTTAAATCGGGCATTCCCGGTTACGATGAATTGATCGGCGGCGGCTTTCACAAAGGAACTGTGAACACAATCACCGGTTCCTCAGGCACAGGCAAGACGGTCTTTGCCAGCCAGTTCATCCAGTATGGAATCAAGAACGGCGAGCGGGGGATGATCATCACCCCATCCGAGAGCTCAGAATACCTCAAGAGAGAGATGATGGCCTCCTTCGGCTGGGACTTCTCGGCCATGGAAGATAGCAGAATGCTCTCTATAGTCGATGTCACCGATCCGGTGCTCCGGCTGCAAAAAAGCATCGATGTGGATCCGGTGGATTTTCTGATCAACTTTAGAAAGCTGGTGGAGAGAAAGCTGGAGGAGATCAAACCAGAGCGTCTCTTCATAGACGATCTGACTGCCTTCTTCATGGCTGTGGAGGCCCCCTTCAAGATACGCTCCCTTACCGATGACCTCTTCGGCATCATCAGGAGCAGCGGTGTCACCGCCTTGGTCACCATAGGCACCGCCTTTGGCACCAATCAGTTCCTGGAGTACGGGGCGGACTCGGCCACCATCCTCAGCCGGGAGCGCATAGGCAACAACCTCATCCGATCCATCTACATCATGAAGATGCGCGGATCGAGAATCGCCAACACCATCCGGGTACTGGATGTGTCCGATGACGGCATCTCCGTCTCCGCCCTCTCTCCCTATCCCTGAAGGGGCCGAATGAGGTGTACCCAGATGATTGAGAGATGGATGGTTTTAGCAGGAGAAGAAGGAGGCCCGGCCTCGAACAAGATGGGCGGCATCTGGGATGTGATCGATGCCGAGGCTGCAACAATGGCCCGTCTGCTGGCGCAAAAGGATATCGATAATGGTCTGCATATATTGGTGGCCGGACCCTACTACCCCACCCTGGGCTCGGACTGGAATGCGGGCAAGAACCGGATCACCAACCTGACCGGCCTGGAGAAGCTGGATGCCGGACCGGAGCTGAAGAGGGTGCTGGCATCTCTGCAGGCGGCAGGAATAGAGCCGACAGCTGCCCAGAGAATGGTAGATGGTGTTCCCATAGGCTATGTCCTCTTCAATACCAATTATTATCAATCCCACACTGTGCTCTGGAAAGGCAAGGATATGACTTTATCCAATGCCATCAAGACTGAGGCTTTCGACCTGCTCGGCCTGGATTCGATGAATTATGAGCGGGCTCATTACGGCCATGAATACAATCACTATCTCGGTCTCTCTTATGCCATATCCGAGTTGGTGAGGGGGCTAGCTCAGGCTCCGGAGAATGTGGCGGCAAAATACACCGACCGGGCGGTCTCGGAGTTCGCCAAATCGGTACTTCCCAAGGTCAGAGTCTCATTTCACTGCCATGAGTTCGGGGTCTTTTATGCCGCGGCCAGATTGAAGAAGCTGGGGGTTCCGGTGAGATCGGCCTGCACCTTGCATGCTACGGTTCCCGGTCGTACCGCCGGCTATAAGTCTCTGGCAAAGGTGGCCCGGGGTGAGGAGAAGATGGAGCCCGGAACACCTCTCGGTTTTGCCGCTCTGGAGAGGCTGGCCCGATATGCCGATACGGTCACCTTCGTGGGAGACTCCACCATGAAGGAGGCCATGCTCTTCTATCGCATGAAGGGCATGGTGATCAGAAATGGAATTGAGGTACAGGCTCACCAGATAGACTGGGAGAAAAAGGATCGATGCCGGGATAGGATCCAGCAGTTTTTATCCGACGGCCTCTATCAGTATTGCGACGGCAAGTGTGTGAAGAAGGAGAACATAATTCCCGTATTCACCATCTCCCGCATTGAGGTTGAGAATAAGGGATATCATCAGCTCCTGGATGCCCTCATGCTTCAGGATCATCTGCTCAAGCACCGCCTGGCCGGCCAGCGAAGAGGCGAAGAGGTCAGAGTGGTATGCTTCCTCATCGCCGCCCACGGCCCTAAGAATAAAGACAAGCTCCCGGAGGGATTTCCCATAAATCTCACTCCGGAGATACTGGTAGGCGAGGAGATCCGCCTGGAGAATATGATCAAGGAGCGGGATCTGGATGAGAAGGAGCTTATATCCGGGAGAAGGATGGTGGCGGCCATGCTCTATCCTCAATGGGTGGGACCGGACGATGGGGGTCTGGGCATGTCTGCGGATGAGATCATGGCCGGCTGCGTGGCGGGAATATTCCCCTCTCAGTATGAGCCCTTCCTTCTCACCGCTCTCGAGGCGGGCCGGGAGGGCACACCCAGCATTGTCAGCCGGGCGGCGGGATACAGCGATGCTTTGAAGAAGATCAAGCATCGCGTGCCCGGACTGGGAGGAGTGGTGGTTGTGGACAACATCGATGCCCAGCCTCAGGAGACGGTTCTGGATTATGCTCTGGCCCTGGATTATTTCACCTGGACATACCTCGACGATGAGGTCAAATACCGTCTGCTCTGCGAGGAGTCATTCTCCCTGGCCAAGCAGTTCGGCTGGAAGGAGCCGGTTTTAGAGTATTACAGGAATCTGGTGGCTTAGCCGGAAAAGGGGATATAGCTATGAAAATTGCTTTTTTAAGCCTGGAATTCCCGCCTCGGATCTATGGCGGATTGGGGGTATATGTGGATGAAATATCCAGACAGATGGCTGCTTTGGCCCAGAGCATCTCTGTATTTACCCCGGGGGACGGAAGGCTCCCCCGGCAGGAAAAGATGGGTGATGTGGAGGTCTTCCGCACCAGTCCCGTGGCCATCCGGGACGGCCTGGACATCTTCCTCTCACCAGAGACCCTGGCCTGGGGAGAAGGTCTACGCTTTCTGGAGGACCTTTTAAGCATCAATCTGCAATCTGCGGCAGGAGTCATTGAAAAAGGACCATTCGATATCTGTGTGGCTCATGATTGGCTGGGCCTCTGGGGGGGCATGGCGGTTAAAAGAGAGGGAATGCCACTGATCTTCCATGTGCACGGTCTGGAGACAGGACGCTCGGACCACCCTAATCCGCAGATTGTCTGGTTGGAGAGGCAAGGCGCTCTGGCAGCAGACAGGATAATAACTGTCTCAGAGGCCATGAAGAGACAGATAACCGAGATGGGAATATCCGGAGATAAGATCTCCGTATGCTATCATGGTGTCGACTCCCAGTTTTTCGATCCTCAAAGGGCCGATGCGCTGTCTCTGAAATCATTGAGGCGTAGATATGGCTTTGCTGATGATGACATCATCATCCTCTTCCTGGGAAGGCTGGAGCCGATAAAAGGGGTGAGACAGCTTATAGAAGCATTTCCCTCCGTCCTCTCCCGCCACCCCAAAGCCAGGCTTCTTCTGGTGGGAAGGGGCAGCCTGGAGAACTGGGTCAAGCAGGAGCTGCAGCAGCTGGGCAGTGGCTATGCCAGACTGGTGACTGATTTTCTCAGCCCCATGGATAAGATGCATCACTATGCTCTCGCGGACATCTGTGTCTTTCCCAGCATCTACGAGCCCTTCGGCATAGTGGCCCTGGAAGCTGCGGCCATGGGAAAGGCAGCAGTGGTGGGCGCTGCCGGCACATCCGGCCTGGCGGAGATAGTTAAAAATCCGGCTACGCCAAAGCCTACCGGTGTACATGTCGACGCCCGCCGTGCGGAGGATATCGCCTGGGGCATAAACCTGGCCCTTGAGGACGCGAAACGGCTGATCTCCTGGGGAGAGAATGCCAGGGAGTTGGTCCTTGCCGAATTCACCTGGCAGAGGGCAGCAGAGAAGACCCTGGCTATCTACAAAGATGTGGCATGATGGCTACGATCCAGGCTTTAAATCCTGGATAAGGAGGAAAAACTGAAGAATTAAGCCGGCTGATGAGACTAGCGGACAAGGCTGAATCTAATTGCTGTAGAGTCCCATATGTCTTGACTTTATATACTCCTCTTGGACATTTAGAT
>JADHEF010001156.1_pt1 | contig 18597 bp, 26 predicted proteins | sample 8952391 | NCBI WGS metagenome assembly JADHEF01 (sample SAMN16124439, study PRJNA663245) | bioreactor sludge metagenome | isolation source: sludge (nitrite) | place: India:Bengaluru | collected 2019-02-28
GTGGATCATGATCAACCTGGTGTTCGCCGAGTACCTGCTGGTACTGCGTGGCCGCCCCGTGGTGCAGGCAATGCGCGAAAGCGCAGCCATGACCACCGGGCACTTCATGCGCATCATGATCTGCGTGGTGGCCGTGCTGGCACCGATCTGGCTGATCGACGGGCTACTGCTGATGGCCTTCCCCGAGCCATCGCCCGGCATGGAGCTGGCCATGGACAGCCTCAGCGGCTTCCTGCAGCTGTTCAGTACCGTGGTGTTGTACCGCCTGTTCATGCTGCTGGAGAGCGAAGCCAGCACTTGAAACAACAAGGGAAGGCCTTCGATCTGCTGTGGTCTGCGTTCTTGGCATTAGGGTGCACCCTCAATGCCAATCGAGGAGCACACCATGAACGAAGCCATTCAAACCGGGTTTGCCAGATCGTTTCGCGGCAAGCTGTACCTACGCGGCGCCAAAGGCAACATCCCGCTGCGCCTGAGCCGCAGCACCGACAAGTTCAGTTGGGGCATTACCCCTGAAGATGACTGGCTGCAGGCCGGCGGCAAACAGGACTCGCCAGTGATGGACTTTCATTACCAGTCAGGTAGCGAAAGTCGCCTGCACTACCACATCAGCATTCCAGGGCACCCCGAGACCAAAAAGCTGGGTGTAAGCCTCAATGGCTACCTGGGCTTCTACTGGTTCTCCGAAGTCACCGATGACTGGAAGATCGAACCGCTGCAATTGACCGAGGAAGGCCTGGTTTGTCATCTGCGCGACCATCGAGGCTATCGGGTGGGGGGCATCATGGATGATCCCCACATCAACGGAGACCTTGTGGCGCTGCTGAACGTCGAGCAAGGTGTGGTTCTTACGTTCCTTCTCAAACCGATTGACTGATCGCACTCAACCAGGCCTTCAGGTTCCACGAGGCTTGGCCCGCGCGGTGGCCTCGGCCACCAGCGGGTCATCTGGCCAATAATGCTTGGTACCAAATGACTGCTCTTAAGATTGACACCCCCTGCCCCCAGGAAAACCAGGGCCTAGCCCAATCGGGGTGCGACGGTGGTTGACTGTCAATTCTAGCTCCAGTGATTGACTGAAATCACCCTTGCCAGCCATCACCATTGACACCCCGAAATCACCCTCCCTTCCTGCTCTCTGCAGAACATTGACACCTTTCCTCATGCGCATGGAAAGCCGGTAAAGCCAACAAGGGTGTTCAGCGCAGCTTCGCAACCTCGCAGAGGTGTGTAGTCATCAGGCATCGCCGAGGCCCCAAAGTAGCCTCGCCACCACCGACGTTAGTCTCTACTTTCTACAGAACCATCTCGCTATACTTCATGAAATGGCACAGTGCCGCCATGGCTTCTTCAGGCCTTGACCTGGCTCATCGACATAGTAGAAGTGGCGAATTCAGCGCAGCTAAAAAGTGTCTGCCAGACCCCACGCCGCTGCGACGGATGCAGCGGGAGGATTTCAGAGGCTACGGCCCCTTTGGATATTTGAGTTATGGATGGCGTTACTTTCAAGCAAGCCGGTCAGTACGCAATGTGCTGTATTGAGAACCTGTCGGACGAGCTTATAACGGCTCTACGGGACAACCTGACACGAATTTGTCATGGCGCCGACTTGGGTAGCCGCAACATGGTCATCTTCAAATATGAGGCCACCCTGAAGTCGTTCTGGGATCGCTACTCAACCAAGGATCTCAACACCCGGACTGGCATGCTCGGCGAGCTACTTGCCCACGTCATCATCCTCAAAAAACTCGACAGTTTCGATGTGGTTTCTCCATTCTTCAACATGGAAGAAAAGCATATCCGAAAGGGTTTCGACCTTGTTCTCTACGAGTCCACTTCCAATGAAGTATGGATCACAGAGGTAAAATCAGGAGGGGCTGGTAAAAAGACCTCGTGCGCGGCCACCAAGGCATTACTGGCGAAGGCTCGAGACGATCTCAAGGGTCGCCTTGCTGAGGCAGAAATGAACCATTGGCTCAACGCCATGAACGCCGCCCAGAAATCCATTAATGACAAAACCCGCTACAAAGAATCTGTGCTAGAAATCCTAGGCATGGAAGGCGAAAAGGCATATGGAAACTCTGCTGTAGCCTCTGACAACAACGTTGTTTTGGTTTCAGCACTCTTCAACGATGCTACTCAAAAAGTGGAAGAAGCGACCATTTCAGGCTTCACGGACAGCCTTTTGACTACGCCAATATTTAAAACAGTTTTGGTGCTATCCATCCAAAAAGGAACGCTTCAAAAGCTTGAGGACTTCCTTCGCACAGAGGCAGGATGCTAAATGCAAGAGTTAACCATCAAGGAATTGGCCAAGACCCGTTTCAAAGACATCTACCTAGAGCTTCTCCGTGGAAGCCAGATGTCAGATGGGGATATCGTGAAGCTTTTGGCGATTGCAGTCCTGCTGCTCAACCATCAGGCGCCCGAGATCAAACGCCTTGGTTATCGAATCACGCTATTCTATGGAAACCTGACAGGCCGATATGAGCCGCTTTATGATGTAGCTGTCAACAGCGGCCTATTACCTGTTACTGCTGTGATTGGTAAGTCGTTTGAACAAGACGAGCGACTCAGCAGGTCTTTCATTCAAAACATTGTGAGCAGTTACGTAGACACATTCCGTGACCAAGGCATGGTGCTGACGGAGCAGCAGGACACGTTGAGAGTCTTCGTCCAAGATGAGTACGAGAACTCTTCGGTCGTTATCGCTCCGACCTCCTACGGAAAGTCCGAGCTCATTATCAAGTCTGTAAAAGACAACCCCTCTAAGCGCATTCTTATTTTGGTGCCATCAAAGGCACTCCTAGCGCAGACAAAGAAGCGTTTGATTTACGCGGACATCCCAGAGCTGGGAAAGGTTGTCACCCACCCTGAAATGTTCTCGCCAGAGCGAAACAATCGTGCTTTTGTCCTTACACAAGAGCGCCTAAATCGCTTACTTAATGAATATAGCACCCTCAAGTTCGACATGGTTTTTGTGGACGAGGCCCACAACCTTCTCCAAGGCGATAGTCGCAATGAGCTCTTGGCCACAATGCTATGCATCCTGGGGGCTAGGAACCCTAAGACTTCATTCAAGTTCCTGACCCCTTTCCTTTGTAACGAACTCAACGTCCGAGTGCGTTACCTGGACATGACGCCCAAAGGCTTCAGGGTTGATGAATACATTAAATCCGAGCGCTTTTACACTCGGGACTTCAGAACTGGCAAAAACGACGGAAAACTCAAACTTTACGACCATTTCCTCAACCAATGGTTAGAGATAGATAGAAAGTACAAGAGCGGCTTCGATCTCATCAAGGGCGAGTCGCTGGCCAAAAACATTATCTATGGCAATACCAAAAAGAAAATTGAGCAGTTCGCACTCGAGCTCGCTGAGACGCTGCCTAACATCGAGTGCCCATTGGTTCAAACAGCTTGCGATGAGCTTGAAGATGCGTTCGACAAACGATATCGACTGATTTCTTGCCTGCGGAAAGGGGTGATGTACCACCACGGCTCCATCCCCGACACCATCCGACTGTATCTGGAAAACCTGTTCCACCAGTCCAAGGCCATGAAGTATCTGGTTTGCAACTCTACTCTGCTTGAAGGGGTAAACCTCCCTATCGAACGGCTTTTCGTCTTCGATTATTCGAAAGGTCGAGGGAACCTCACCTCATCGCAATTTAAGAACCTGGTTGGGCGTGTGAATAGGTTCAGCGAGGTGTTTGCGCCCGAAGCAGGAACCACCCTCAAAAAGCTTGAGTCGAGCATCTACTTGCTGGGTATGGACGGCTATACGAACAAAAAATCTAATCTCCAGACATTTTACGAGAAGGCGGTCAACGTCTCGAAGGTTGATCAGGACAGCGTTAGTAACGTTCTCCTTGAAGCGACCACCATATTGGAGGGCGAGGTGGCTGACCGCCATCGTGACGCTGTATCAAGGCTGGAGAACCTTCAGCCAGGGGTAGTCACGGGTCAGGAATGCAAGTACGTGAAGACGGAGGTTGGCCGGTTACTCATTGCCAACAGCGTAGGCGAGATCGATGTCTTCACCTCTGAGGAGGAGATAGACGACGCTATCAGCATGTCGGTTGATGCGAACGGTATGATCGACAACGCCGACCGCCTGCTGCTGGAGATCAAGACCTGCTTCATCGACAAGTTCGATGACAAGCGAAAATACAGCGACCTGAAGCGCCTCCAGAACAAAGCGACGATAGATTTTTACGCCATGTTCCTGGACTGGAAGCTCAAGAAGTATAGCGTTAAGCAAATCCTGAGATACACGCTTAAATACTGGAGCGAGCTCCCTGAGAAGAAAGGTACTGACTATGTTTACGTGTCGAACTGGGGCGATACCAAATATGGTGACAGTCACTATGCTTACTGGGTCAGAATTTCAACCAAGAATGACGTAGAGAAAGTCAACCTCGCCATCGTGCGACTGAAAGAAGAAGATGACTTCTTCGACAACAAGATCTTCAAGTTTGTAGAAGTTTTGAATGGTGTAGGTGCTGTTGACCCTGGCTTTTACAAGCGGATCAAGTATGGCACCACCGACGATGCGAAGATTAAGCTGATCCGAGAGGGCTACAGTCGCGGGCTGGCTGAACTGTTGCTGGATCGATACCCACGGTATGTTCGCCTCGACAACAATGGCGAAATCGAAGTCAGCTCAAGGGTCATCGGGCTCATGAGGGAAAATGAGGAGAGCGACCTGCTCATCTTTGAAGCCCAGATGAACCTGAAAGCCATTCCAGAATCGGTGGCGTAACACTGACGGGCTGGATGAAGTCGAGGTCAGCCCAGTAGGTTCATGATCAGGATTACCGGGTGGCGATATCCAAAGCCCTCTGCGAAGGGTTTTGGCTTGCCCCCTCCGGGGGCGGCTCTCGTGAACCAAACCCCGGCTGCGCCCGGTTTTGGCCCTACGGGCTTCCATCCTCAAGCCTCTGGCCCTTCGTGGGCCGGCGCGCTCCGCTTGCGCTCGCTCCTGATACCCGAGCCCCCGCCAAGACACACCCCCGAAACCAACCTGGCGATGCCCTTCCCGCAGGCTCTTGCGGAGTGAATTTGCCTGACCTATGATCAGGCCAGGCGGTGATGGTCGCCTGGCGCCTGTTTCGCGAAGCAATAGCCCATCGTAGATACACCCCCTCGTTTTACATCGGCATGTCCCTAACCAGACGCTGCCCGGTGAACAGGCAATCGGTAACCAAAGCGTCGAATGGTTTTGGAGACTTTGCTATGTCCGATTTTTCCCCTATCAGCATCATCAAATCGCAAGCCAAGCAGCATGCTCGTAAACACGACATGAAGCTTTCTGCTGCCCATGAATCGCTTGCGCGTCAGGCAGGGTTCGAGGAGTACCACGAGCTCGTTGTCGTCGCCCGGCGAAACCCCACGGATCCTCGGCTGATGCTCGCCGCCTTTGGCGTGCGTGACTTCAAGGACGCCCTCCACAAGGACGATGTGTTCTCCGAGCTGGATCAAGAGCTGGAGGATCTGCTTTCCGGCCCCATGGCCGAGACCAACGCCAGCGAGTTCGCTATCGGCGAATACGAGGTGGAGTCAGCCGCCTATGACGATGCGACTGGCGTACTCAGGTTGGACATGTCTATTACCTGGCAAGGCAAGCAGGATCCTGATCGGGTTTACTACGGCACGGCTTTCTTCCTCCAGGCGGAGATTGATCTGATTCGGCGGGATGGCAAGTGGTCGCTCGGGGAAGACGGTGTTTCCATCACCGGCAGCGAAACGGATGCAGACCGTGATCGCAGGGATGAATGGGAGTACATGGCGCAGCAGCAGGCCGCTGAAGCCGAGGAGAACCGTCCCCGGAGTAGTATGGCGCAAGCGCTGGCGAGTGAGCTTCGGATATCCCTGGAGGATGCAGAGCTTCTGGCAGACGCCGAAGTAAGCGCGAACACCTCGGATGACGGGATGATCTACAGCTATTGGGTGGACGTTGAACCGTATGCCGAGGGAGCCCTGCGGGCTGACCTGCTGGCCCGGTTCGGCACCTTGGAGTTCGAGCTGGACGTCAACTTCTTCGACGACATCCATCCCGACATGTAAGTGAACTGGGGGTGGCTAGCTGCGGATGCTGGCCACCTTCAACTCCGTCCTTACATTCTTCGCCGTGGGAGGCATCGACATGCAGGTGATCAGCGCAACGCAGGCGAGGCGGCGTTTCCGGAGGATCATGAAGCTCCTCCAGCAGGGGCACTCGTTCGTGATCACCAAGAACGGTAAGCCCGCCTGCAAGCTTGTACCGCCTGAGGTGCCGTGACATGCGCACGGTCTGGGGAACAATCCGCAAAGAAATCCGAAAAAGCCAGGAGACTTCCTCGCTGTAAGCCAGGCATGGCGAGGGCTCTAGGGATTTCTTGAATCCGCAAACTTGCTGGCTCGGCCCTGCGGGCACAGATGTCGTGAACCAAACCCCGGCTGCGCCCGGTTTTGGCCCTGCGGGCTTCCATCCTCTCGCCTCTGGCCCTTCAGGCCGGCGCGCTCCGCTTGCGAATTTGCCAACAAACGCAAAGACCACTGCGATCCACTAATGGACTGACTGCCCAAGCGTGCCAGCCTTGTGCAACGGGTAGTCGATGACAGTTTGATACAGGTGGTCAGCCTCAAGACGGAGCCTTTCGATCTCCTCTGCTGGTCGCCCTTCATCCACAGCCTTCTGATGCGCCCGGACGGCTTGGAGAGCCTGCTGCAAGAGCGGCTCGCCGGCCTCTGCCATGCCCAGGATCGTCCTTTTCACCGCGACCTCTTACTGCGATGGGCGCTCAAGTGCTCAAGCTCCTGGTGCCACACGGCCACGAACTTCTCGAAGTCGCGCAGATAGGCCCCCTCTGCCAGGCGGGTAGACCCAACACTCGCCGCTTGGAAGCGCTGAAGCCACGGCTCAGGGATACTGTCCTCGACAACCAGCTGAACGCCGTTGTGGAGCTTCGTGGTGACGACATCGACGAGCTCCTGGGCCGGGAGCTGATCACCACTCACGATGTCCTGCAGGCCCTGTTCAACCTCGTCGAGTTCAGCCAGCACCTTTTCAGCGCGGGCGTCTCCAGGCTGCAGGTCGGCAAGTGCCCACAGTGCTCTGCGCCTCGCGGTTTCCAGGCTCCGCAGTCGATGATCAATCGTCACATCACTTCTCCCTGCCGCAGGCGGACGTTACAGGCCAAACTGCGATCCCCGCAAGGTTCGGGTGAGCTCGCCTCTCGGCAGTCTTGCCAGGATCCCATCGGCGAGGTCATTGGCGTGCCGGGCGTACAACGTGACTACACCTGGTACAGGCTGGCGATCAGGAACGAGGGCCCCGACTCGCACCTGGGCAATTTTCAGTATATTCACGACATCTGCGGGTAGCGTGTCGGTCGACAGGTGCTCGACGGTCGACCTTGTGGGAGGGCTCGCACTGCCCCACAAATCTACAATCGTTTCCAACAGCTTTTCGGGGCCGAAATACGCCAAGGCGATTTCCCACAAACAGCCTTCCTGGGACAATTTCAGGCGGGCCCTAGTCATTGCAGAGGTTCCAACAGATGAGGCTCTTTCTCGATTGTGAGTTCACTCAGCTCACCGCGCAGGCAACGCTGATCTCCCTGGCGTTGGTCGCCGAGGATCGCCGGGAATTCTACGTGGAAGTGATCGACGCGTGGCGAGAAGGCGACTGCAGTGGGTTCGTGAAAGATATCGTACTGCCGCAGTTGTGGGGTGCTGAGTACGCCATGCCAATCATCGAGGCCAGAGCGGCGCTCCTGCGGTTCCTGGCAACCTACGATGAAGAGCTCGAGATTGTCACTGACGCACCTGCCTACGACTGGGAGCTGTTCTGCGAGCTTGCCTATGACGATGGGAAATGGCCCCAGAACGTGAGGAATTTCCCCACTGATGCCACGACCCTGACCGCGACGAATGATGGGGAAGAACTGCCTCATCACGCCCTGCTCGACGCCAGGATCATCGCGAGCATGTTCACAACTAGAGCGTAACCATCTCACGCTCGATGGATTGCCTGAGGTGTTCGGGCATGTTGTTGCTGACGAGGAAGTCGACCCGCACACCCACCATGGCCTGGAGCTCATCCTCGAGCTCGGCGATGTCGAACAAGGAAATCTTGCCAGCCATTGCTGGAGGAATAGTGGCGAGCAGATCGAGATCACTCCCTTCGTGATCATCGCCTCGAGCGGCAGAGCCGAAGAGCTTGGGCTCAATGAAGCCATAGGCCTCGATCAGGCGCCGGATGTCCGCTGCCTTTCCTCGTATCGCGTCAGTGGGCCTCATGCCTTTCTCCTTGAGCCACAGGCGCTCATCGATGCCCCCGGCGAATCAGCATTTTGGGGCCCGCCTTTCCGGAGCTCAAGCGGCTCGTTAGACTCGGCATAACGCCTTCGGCGACCACTATCTTGATCAGGGACGAGAGCAATATGCCTTCCATGCGCCCCTCGCAGTACGCCATGCAGCAGCGTACCGATGATGGCCCCTTCCTTCGGTTTGAGCGTGAGGACTACATCGGAGAGTTTGAGGAGGACATGCCCTCCTCGCACCAAGCAGACAGTGGATTCGAGCCTGAGGAGGACGTCGAGGACTACGGAATGTCTCGAGTCTTCTACAGCGATGTGCCGCTGCCAGACAACTCGCCGAACTGGCACCTGATTCTGGAAGTGACTTCGGAAGATCTGACGATCTACCCCATCTATCCCAGGGTAGGACAGGTGAGGTACGGCAGGCCAAAGTACGGCAACATCAAGTCGATCAAGATCACTCGTCCCGTCCGTTGGCCATATTCCCACCCTGTGCATCAGGACGATGTGGAAGGCCTGCTGAGCATGCTTCCGCAGGGCTTCACGAAAGACTGGCGACACGGCCTGGGGTTTCTCTACGAGTACCGCTACGTCGTTCAGGCAGTGGCCAGCATCCAAGGGGTGAAATCCATCCAGCTGCATGGCCAGGATGGCCGCAACGACACCGTGGTTAAGGGAAATACCTATATCCTGGGGATAGATCAGTTCGAGCGATTGAGGAGGCAGTTGGATCGGCTATCGCAACGTCATCAGCGGGAGACTGCGGAAGACAAAAAGCTGGTCTGCTATGCAGGCCTGCTGCAGAAAGCATCCCCTGAGAATTACCCTGCGCGGGTGAAGCGCCTCGCCCCCGATTTCCTCGCCAAGCTGGCAGCTCAGGGATCAGGGCCTGTTCGCCTGTCCCTGAAGGATCAAAAGCAGGTGGCGGCTCTCACTCAGCAGAATGTTCCAGCGCTCGCAAAAACTGCCCAGCGTGCCCTCTTCAGCCTCAAGGCGGAAATCGAGCTAGTCACGCTCGGCCAGCTCATCGAGGCGTTCCGGAAGATGCTGGAGAGCAACGCGAGTGAAGGCAAGTGGCAGCGCTTTCTCAGCGAGAACCCGTTCGTCCTCGATATGGCATTCGGGTATCCCGTGAAGAAGATCTCTGACCAGCCCTATGTCGGCGGCAAGAACATCAGGGGCCAAGGGGGCCAGTATTCCGACTTCCTGATGGCCGCAAAGGCCACGGGCAACCTCGCGGTGATCGAGATCAAGCACCACCAGCATTCCCTGCTGGGCAAGCCCTATCGAAATACCTTCACGCCTTCTCACGAACTTAGTGGGTCTGTGGCTCAGGTCATCAGCCAGCGGAGCGTACTGCAGCGAGAAATTCTGGCCCTGAGCCATGACCTCGATGAGCGTGTCCACGCACACCACGTGGCGGCCATCGTCATCATTGGTCGTACCCCATCAAAGGTCAGTGAGCAGCGTGCGTTCGAGCAGTATCGAAACTGCTTGAAGGATGTCCTGGTGATCACGTTCGATGAAATGCTCGAGCGGCTCGAAGGCATTCACAAAGCCCTGGCACCGAAGCCACCAGTAGTCCTCGAGCTAGTCGAAGGCGAAGATCTGCCCTTCTAGAAAGGGTAGAATCGCAGGCACAAAAAAACCGCCTTGAAGGGCGGTTTCTTTGACGATGTTACTTTCACAGGAGACGGTTTTAGCCGTGTCGCCGAGGTGGAGTCCTGCGCTCTTAGCTCGACCATGTGCAGTAATGTTAATACTGAAATGGCTCTAATGTCAACCTATATCGCTTGACAATAGCTTGCTTCAAGCCTGCCTAGCAGCTCCTGCGTCCAGCCCGCGCTGGACTTCGAGGTCTTCAGCATAAGGCAATTCCCATTCCTGGGCCCACCTTTTTGCCAGGTTTTCGACAGTCGTCATTGCTTCCAAGGCTGCACGAGATGCCTCGAGCTGTTGGGTGAGACGTGTGACCTCCTCCTCCAATTGGTCTGCCCTCAGCTTTTCCTGAAGAAAATCGTTATGGGGCACGTAGTTGGTGACGCCTACCGCGTGCAGCATCGAGGCCTTGAAGAGCTTTTCTTCGGGCTTGGTGAGCGCAACGGTGTACCGAACATTCCGCGATTGCGTGTTGGAGCCGTAGCTCAACGGCGGCAACAATCGCTGGATCGAAACAGACTCTGTCCTACCGCACAGCACGTAGCTGGATTTACCGCTCCTTCTATAGCGCGGCATCCTGTTCAACGTGGCCTGGGTAATCTGGAACACCGATTTATCCCCTGGCGCGGGCTCTTGGGACGTTACGGGTGCAACCTGAACGAGATTACTCGAGACCACCTTTACCACGACTGCCAGGCGCCGCTTGTACATCTCGCCCGCCAGGAGCGTGTCGCTGTATCGCTTATTGGTCTTCATGCTCGCATCGGTGCGGCCTGTGTGCTGAACAAAGCCGTAATCGACCTCCACCAGCGTGCCAGGACGCAGTAGCCGATTCACCTTCTGGTTCTTGTCCATCTTGAGGGTCTGGTAGAGAAACACCTCTTTGGATACGTCCTGAGACCTCAAGAAAATCGTGAACACAGCTGGCTCAGTCGCAGTAGCAGCAGTGCTCGTGACTGACACCAGCTCCCAACGATGGAACTGGGTCGTCGAGAAGCACTTGGTGACGTAGATAGGAGGCGGTGCCTTTCCTCTCTTCGCCTGAGGTAGGCCGGGTATCAATGCCTCACGAATGTCGTCGTAGGACTCAGTGCCGAGCAGCCTGGGCACCTGATCCCCCGTAGCCGGATCGATCACTGTCTCGAAGTAGCGAACGATGATCGTCTGCATCAAAACATCCTGTCTGTTCTTGGGAAATCCGTATTTTGGCGTGCTGCGTGCGCCAGTGGAAGGCACCCATGGCTTTTCGCCACTTTCAGCGAGGGAAAGTCGAGCTCTGGATGCGCCAATGGACTCGGCGGGGTCAAATTACCCACGAAAAATGTGCTTCCGCTGAATAGCGATGCGAGGTGATCAAACCTGCTTTGGTAGGGCCCCATCCGTAGGCCCTGAACCGTTAAGTAGTGGCCCCACCCCAAGCCCAGTTACCTCCCACGACAATGAAAATCTCGGAGGTGAGCCCCCGATTGGCAAAAGCCTTCTTTACGGAGTTGCGCACAGAATCGCGGACTGCGCCCGCTCCCGATCCATCAAAGAAGCCCATCGTCGAAGTGGTTGGAATCACCACGTTATGGCCGGCATCCGCCTTGACCACCTTGGCGAGCCCTATCCCCTTCAACTCTTCGTAAGCTTTTTCGTAGTCCTTCGATGACGCATTCTTCAGATCGAACGTGCAATACACGAGATAGCTCATGGATTTTTCTCCCCGGTGGGCTCGACTGCCGTAAGGTGGGCCCGCCATGAAGCGGGCAGCACCTGGTTTGGTCTTCAGCTAGGCCGGGACTACTGCGTATGGCACAAGGTAGAGCAGTATTTGCAGCCGTTGGATTGGGGATAGACATTCCGAGCCTGGCGCACAGCGGTGGCACACGTAATGTGGTAGCCCAGGTCAAGACGGTTGTGAGGCGCTGGCAGATAGGTGCAGACACTGGTGTGCACTTCATGGTCACCATTGGCCTGCTTGTTCCGGTTCACGAAATACTGGGCCATGTCAGTTGCCTCGCTCTTTGTTCGACTGAGAAAGCACCGACCCCGCAAGGGCTTTGGTGGTGGCGTTGTACCTGTCGCTTTCCAGAACCCGACTGGCTTTGGTCTCCATTTCGGCACTGGTTTGCTTACCAGTGGATGCCTGCGACATAGCCGAGCCGGCCAGCTCCTTCTGGATCGCAGACGAACTGCCGCTGCGAAGGACTTCGGAAGCCAGGGTGGCTACAGTGGAGGAGGTTTGCTTCGTATTTTTCGGCACGATGAAGTGCTCCTGTATCGATATTGGATCAAATAGGCAGGAGCAACCCTTGAGCGGAAAACCGGGCTGGATGGTTGACAGCCAGACTCGGTTTTTCTCTAATGCGCGTCCCACCAATGTCCGCATTGGCTCAGGGAAGGCGGTTATGCGTGCTCGGCGACCAAACTTTGCACGCATACCCGCTGCCTTTCTGAATCCGCAGCGTGCCCGCCAAAAACACAAGATGTGGGGTTTCTGGCGGATCGAGATACAAGATAATGGGGTCATTTTGGCAATGCAAGGTATCCCCCTTGTGGATAACTTGTGCGCAAATTGTTAGTTGGATCCCAAAATCGTGCTGTATGGATGCACAGCCCTTCAAACATGCGGGTTCCAGCCTCGTCGGGCTGTAACATTTGGCAATACTTTCCCGTTTTGTCCCCTACCAGAGCCCCGCGATATGGCGAACTTTCGCGACTGTGTCGGCCCTGAGCCTGCAGTTCGACATCTACATCAGTATGTTTGTGAAACCAAATGACTACTGGCCAAGGGAGTGCCTCGTCCTGGCTCGGATCGGCTTCACGAAGGAACGTGTTGGGCATGGTCGAGCGCTGGTGCAGCGCCTGGTGGAGTTGGCTCCCCAATTCGGCTATCGGTACTTAGCCATCGAGTCTGCCAATGCCAACAAATCAGCGTTCGCTGAAAGGCTGGGATTCAGCCCACGCGACAATGGACGTCACTGGATAGGTACGGTCGACGACGTGCAGAAAGCCTTGAGTAGCTGATAGGTAGGACGTGGTCAGCCAACGGCTCAATGGCCTTTCTCTGCTGGCCCACCCAGGGCTCGAAGCTGATAATCAGTGACGGCTTGAAAGCTATGTTCGGCCATCAGTCTGAGGCGTTCCAACTCCATACCCGCGACCCCATCAGCTTTGGCCTGATGATAGGCCTTCAGCGCTTCCACAGCCTCGGTGTACATCGGATGGTCAGGCATGAGCACCTTGCTCAGATCTCTTTTCACGATCTCTCCCTTTCGCCGTGGCTATCCCACTCGCTGGCATGCCAGCATTGCGCATTCCAAGCAATGTGAGCCAGGGAAGGATAGTCCATGAAGAACGTCAGGTTGATACGCCATGGTGAGAGCGCCGCCAACGCTGGCGAGCCCACTAGGGATCACGCAAGCATTCCTTTAACGGCAAAAGGCCTGGAGCAGGCCCGAATCGTCGCTCACTCCCATACGAGCGCTCCTGACCTAATCGTCGCCTCGCCGTTCCTGCGCGCCCAAGCGACCGCGCGGGCCACCACGGCCATCTATGCAACTGCAGCTTTCGAGACTTGGCCCGTTCACGAATTCACCTACCTGGCGCCGGCACGGTGTGTGGATACGACGCTCGCACAGCGGCGGGGTTGGGTCGATGCTTATTGGGAGCGATCAGACCCTGCCTTTTCTGATGGTGACGGTGCAGAGTCCTTCATCGACCTAGTGACCAGGGTTCGGGCATTTCTTAAGCGACTGGCAGAGCAGTCGGCCACTGATATTGTTGTGTTTTCCCATGGGCAGGTCATGAACACCGTGCGCTGGCTCCTAGAGAAAAAGCCCCAAGTAATCGACGGTGAAGCAATGCTGAATTGGCGTGAGTACGAGATAGCGAACCATATCCCCAATTGTCAGGGGTTCTCGCTCAGCAGGCATACGGACGGAGGGAGCTGGGCTCTCGGTCGTTGAAAACTTCAACTACGAACGTCTGCATTTTGCTGACCTTATCTTCACGCGCTTTTCACATGTGATGCCCGAGACTCCAGCTATCCCTACGTGATAGATGATCCCTTGCCCGCCTAGCAGCGGGCTTTCTTTTGCCCTGCGATTCACATCACTCTCTTACTGGTGGTTGAGGTCTTCGAGCGACGTGAACGCATCGCAATGCAGGCAGTGGTACATGCGGGATGCCACTTGATACTGCAGGCACGCAAAAGCTTCCGCAGAAAGGACAGCATTCATAATGTTCCAAATTAGTGCTTAATTACGGCCATGTTGACCGCAGCCTCCATGGCCTGAATCCATGATTGCTGCCCAACAGACTGAGCTAGCAATCGCGCACCCACCATAGCCGCAAAGATCACCAGGGCTTCATTGTCTGCATCAGTCGGATGTGCCGGATCGCAGAGGCCACCTACTTTTTCCTTCATGAACTTGTCGAGCAAGCTCTTCGCCCCTTCTGCGTATTCATGAGCGCCTGGCCGTTCGCTCTCCGTCACAGCCACGCCCGGTGCGAAGGCCAAAAGAGGGCAGCGGTTCTTCGCCGAGCTGTTGCGTAGATACTGGCGAACCAGAATTGCGGCTCGGTCTTGTGACGCTTCATCCGCTCGGCTGTATACCTCATCCCAGGCCTCTCGAGATTGCTCGAACGCCAGGGAGAATGCCTCTTCGATCAAGGCGTCCTTGGACTCGAAATGTTTATAGAAACCACCAACCGTCATGCCATTGGCGGCCATGATCTGGGCTACAGATACATTCTCGACCCCAGCTTCCCGAAACATACGGGAAGCTGTCTGGACAATTTGAGCACGGTTCTCTTTGGCCTTTGACTGCGACGAGCGTCCCACGGTGTCACCCTGTTTTTTTGAAGCACAAGATCTTGGTCACCATTCGCTGCAAGACCTCGTTTTTCTGATTGGAAGTGATGCACTCAACCACCACGATGCCCCGGTCAGGCTTGGATCGGGATGGCGAAATACTGAGGATTTTACTGGTAACGCGCAGCACGTCGCCGGGTCGTGTTGCCTGAGGCCAAGCCATTTCAGCACCGGCGCCAATGATGCCACGCGCAAGCGGCAGGCTCGCCACCAGTAGGCGCATCGTGATACCTGCGGTCTGCCAACCACTGGCGGCTAGCCCCTGGAAAAACGTGTCTCTTGCCGCGTCGGGGTCGGTATGGAAAGGCTGCGGATCGAATTCCTGGGCGTAGCGAATGATCTGCTCGGCATTCAGCGTGTAGTGATCGCTGAGGAATACGTCTCCTACTGCCAGGTCTTCCAGGTAGATGGGCTCTGCCATTGTTCAACTCCATGCGTTGAGAGGAATAGGGTCTTGCACATCCAGCGGCAATCACTTGCCAAAATAGATTATGGTCACTATCTTATTTTTGGCAAGTCAGTCGTTCCTATCCGCATTCACCGCAGCAGCCGGGCAACGCCTAAGCCCGGCAACGCTGATCAGGAGATATCACCATGCCTCTGGTTCGCATCGACATACGAAAACATTCCAATCCTGAGCACATCCAGACGCTGGGACGGATCGTTTACTCAGCCATGCGGGAGGCGATCAACGTGCCTGAGCATGACAACTTCCAGGTACTCAACGAGCATGATGATGATCGGTTAGTGAATGATCCGGATTACCTCGGCATCCGACGCTCGCAAGGCCAGGTATTCATTCAGATCACGCTCAACGAGGGCCGAACCGTCCAGCAGAAGAAGCTGCTCTACAAAACCATCGCCAAGGGCCTCAATGACCAAGCAGGCGTGCGTATGGAGGATGTCTTCATCAGCTTGGTGGAGGTCAAGAAAGAGAATTGGTCATTCGGAAATGGCATTGCCCAATACGCCGAGTAACCACCCATGGGGGTACAATGGCGAACCAAGCTGCAAGGGCACAGGTATCCTCATGACGCTTACGTCCGATAGCAAAATCGGAAGTGATTGGATCGACATACGCCGCGATCAGGAGACAGGGATCGAAAGTGTGAATGCCCACTTCCAGGGCCATGCTTACGATCCCCATGATCACGATGAGATGCTGGTCGGCGTCACGCATCAAGGCGTGCAGCGCTTCAGTTGCAATCGCTCAACGCATACCAGTACGCCAGGCAGATCGATGCTGATCGAACCCGGCGCCCTGCATGACGGGTTCGCCCCTGAACCCGAAGGTTTTACCTACGGCATGCTCTACCTCCCCCAGCGGTGGGTATCGGGGATGACAGATCGCCTCGGTGTCGGGGATGCATCATCCCTCGGTGCTGCCTTCCACAACACGTTGACCGACGACGTCCAACTCAGGGATGCCATTCAGCGAGCCTTCATGGCCATTCACCAAAATGAAGGTCGCCTGGCTAGGGACGAGAGCCTGGATACCCTCATGGAACAACTGTCCAAGCACCTTCGCCCAGTCCGGTCAGACAAGGCTGAATCTGCCCCGGTCATGGAAAGGGCCAGAGATTTCCTGCATGTTCTGATGGCAACTGACGTCAGTCTGGATGAACTCGCCAACTACACCGGCATTGACCGCTTCAGGCTTACCCGGCAGTTCAAGCGGACTTTCGGCCAGACACCACACGCCTATCTCATCAGGCTCAGATTGCGCGCCGCCCGCGCTCTACTGGCGGCAGGTAAACCGGCAGCAGAAGTCGCTGCCGAGGTTGGCTTTTCAGATCAAAGCCACATGGGAGTGTGGTTCCGCCGCGCTTACCGCCTCACCCCGGCAGCCTATCAGCGGTTGTGCACAAATCTAACAGACTGAAGCCCTCCCTCGACTCCATCATCACTGCCAAGTTTTGAAGGAGTACACAATGTTCGACACCAAGGTAGCAATCATCGTCCGGAATGACCTGGCCATGTGGCAACGGATGAATGTCGTCGCCTTCCTCGCGACCGGAATACCATCGGCAGCCCCTGAGGTCATGGGCGAGCCATACGTGGATGCCAACGGTCACTCCTACGGCAATATGTCCGGCCAGCCGATGCTCATCTTCGAAGCCAGCCGTGAGGAAATTCAGAAGGCACACCGTGTGGGCCTGGAGCGCGAGATGAGCATGCTCCCCTACGTCTTCGCCATGTTCTCCACGGGCCACGACGAAGCGAACCGGAAAGTTTTCCGCGAAGAAGATCCGGAGAACATGGACTTCGTCGGCATCGCAATCCGTGGCCCGAAGAAAGCCGTCGACAAGGCCATCAAGGGCCTATCCCTGCACAAGTAATTTCCCACCGGTTCCCCATAAGCTTACGTCGCATCCTTGACCGGATACCGCGTGAGCTATGCATTTTCATCTGAGTACATCATGCAAATTTCATCGATTTTGATACGTATCCGGTTGCCTGTATGAGCCAATCTACACTCGTGGCTTTCTGGGCCTTCTCACTGCTTTTTGTCTTCACCCCAGGCGCTGACTGGGCGTATGCGATCTCTGCAGGTATTCGCAACCGGGGAGTTGGCGCTTCCGTGATGGGTTTGCTGGCCGGTTATGTGGTGCTGACTTTGTTGATTGCCGCTGGTGTGGGCGTGCTGATCGCTGGGAACGCTGTATTGATGGGTATTCTTACCGTCCTAGGTGCCATGTACCTGGCTTGGCTGGGCTACGGAATGCTACGCAATCCACCTGTGCCGCATGCGGACGGCGCTGCGGGAAACGAAGGTAGCTGGATGACGTGGTTCCGCCAGGGAGCGCTCGTCAGCGGGTTGAATCCCAAGGCGTTCATCTTCTTCTTGGCATTCCTTCCACCATGGACTTCTGAGTCCGCCACTTGGAGCATCCCTGTCCAGATCCTGACCCTGGGCATGGTGTACACAGCCAGCTGCTCAGTGGTCTATTCCATGGTCGGTTTCGGAGCAAATAGGGCGTTGAGAACCCGACCGAGCGTCGCACGATTGGTAGGAAGAATTTCCGGCGTGATCATGATTGGTCTAGCTGTGATGCTTGTGGCTAGAGAGTTCTTCTGAGACTAAGGAAAGCGAATGAACATGCAAACAGTGCTCACCTATTTCGTGCGTCCAACCAAGCGGAAAAGCGATATTTTCTTCCTGATTCTCGCAGCGCTGGTGGGAGGTGGAGCTGCCGTATTGATGACCGTGAAAATCTCTCTACTGGTTGGCATTCCGTTCTTTTTCTTCACTACGCTCGTATTGCACTTCACATGGCGCGCTCCCAATAGAAGCTGTGCAGACGCGTGATGAATCTAGTATCAACTCTAAGATATGCCGAAGAAACACCAAGGCATGTGGAGCCTCTCGGATGGCCTCAATCATCCGACCCGGATCGCGCTGCTCCTCGATGAGGTCTTCTTCTCGACGACGAATCATGGTCTCCATGTGACGTGGAGTGAACTCAGGATGGAACTGGGTGGAAACCGCATCGCGGCTCGTCCACGGCATAGACAATCGTGATGAAGGAGCGATATCTCACTCCACGCTGCCGCCCCGGCTTATTCAGCGTTAATGGGCGCCAAATTGGCGCCGCTGAAAGCTGGGGCGGGTGTCGCGAGCAATAGGTACAACGTATTGAATCGGGGTTGTTCATACCCATGGATGCAAGGCAAAATAATGCCCCGGCAGTACCTCACCGGGGCCAAGTTCCATATGCAACCTTTAATGGCTGCGTGCCGTTTCCAGCTCGGCTCGCAGCGAATCCACTGCCG
>JADHEF010001155.1_pt1 | contig 18582 bp, 18 predicted proteins | sample 8952391 | NCBI WGS metagenome assembly JADHEF01 (sample SAMN16124439, study PRJNA663245) | bioreactor sludge metagenome | isolation source: sludge (nitrite) | place: India:Bengaluru | collected 2019-02-28
GAGGCGACGCTCTCGGTCCGGCCCGAGGACATCTCCGTCGTCCCCGGCACCCGCGAGGGGGACAACACGCTGCAGGGGAAGGTGACCTTCGTGCGCGACGTCGGTTCGAGCGTCGAGATCTACCTGGAGTGCGACGGGGTGCAGATCGTCAGCCAGTCGACCCCCAAGAGCCGGCCGGCGGTGCGCCAGGGCGACGTCGCGACGGCGCTCTTGCCCGCCGCGGCCTGCGTGGTGCTGACCTCATGATCGAGGACAAGCCCCAGGGCGCGGGCGCCCGCCTGATCATCCTCTACCCGGCCGCGATGCTGGTGGTCTTCTTCGTGATCCCCTTCGGGATCATGCTGGCGGTCTCCTTCTTCGAGCGCGAGCCGGGCGGTTTCTACACGACCGACTTCTCGATCGAGAACTACCTCAACCTCTTCACCGCGCTCTTCGGGCGGGTGCTCGCCTTCTCGGTCTTCATCTCGGCCTTCTGCGCGGCGGCCTGCGTGGCCCTGGGGTTCCCCTTCACCTACATGGTGACCCGCATGCGGCGCCGCAGCCAGGTGGTCTGGCTCGTGATCCTGGTCTCGGTGCTCTCGCTGTCGGCCGTGATCGTGGCCTTCGCCTGGTCGCTGCTGCTCTCGCAGACGGCCGGGATCTCGAACCTCTTCGTCTGGCTTGGGCTGATGGAAAAGCCGGTCAGCTGGTCGCCCGGGTTCTGGGCGCTCACCGCCGGCATGTGCTACATCGCCTTCCCGTACACCGTGCTCGTTCTCTACCCCCCGCTGTCGCGCCTCGACCCCCACCTGCCCGAGGCCGCGCAGACCCTGGGGGCCGGGCCGCTCACGACCTTTTTCACGGTCGTCGTGGGCTCGATGCGCAGCGCCATCGTGGCGACGCTCATCATGGTCTTCGCCTTCACGCTGGGGACCTACCTCATCCCTCAGATCCTGGGGCGCCCCCAGCACTGGACGCTTTCGGTCTTGATCACCGACGAGGCGATCTACCGCTCGAACCTGCCGTTTGCGGCCGCCATGTCGGTCTTCTTCATGGTCGTGAGCCTCGCTCTTGTCGGGCTCACCATGCTGGTCGGCCGGCAGAAAGGGCCCGTCGCCCGATGACCCGTGCCCTGCGCCACCTCTTCCTCTCGCTCGTGCTGCTCTTCCTGCTGAGCCCGATCGTGGTGGTCGGCGGGGTGTCGCTGAACGAGAAGAAGAGCCTCTACTTCCCGCCGCAGGGGCTCTCGCTCGCCTGGTACGTGGAGCTCTTCACCCAGGAGGACTGGCTGGTGCCGATCGAAAACAGCATGGTCATCGCCACCCTCTCGAGCCTGGCCGCGCTCTCGATCGCGCTGCCGCTCGCCTATTTTCTCTGGCGCTACCGCGTCTTCTACGCCCGCGCGCTCTTCATGCTCGGGATCGCGCCCTTCATGCTGCCGCCGGTGATCACCGCGCTCGGGTTCCTCACCTTCTGGGCCACGGTCGGCCTCTACGGCGAGATGGTCGCAACCATCGTCTCGCACGCGATCTTCTTCGTGACGCTGCCGCTGGTCACGATCTCGCTCGGCTTCGAGTCCATCGACCGCGAGATCGTCGAGGCGGCCGAGACCATGGGGGCCGACTCGCGGGCGGTCTTCCGCACAGTCGTGCTGCCGATGGTGCGCTCCTACATGGTCTCGGGCTACGCCTTCTGCTTCGTGCTCAGCCTGAACGAGTACATCATCGCCTACATGGTCTCGGGATTCACCGTCGAGACCCTGCCGATCAAGATCTTCAACGCCCTGCGCTACGGCTACACGCCGGTCATGGCCTCGGTCACGATGTTCTTCGTCCTGCTCGCCGCGCTCATTTTCGGACTCATCGGCCGCTTCGGGGACCTGCCGCGGTTGATGGGCGCGCTCACCCCCGAAAACCGCAACACCTGAGAAAACGGCGTCGCAGGCCGTGATCCGGCGTTGCGCGGCCTTTCGTAAATGCTCACATGCTTTCCAGCATGCTGCGCTTTCCGAAAGGCCGCGCGCCTTGGCTGACGGCCTGGGACGCCGTTTTTCGAATGCCGTGCTCCCGGCAGCAGATGTCTTGCCAGTGGCCGTGATCCGGCGTTGCGCGACCTTTCGTAAATGCTCACATGCTTTCCAGCATGCTGCGCTTTCCGAAAGGCCGCGCGCATTGGCTGACGGCCTGGGACACCGTTTTTCTATCGTATTGGCTCCCACCCTCGGCTGCCTTGCTTGTGGCCGTGATCCGCTATTGCGCGGCCTTTCTCGACGGCTCCACACTCGAAGCCGGAAGGCGTGATGGCACAGGAGGAACGATTGCCCGCAGGCAAACGGTGATCGTCTGGATCGAGCGGCGGGGGTGCCTCTTACCAGCCTTTGTCGGTCAGGATTTTTTTGATCTTGTCCTGGGTCCGGCGGTCCGCCAGGATCATCCGGCTCGCCTTGGCCTGTTTTATCTTTTCGGTCAGCTCGTTCATGTCGACCGGCTTGGGCAGGAAGTCCATAGCCCCCAGCTTCATGGCTTCCACGCCTTTGGAAACAGAGGGATGGCCGGTGAGAAAAATGACCTGGACCTCCGGCTGGGTGCGGCGCATGATCTGAAACGCTTCGATCCCCCCCATTTCCGGCATCATGAGATCCAGCAGCACGGCGTCAAAGGTTTCCTTTTCCAGCAGCTTCATGGCCGCGGCGGCGGACGTCGTAGTGGACACCTCCATTCCGCGGTTCTGCATGCGCTCCGCCAAAACAGACAGAAAGGCGCTGTCGTCGTCGACAATCAGGACTTTTTCAGCCATTTCAGGCCTCCTGGGGTGAAGTTGTTTCTGCTCCGCGCAGGCAACGCCTATCCCCGACGGATAGGCAGCAGCAGAGACATCTCGTTGCCATCGGTGGCGAAGGACGTTTCTGCCTTCAGGGATGAGCACAGCGCCCCGAAGGCGGCTGCAGAGAGCAGGCTGTTCTGCACGCGATCGACGTCCTGAAGCCCGCGGAACCGGAGACGGGCGCCCTCGGCCCCATCTTCCACCGCGAGCTCGACGGTCCGACCCGGACCGGCCGAGGCCATGGCGCCATCCAGACACAGCCACATCAGGTTCAGGAGCATGAACGGCGAGGTGGTTATCCGCACCTCGCCTCGCGAGGGGGATATGACCTGCACCCGCACGCCTTTAGCAGCGGCAAAGCGCACCGCGAGCGCGGCGAGCAGATCCGCCATCTCCGACAGGTCGACGTCCATGTTCGGGGCGTCGGCGCTGTGGGCGAATCGGTTCATGCCCGTCGCGATACGGTCCCCTCGTCGGATCTGCTCCTGGACGTCCCCGGCCAGCCGCTTCAGGCGCACGGGCTCTATCGGTCGGCCCCTTTCGGCCATCAGGCACAGGTCTTCGAGCAGTCCCGCATTTTCGTTGATGACGGCAAGCACGTTCTTGATGTCGTGCGAGATCGACGCGCACATCTTGCCGAAGAACTGGAGCCCGGCCTGACCGATTACACCGGCAGATGGAGTCATGGCAGACACCCTTTCAGCACTTGAGCGCTTCTTTCATCTTTTCAATCAGATCTTCGATGTTCAACGGTTTGACCAGATAGTAATCCGCGCCGACTTCCGAAGCGCCGGTTTCGAAATCTTGATTCGAGCCGTGACCGGTGACGAAAATGAAGCGCATCGTCGGGTTCTTGGCCTGCATCTGCTGCTTTAGCTTGAGCCCGTCGACTTTCGGCATTTTGACATCGAGCACGGCAAGGTCGAATGCCTCCACTTCCAACAGCCGCATCGCCTGTTCGGCGGAGGCGGCCCAGCAGGCGTCGATGCCGCGCAGGCGCAGGCGTTCGGCAAGCGTGGCTGCAAGCTCTTCCTCGTCATCCACCAGCAGAATTTTCATGGGGTTCCTCGCGGGCAATTTTCATCCGCTGCGGCAGGAGCACATCGAACGTGGTGCCCTTGCCGACCTCACTCTTCACGGTGATCCGTCCACCGAGGCCCTGAACCAGCCCGTAAGTGATCGAAAGCCCCAACCCGGTCCCGCCGTGCTCGGTCTTGGTGGAAAAAAAGGGCTCGAAGATGCGATTGATGTCGGCCGCGGGGATGCCGCAGCCGGTATCGGCAACCGTTACGCAGATAAAGCCACCCTCGGCCGGGCGGGCGCGGATGTCCAGGCGGCCGCCGTCCTCGAGCGCCGAGAACGCGTTGTTGATCAGGTTGAGGAATATCTCCTGCAGCCGGCCGCGGTCCCCATGAAGGCGAGGGGTCTGGGGGGCTACGTCCACCGACAGGGCGATGGAGCGGTATTCGGCTTCCTTGCCGAGAAAGCCGAGCACCTCTTGGATCACGTCGCCTATCTCCAGCACCTGTGGTTTGGCATCGGAATGGCGTGCAAAGCCGAGCAGCCGGCGGGTGATCCGGGCGCAGCGTTCGACCGAAGACAGGATCGAATCCGCTATCGCCATCAGCTGGGGGTCTTCGGTATACCTCCGCTGCAGCGTGAAGACGTCCTTCAAGAGGCCGGCCTTCTCGTTGATGATGGCCAGCGGATTGTTGATCTCGTGCGCCACCCCCGCCGAGAGCCGTCCGAGCGACGCCATCTTGTTGGCGTATTCCACCCGGTGCAGCGTCGCCACCCGCCGCCGGTCGGCTTCGAAAATCCGGTTCACCAGGTAAGTGGAGACCCCCAGCACGACGCAGCCGATCCCGGTGATGCTGACGAGCAGAAAGACGATCAGCTTACCCCGGGTTTCGTTCCAGGGACGCATCAGCGCGGCTTTTTTCTTGACCGCCATCAGGATGAACGGCGTCTCCTGGATGTAGGCGTAGCCGACGATCAGCGGTTCGGCCTGCATCCGGGTTTCGATCACCTGAGTTTTTTCGGCATAGGCCGGGACGTCCAGCGGAACCTGTTGCAGGGCATTGCCGAAGAACCGCGAGGGCGTTTGCAGTGCCCCGTCACGGTTCACCAGGAAGAGGTCTCCCTGACCGCTGACCTCGACTTCTCCCAGCAGATCGTTGAACTTCTCGGTGTCGATGGAGGCCCGCAGGACGTAGAACTGACCGTCCGGCAGGTCGTGCTTGACGGCCACCACCAGGTGGGCTTTCTGTCGAAACCCCAGGAACACTTCGCTGATGTGCACGCCGCTTTCCTTGAGGTCTTGAAACCAGTCCTGCCCGCTGTAGTTGACGCCGGCCAGCACATAGGGCCCCACATAGGTGTGCTGCAGCCCGTTGACGTCGATCACGCCTAAGTCGGTGAACCCGCCGAAGCCCTTTTTGAGGTTGTCCAGCAGCACGGCCAGCCGTTGGGGGTCGCTCAGCGCCTGGTAGGAGTTGTCCTTGTCGATGAAGTTCAACGCCGATTTGCGCTCGGAAAGAAAAAACGAGATGCTGCGCCGAGCGTTCGATACGAGCCTGGCGGTCTGGAAGTGAATGTCGGACTCGATGGCGTTCTGGCTGACGTTGTAGTCCACGCCTGCCATGAAGAGCAACGGAACCAGCGCAACCACAGCGGTCAGCAGGACCGCTGATCGCCACATGCGCCGGAAATTGAAGAGATGCTTGTACGGCCCGGCCGCCACATCCGCGTGGTCCCAGAAGGCGGGTCTGAACATCGACCGGTAGCTCATCGGCGTATTGTCCCTTCTGCAGGGCCGAGCCGTCAGGCCGGTTTTCGAGCGGTCAGGTTCTGGCGCATTTGTTCATTGGCTTTCTGCAGCGTGGCGGTCAAAAGCTCTATGTCCACGGGCTTTTGAAGGTACGCGAACGCTCCGAGCTCGAGGCAGGTCGCGCGATCCTGCTCCGATCCATGCCCGGTCAGAATGATCACTTCGATCTCGGGCCGGGTTTGCTTGACCCGCTTGAGCACTTCGATCCCGTCGATTCCCGGCATCTTCAAGTCCAGGATCATCACTTCGGGCTCGTCCTCGTTGATCATGGCGAGCGCCGTCTCCCCGTCGTATGCCACCGCGGATCCCATGTCGCGCATGAGCAGCCGCTCCGAGAGGGTCTGGGCAAACTCGCGCTCGTCGTCGACCAGAAGGACCTTGGATGGCAGCGAGAAGTCGAAACGCCGGTAGACATCGGCCTGATGATAGTTTTTACCGACGCGAGTCGTTATGGACCGTACTCCGGGGACCTTCTCGGCGATCGATTTGAGCTCTTCTTCCAACCGGCCCAGCATCAGCACGTGCTTGTTGATGGTCAGCTCGACCGCACCGTTGTCGGCGTCGGCCTGGATGTTGTGGCCCTCCTTGGCGAGCGCTACTTCGACCTTTGCCGCCAGCAGGAAGTCTGCAGCCGCCTGACGCGAGGGTTCGGTCGGCCGCACGACATCGCGTCCGAAATGTCGCAGGATGAGATCCATCGCCTCGTCCACGGTCATCTTGTCCATGGGGATTACAATATCGTGCAGCGCGGGCGCCCAGGGGTCGTTCATCCCCGATACGCCCGCCACCCACAGCGCCGCGTTTTCGTCCTCCTTGCGGATGAGCTTGACGGCCTCTTTGGCGTCGACATGGCCCTCCCGGGCCGCCTCGGTCGACCGGTATTTCAGGTCTGCAATCAGGCAGACCCGCAGGGCGTGGCTGATCTTTTTAGGGACCAGGTAGGACATCAGCCCCGAAACGATCAACCCGTCGGCCGATAGCAACTCGGCGAGCGCCAGTTTGAGGTGGGCGATCGAGCGTTCCTTCTCATGTGTGAAGGAGTTGAACACCGAAATCCGGCTTGCAAACGCCCGGGCGATCTTGGCTTCGGAAAGACCCGAAATCGCCGCGGCGGAGGCGGCGATCGTGGCATCGTCCACCAGCCGGTATCCGGTATGGCCCACCAGTTTCTGAATGACCTCCGGGCCGTTGCAGTAGCTCCCGCTGGACACGCTGATGATAGACATGGGGATCCTCTTTCCTCGGGGGTTAGCGCGGCAGATAGCAGACGCTCATCAGCGGGCACGCCGCTTCAGTCGTGCCGCGATGGGTCAACGGGTGAATGGTTTCAATCGCCTTCTCCGTGGTCGGGAAAAGATGATCGTTGCCGATTTTCGCATCCAGGTGGGTACGTTTCAACACCCGCATCACCGGTTCGTTCACTCCGCAGAGCGACACGTCCACCCCCGCGCTGCGGATGCGGTCGACCAGCAGCGACAGAGTTTCTTCGCCGGAGGCGTCGATGTCGTTGATGCCGTTGGCCACGATGACGATGTGCTTGAGCTTCCTGTTGGCGCGCATGCGTTCGGTCACCTGATCCTCGAGATAGCTGGAGTTGGCGAAAAACAGCGGGGCGTCGAAACGGATCATGGCGATGTACTCGCATTCCCTCAACCCGTGATTCACCGTGCAGCGCAGGGCCTGGTCTTCGTGTCGGGCCAAGGTCGTCACGTTCGGGCGCATGACTTTGTACAGGAAGACCAGGAGCGACAGCACCACGCCGATCATGATTCCTTTGTCCAGGTGCGGAGCGAATACCAGCGTGCTGACAAACGAGATCACGGAAATGATTCCGTCAGCCCGCTGGGCTTTCCAGGCATGCACGAAGCCGGAGATGTTCAAGAGGCCGATGACCGCCATCATGATGACGGCCGCCAGAACCGACTGCGGCAGGTGATACAGCAGGGGCGTCAGGAAGAGGAGCATGGCGACCACCGCCAGACTGGTGAAAACGCTCGAGAACCCCGTGACGGCGCCGGCCTGCAGGTTGACGGCCGAGCGCGAAAACGACCCGGAGATCGGGTAGCTTTTGCCGATGGCGCCTATGAGGTTGGCCAGCCCCTGGCCGATCAACTCCTGGTTGGGATCCAGCCGCTGGCCGGTTTTGGCAGCCATGGCTTTGGCGATGGAGATCGCCTCCATGAACCCGAGGAAGGAAATAATAGCAGCATAAGGAAACAGATGCATGAGCGTCGTTAGGTCGATGCTCGGCAGAGACAAGGTCGGAAGCCCGCTGGGTATCGCACCGACGACGTCGCCCCCTCCGGTCAAACGCAGGCTGTCGGGCTTGACGGGGCTGTTTCCGACCCGGATGCGCCACGTGTACCCATCATCCCGCGCGCCCGCCGGCATCGAGTCGGCGGGGAAGAAAAGCGTCGATCCGTCGGGCTGAGCCACTCCGCGCAGCGTGAAGCGGCGGAGCTCCTCGCGATACACATGGGCCTTTTCCGTCAGGTCCTCTATCAGGAGATGGACGAGCTCCTGCTCGTGTTTGGCATCCAGCATCATGACGGCGTTGCGCGAGGCCTTGACCTGTTCGATGCGAAGCGTGGCGGCGGTACGCTGCTCCCCCAACCGGGCGATGTCCGCTAGGGCGGAATTGAATAACCCTATCAGCTCTTGGGCTTTGGGGTTTTGAACGGCGGCGACCGGGACGGTCGTGTTGTGTTGATAGCCGGTTGCCCAGGAAATCACCGTCGTGACGGTCACGGCGACCAGCACGTTGGGGATGCGCGGTGCGACGCGTTTGAGCCCATACATGATGAAGAAGGCGAGCGCCCCTAAAAAGAAAGTCGGCCAGTGGGTGAACCGGATGGCGGCTCGAATCACCCAGACGATGGTTTCGTAATGGTGCTCGGCGGTGTCTACGTGAACCCCGAACATCTTGGACAGCTGGGAGGTGGCGATGATAATGGCCGCGGCATTCGTGAAGCCGTTGACCACGGGGTGCGACAGGAAGTTGACCACCAGACCCAAACGCAGCACCCCCAGCCCGAGTTGAACCACGCCCACCATCAGGGCCAGCGCGATGGCGTACCCGATGTACCGCTCGCTGCCGACGGTTGCCAGCGGCGCCAGCGAGGCGAAGGTCATGAGCGACACCACGGCCACGGGACCGGTGGCGAGCTGGCGGCTCGAGCCGAACAGGGCCGCCAGCATAGGCGGCAGAAAGGCGGCATACAGGCCGTAATACGGCGGGAGCCCGGCAAGCTGAGCGTAGGCCATGGACTGCGGGATGAGGACCAGCGCCACCGTCAGCCCGGCCAGCATGTCGGATTGAAGTGCGGAGATCGAGTAGCCCTCGAACCATCTCAGAAAGGGGAATGCTCTTTTCAGCACGTCGGTTTCTGCCTTTCTCTTACGGGTTGGCCTGCAGCATTCTCCGGCACGATCGAATGAGATCTTCAAAGAGCGCGCCGGCCTCGTAGAGATTGTAGGTGTTGAACCTCACGACCCCGTCCACCATGGCAAAGATCAGGAGGGCATTCTTGCGGGCCGATACGGGGAGGATGGAACCGTCCGACTGCCCCAGCAGGATGGCCTTTTCAAACAGGTCGATGAAACAGCTGTAAATGGATTCCAGGTGCTCGCGGCAGGTGGGATTCACCGCTGCCAGGTCGTAAGGGAAGCGGTGGTGAAGCAGCATGAACAACTCCTGGCGGTTGCCGGATAAGGTTAAATAAAATCCGATGGTGCCCTCGAGCATGGCGAGGCCGTCGGCAAATTGGTGCCCCTGAATGAACCGTTCGAATTCAAGGAGCAGCTCCTCCTTTGCACTTTTCAGGATTGCCAGGAAAATCTCTTCTTTCGTTTTGTAATGGTAGAAAATGTTGCTGCCTGCCGTGCCCGTCATTGCGGCGACCTCGGACATGGAGGTTTCTTTGAAGCCTTTGTTGGCGAACAGCCAGGTCGCCGCCTTTAAAATCTCATCTTTCTTGGACATGGCAGGCCCCCGATCACAATACTGACTGATTAGTCAGTCAGTATTGTGAAATATTTTTATCCGCTTGTCAATATTAAAAATTTATAGTTATAACAATTTGTTAATCAACAATACAAATTTAGACAATATGTTGGCCTGTATAATAAATTGTAGTGAGATTCAGCCGAAAGTGTTGTTTTGTGGTTTTCGGAGTGCTAAGAGGCGCTTGGGACAATGAGAACAGGAGGGTCACGATGAAAACTTTCATGGTAGCCGACCTGATGGTGCCGCTTTCGGAATACGCCACGGTCAGAGACGACGCCAGCCTGTATGATGCGGTGATGGGTCTGGAAAAAGCTCAGGAAAAGTACACCTACAAGCACTCCCCATACCGTCATCGGGCAATTCTCGTTTTAGACCAAGGCGGGAAAGTCATCGGCAAAATAAGCCAGGTCGACGTGCTGCGGGCGCTGGAACCGAAGTACGAAGAGATCCTGGAAGGCAGAGGGCTTCATGATGTCGGGTTTTCCAAGAAGTTCATCAAGACCATGCTCAAAGACTATGCCCTTTTCGCCAACCCGCTGCGCGATCTGTGCCGCAAGGCCGCGGAGAAGCCGGTTAGTAAATTCATGCACACCCCCGGCGAGGGGGAGTTGATATCGGAGGACACGACGCTGGACCAGGCGGTCCATCAATTTGTGATCGGCAACCACCAGTCCCTGCTGGTGACCCGCGGGGTGGACATCGTCGGCATCTTGCGGCTTACGGACGTATTCACTGCTCTCTTCCACATGATGAAAGAATGTCGGCTTGACTGAATCGTGGACACATAACTGATCGAAAAGCGACGTTAGCGGGTCCCGCAGCGGATTCATCAGGAGGACGCACCCCATGGCCGATCACGCCGGATCGATCGTTGAGCCCACTCCGGTCAATTGGAAACGCCTCGCCTTCTTATCCCTTGGGGTCTTCCTTTTCATCGCGATTTACTACTCCCCGCCGTGGCCCGATGCCGTGGACCCCATGGGCAAGCACTTTCCTCTGACGCGCGAGGCCAAGGGGGCCCTGGCCGTGTTCATGCTGGCCGGGACGTGGTGGGTCTTCGAGGTGCTCCCGATCGGGGTGACGAGCATCGCCATCGGGGTGCTCCAGGCCCTCTTCTTCATCCGGACGCCCGAAGAGGCGTTCAAGGACTTCATGGACCCGTCGGTGCTGTTCATCTTCGCCTCGGTTGTCATCGGCCTGGTGTTCACGAAGACAGGGCTCACCAAGCGCATGGCATACACCATGCTTGGGGTCGTCGGCGAAAAGACCAGCATGATCCTCTTGGGCTGTTTTTTGGTCACGGTCGCGCTGACCCACATCATGGCTCACACCGCCGTGGCCGCGACGGTGTTTCCTCTATTCATGTCCATCTACGCCCTATACGAGGACAGCGGCCGGAAAACCAGATTCGGGAAGGCGCTGTTCATCGGCATGGCCTATGTCGCCGGCGCCGGGAGCATCATTACCCTGCTGGGCGCTGCCCGCGGTGCGGTCGCCGTCGGGTTTTTCAAGGACATTGCCGGCAAGAGCGTCAGCTTTTTCGAGCTGAGCTATTACATGGCCCCTCTCGGCTGGTTGATGGCCTTCCTGCTTTGGGGGTTCTTCATGCTGTTTCTGAGGCCCGAGAAAAAGACCATCCCCGGCCTCCGGGCCAAGGCCCGACAGCTCAGCGCGGAGTTGGGGCCGCTTTCACGCAACGAGCTGCTGACGGCCTTGATCGTACTGCTCTGCGTGGTCACCCTTTCGTTGCGCTCGTTCATCCCGGCGCTCGGCGCCGTGGACAAGACCGCGATCATCCTGATTTCCACCCTGCTCTTCTTCATCTTGAACATTCTCGACATCGAGGATCTGGAAGAGATCCCCTGGAACATCATCTTGCTGTTCGGCGGGGCGATGAGCATCGGGTTCTGCCTGTGGCAAACCGAGGCCGCGAAGTGGCTCGCAGTGAACTGGCTCGTCCTGTTCAAGAAAGCCAACTGGTTTGTCTTCGTGATGGGCATCGGCTTCTTCGTTCTGGTGATGACGAACTTCATCATGAACGTGGCCGCCATTGCCATATCCCTGCCCGTGGCGCTGGTCATCGCGCCATATTTGGGGGTCGCACCGGAGGTCATCCTGTTCACTGCTCTAGCCACGGCCGGCATGCCCTTTGTGCTTTTGGTGGGTGCCGCTCCGAATGCGATCGCATACGATTCCCGGCAGTTCACGGCAGGAGAGTTTTTTAAATATGGAGTGATCGCCAGCGGCCTCCTTATGGTGATCCTGGGGGCCTTTGTCATGGTGGTGTGGCCGCTGATGGGAATGCCCGTCACGATGCCGAGGTAAGTCCAACGTCTTGGACATGTGGGCGGGATCAGGAGGGTACGGCCGGCAGGCTGGTTTTCGGCTTGAGGAATCTCAAAGGCGACAGGGACCGGGCGGATGAAAAAGCTGGAGAAGCTTGTCGATCGAATCGTGAGACGGGTCGGACTCAGTTTGAGGGCCCAGAAATTCGACGCAGCCCCGTTTCTGCGGCCGTGCATACCCTTTAAGAAGCTGTCCCAGTTTTATGCCTTTTACGGGGTAACCGGCCAGCACCCCTTGCATTTCCATTTCAGCCATTCAAACCTCGCGGGCAGCTATTTCCTGGGCAAATGCCGGGTGGACGGGTCGATCCTCTATAAAAGCGACATCCGGGGAGATGAGCTCCGATCCAAGGGGGAAACCTTCAGCTATCGCGGGGCCCGCATGACGCTGGATCAGGACGAGGTCATCTCGATTTCCGACAGCCTGCTCGTGAAGACCTTAGTGCACAGCCGGTCGCACGACCCCGAGAACCCGGAGGTCTTCCTGGTCAAGAACTCCGCCGCGTGCCCGTTCGCCAACATCCACGGCTCGCCATTGGAGGGCAGCTTCCTCGGTGCATTTGCAACGGCAGATCTCACGAGTCTGCACGGATGCGTCGTCGGGCCATATGCCTATGTGCAGGTGGGAGAGCTGTGGCATGAGCGAGTCGAGCCCGGCCAGGTCTGGATCCATCAGCCGGAGGCTTTTGACTTCCGCTACCGGTTCCCCCAGGAAGCGCTGTCGGCCTACGTGCGCGTCGAGCCCGGCGGGATACCGGCAGGGCGCTTCATGGAATTTCTGAACGCCCGCAAGGCGGACTTTCGCCGGGTTTTCGACGTCGTTCACTTAGACCCCGTCCCGGCGGTGCCCAAAACCAGCTCGCTGAACCGCTATGCGGTCATCAAACCCAAGACCCGGCTCGGAGCCAATGTTTTGATTGCGCAGCGGGCGTACGTCGAAAATTCGACTCTGGGCAAGGGCTCCAACGCGCAGGAGAACTGTTTCATCATCAACTGCCATCTCAAGGGCAACAACGTCACCGCGCACGGCGCCAAACTGATCAATACCCGCCTGCAGGAAAATGTCTTCGTCGGCTTCAATTCGTTCCTGCAGGGCCTGGCGGAAACCCCTCTGACCATAGGCTCGGGCAGCATCATCATGCCGCATACCATCATCGACATCCAGGAGCCGGTTTCCATTCCGTCGGATCACCTGGTCTGGGGGCTGGTCACAAGCCAATACGACCTGCGGTTGCACAGCATCGCCCTGGAGGATCTCGCAGCCGTGACCCGGATGAAAACCATCGGCTCAATGGAATTCTGCGGCTCCGGCGCCAAGTTCGTAGCGGCGTTTCAGCACCGGATCCAACACATTCTCGAAGCCAACGGGGCGTACTTCGACGGCAGGAAAAAAAAGGGCCACGCCCAGAAGGGTCAAAACATCTCCTACAACATCATTCAACCCTATCGGATGGGCGCCATGAAGGGGATATACCCGACCATCGACATCCAGCCGTAAGGTCTCACATGGGCGGTTTGCGCAGGAGGCGCCTTTCGGGGCGGTGACCACCTCCGCGAAATGGGTTGAAGAATGACAGCGCAGACTCTATACACGAGCTCGAGGTTCGGGGCTTGCGTAAACGACTCGCCCCATCGCTCACCCAAGGGATTCGGCCGACATGCCTCTGGAAAAGTTGCTTCAGCGATTATTCCCCAAGGACCTGATCGCCAATCCGCATTACCGTTCCCTGGCGCGGAACATGGTGCTCATCATCATCAGCGTCTCCATGGTTCCCATGATCGTGGTGAGCAGCACACTGTACCTTCAGTTCCGCCACTCCTACCGCGAAAAAGTCAACGATCACCTCAGTGAACTCGTCCTGAAGCACAAACAAAACATCGACAATTTCCTGCAGGAGCGCTTGACCGACATTCGCCTGATGGCCGCCCGCAACGGCTACGAGCGCCTGAAGGACGAGGTTCTTCTCAAACGAAACCTCGAGCTGCTTCAGCAGGAATACGGGTCGGTATTCGTAGACCTGGGGGTCGTCGATGCGGACGGGCGTCAGGAAGCTTATGCCGGCCCGTTCAAACTGGCCAGGGCGGATTACGCGGACGCCGACTGGTTCAAGCAGGCGTTGAAACACGATCAGGTCATCAGCGACGTATTTCTGGGTCTGCGCGGCCTGCCACACTTCATCGTGGCCGTCCACTCGGTCGAAGACGGCAGACCGTGGATCCTGAGGGCCACGATCGACTTCGTTTACTTCAACAATCTGGTGGACAACATCCGCATCGGAAGCACGGGAATGGCCTTCATCTTGAACCGGGAAGGAAAGCTCCAAACCACCCCGGGCACGCGACCGTCGATGAGTGGGTTCCCTGAGTCGACTGTTCTCCAGGGCCTTTGGAGCGTCATGTCCGCCGGCACGGGAGATGTCCGAATCGTGTTGCAGGAGGACAGCCGCGGAGTCGAAAACATCTACGCCGGGGCTTTTTTAAAAAGCGGCAATTGGCTGTTAATCTATCAACAGAGCGCTGAGGACGCTTTCGCCGATCTGCACTGGTCGTTCATGATCACCACCCTGATCATGGCGGTGGGGATGGCATCGATATTCTTCATGGCGTTTACGCTGTCGCGAATGATGGTGATCCGCACCGCCAGGGCCGACGAAGAGAAAAAGCTCATGAACCAGAAAATGGTCGAGACCGGCAAGCTCGCGTCCATCGGCGAGCTCGCCGCCGGAGTGGCGCATGAGATCAACAATCCGGTCGCCATCATGGTGGAGGAAGCCGGATGGATGGGAGACCTGTTGGAGGAGGCGGAATTACGGGAAAGCGAGCATCTCGGCGAGTTCAAGCGGGCACTTGCCCAGATTCAAACCCAGGGTCGCCGCTGTAAAGACATCACGCACAAGCTGCTCAGCTTCGCGCGCAAGACCGCCGCAACGGCGCAGGAGGTCCAGATCAACGTTCTGATCGAAGACCTGATCGCCCTTTCCGCCCAGCGGACGAAGTTCAGCATGGTGGAGGTCAAGTCCGATCTGTCGGAGGGGCTGCCGCTGGTGAGGGTTTCCATCTCCGAGCTCCAGCAGGTCTTCCTGAACCTGATCAACAACGCCATCGACGCCATGGGGCCCAAAGGCGGCCGGCTGACCCTTTCGACCCGCACCCACGACGGGTTCGTGGTCGTGGATGTGGCCGACACCGGAAGCGGTATCCCGGCCGCCAACCTGAATCGCATCTTCGATCCCTTTTTCAGCACCAAGGCGGTCGGGAAAGGAGCCGGACTCGGGCTTTCGATCTGTTATGGGATCATCAACAAGCTGGGCGGGCGGATCGAGGTCGAAAGCACGGTCGATGTCGGCAGCACGTTTTCCGTGTATATTCCGTCTGCCAAGGCGGATTGACCCGCGCCTGTTTTTATACGGAGTCCATTTTCAAAAAGAGCAACTGGAAGGAGCGACCCCATGAGCCTGGCCAAGGTACTCTTCGTCGACGACGAGGTCCCCTACGTCGAAGCGCTGACCAAACGTCTCGTTAAACGGGATCTGGAGATCATTCCCGCCTATCGTGGGGACGAGGCCCTGAAAACGCTCGCCGAGCAGTCGGCGGTCGAAGTGGTAATCTTAGACGTCAAAATGCCGGGCATGGACGGAATCGAGACGTTGCGGGAAATGAAGAAACGTTTCCCCTTGGTCGAAGTGATCATGCTCACCGGTCATGCCACAGTGGAATCGGCCATCGAGGGGATGAAGCTGGGGGCGTTTGATTACCTCATGAAACCATGTGAAATCGAACAGCTGGTTGCGAAAGTCAGGGAGGCGGCCGCCAGAAAACGACAGCACGAAGAAAAAATCATGCAGGCACGTCTGAAGGAAATCACCATGCGCCGGGCCTGAAGGACCGCATCGAATGTCAGTGAACACCAGCGACGCAACCGAACGCATCCGGTTGCTCCTCGTGGACGACGAAGCCGGATTTACGGCAGTGTTGACAAAGCGTCTGAAACGCCGGGGTATCGAGGTCTCCACCGCCGCCACCGGCGCGCAGGGGATCCAGGCTCTGCGTCAAGGCCGGTTCGACGTCGCCGTGCTGGACCTCAAGATGGAAGACATGGACGGGATCGAGGTGCTCAAGATCTTCAAGCTCATGGATCCCGGCATGCCGGTGATCATGCTGACCGGTCATGGTTCGGAGAAATCCGCTAGCGAGGGCCTCCAGCAGGGGGCGTACGATTACCTGACCAAGCCCTACGAGTTCAGCGAGCTCCTCGAAAAAATCCGCCAGGCTGCCCGCCGTGAAGAGAATGGCGCTCTCATCGCCTGAAATTCGCAAACACCCTGCTACCGGAGTGCGTAGATGAAGATCGGCGTCTACCAGGCCCGAGGTGTGGCCGGGGATGCGGCAGCCGCTGTCTGCCGGATACGGATCGTTGTGCGGAAAGCGGCCGCGCAGGGAGCCGATCTGGTGATCTTCCCGGAGCTGTTCGTCTCCGGTTACAACGCAGGGCCCGCAGTTCACTCCCAGGCCCAGCCGGCCGACGGACCGACCGCCGCGGCCGTCGCAGCGATGGCCGCCGGCAACCGGGTCGCCGTCCTCTACGGCTACCCGGAGCGCGAGGGCCGGCGGATCTACAACTCCGCGCAGCTGATCGACGCTGCGGGCCGGTCGGTTGCGAACTACCGCAAGGCCCACCTCTACGGCCGGTGGGAGCGCCGGGTGTTCACGCCCGGCGAGGCGCTCGTCACGGCCCGCGTGGCCGGGATCACGATCGGGATCCTGATCTGCTACGACGTGGAATTCCCCGAGGCCGTGCGGGCGCTCGCTCTTGCCGGCGCGGAGCTGGTCGCCGTGCCGACGGCGCTGCTCCGGCCGTTCGACGGGGTGGCGCGCACCCTCGTCCCGGCCCGGGCGATGGAGAACCAGTTGTATGTCGCCTACGCCGGCCTCTGCGGAGAGGAGGGCAACGTCGGCTACTGCGGCCTCTCCTGCATCGTGGGCCCGGACGGAGGAGAGATCGCCCGGGCCGGCCGCCGCCCCGGGCTGTTCTGCGCCGCGATCGACCCGGCCGCCATCGCCGCTTCGCGCCGGCTCAACCCATACCTGAGGGACCGCCGTCCCGGGCTCTATGCGGGCCCGGCGACGCGCCGGCCCGACTGAAACCAAGGAGGACACTCGCATGAACGTCGTCGCCTTCAACGGCAGCCCGCGCAAAGACGGCAACACCCACGCCCTCATCCGGGCCGTCCTGGCCGAGATCGAGCAGGAGGGGATCCAGACCGAGATCGTCCAGCTCGGCGGCCGCAAGATCCGCGGCTGCATCGCCTGTTTCAAGTGCTTCGAAAACCGCAACCGGCGCTGCGCCGTCGACAAGGACATGCTGAACGAGTGCGTGGCCCGGATGGAGGCGGCCGACGGCATCCTGCTCGGCTCGCCGACCTACTTCGCCAACATGAGCACCGAGCTCAAGGCGCTGATCGACCGCGCGGGGCTGGTCGCCAAGGCCAACGACGAGATGTTCCGGCGCAAGGTGGGTGCGGCGGTCGTAGCCGTGCGGCGCGCCGGTGCGGTCCACACCATGGACTCCATCAACCACTTCTTCACGATCGGGCAGATGATCATCCCGGGATCGAGCTACTGGAACCTGGGGGTCGGCCTGGAAAAGGGCGATGTCGCCGGAGACGAGGAGGGGATGCGGACCATGCAGACCCTCGGCCGCAACATGGCCTGGCTGATGAAGAAGCTGGCCGCCTGATCGGGGAGAGGTGAGCGGGTGCCCGGGCTTGAGGTGACGGTTCAGACGAGCGCGATCTGGCAGATGACGAGCGCTATCCTGCGCAGCGGCGCGAGCTGCCTGGTGGTCGACCCCGGCTACTTCCCGCGCGAGGTCCAGGAGCTCGCCGGCCGGATCCCGCACCGTGCGACGGTCGAGGCGCTCGTCTTCACGCACAGCCACTGGGACCACGTGGTCGGGCACGGGGCGTTCCCGGGGGTGCCGGTCTACGCGAGCCCGGCGCTGGTGCGCTCGGTCGCCGAGGGGGGCGAGCTCGCCCGGGCGGCGCTGACCAAGGCGATGGGCTTCGACGGGCAATGGTACGTCGAGCGGCCCTGGGGCTACGGCTGGCCGCAGGATCTGCGCAGCCTGGACGACGGGGACTGGTTCAACGTCGGCGACACGGACCTGCAGGCGCTGCTCCTGCCGGGGCACGCGCCCGACTGCCTGGGGCTCGTGGCGGAAAACCACCTGCTCGTCGGCGACTACCTGTCGCCCTGCGAGATCCCCTTCGTGGAGAGCCTGGAGGAGTACCGGCGGACCTTGCGGCGCCTGCTGGTCGCGATCGACGGCGCGATCGACACGGTCGTCCCGGGCCACGGGCCCGTGCTGCCGGCCGCACGGGCGCGCGCCATCGCGATCGAGGACCTGCGCTACCTCACCGCCATCAGGCGCTGCGCCGAGTCCGGGGATGCGGAGGCCGCGCTCGCGATCCCGCTGCCGCGGGCGGTGGAGGTCCCGGGGATGCGCGACCACCACCTCGAAAACTGCCGCAAGGCGGGCCTCGCCGTGCCGGCGCCCTCCGGGCCGGTGGATTAAAAACCGGCGTCTCGGGCTGCTGGAG
>JADHEF010001151.1_pt1 | contig 18551 bp, 13 predicted proteins | sample 8952391 | NCBI WGS metagenome assembly JADHEF01 (sample SAMN16124439, study PRJNA663245) | bioreactor sludge metagenome | isolation source: sludge (nitrite) | place: India:Bengaluru | collected 2019-02-28
CATCCTATGAAGAAGAAGCTGATTGTCGCGGCTCTCGTCGCCGCGGTCGCGGTCGCCCTCGTAGCCGGACCCTCGTTCCTCGCGGGGGGAAAGGCACCGGCCGCCGGGAAATCCGGCGCGGCTGGGGCCCCCGGCGCGAAAGGCAAGGGCGCGGCTACGGTTGAGCAGAGCGTAGTCTCGGTCCGGACCGCCGAGGCGGTCCGGACGACCCTCCCGTCCTATATCGAAGTGAACGGGGACGTCGTCGCGGAAACCAAGGTCGACGTCGTGCCCGACGCGGCGGGCAAGCTGGTCACCCTCAAAGTGGAGGTCGGGTCGTCGGTTCAGAAAGGCCAGCTCATCGCCGAGGTGGACCCCTCCAAGCCCGGCGCCGCCTACTCCCTGAGCCCCGTGTACGCGCCCATCTCCGGCACCGTGACCGCCGCGCCTCTGAGCGTCGGCGCCACGGTCTCCACCTCCACCACCGTCGCGACGGTGGGTGTGGTGGACAAGCTGGAGATCGAGGCCAAGATACCCGAACGCGACGTGGGCCAGCTGAAAGTCGGACTCCGGGCCCAGGTGGCCCTGGAAGCCTTCCCCGGCGAGACGTTCACGGCCGTCGTAGGCCGCGTCTCCCCTATCGTCGACTCCTCCTCCCGGTCCAAGGAGATCGTCCTGAAGTTCCAGCGCGACGATCCGCGCATCAACGCGGGCATGTTCGCCCGGATCAAGCTGGCGACCGTAGCCTACGCCGACAGAGTGGCGGTGCCCGAAGAGGCCGTGGCCGTCGTCAAGGGCGCATCCACGGTCTACGTCCTCAAGGGCGACGCGGTGGAGCTGCGCGTGGTGAAGACGGGAGTGACCGTCGACGGCCTCACCGAGATCGCCGAAGGCCTCGAAGCCGGGGAGTCGGTCGTGACCGAAGGACTGCAGCTCCTGAGCGACGGCGCCGCGGTGCGCGTCGTCGCAGCTTCCGGGAGCGCGTCATGATCGCCAAGCGCGTTGTAGAGCGGCCGGTCCTCCTGGCCATCATTTTCGCCATCATCGCCATCGTCGGGACCTACACCCTGTCCGACGTTTCCATCGACCTCTTTCCCGACATCGACATGCCCATGATCGTGGTGTCCACCTCCTACGAGGGCGCCGGTCCCCAGTCGGTGGAGAAGTCGGTCACCGCGGTCCTGGAATCTTCCCTGGTCAGCCTCAACGGCCTCAAGGAGATCACGTCGACCTCCTCCGAGGGGTCCAGCATGATCAAACTGGAGTTCGACTACGGCGCGAACCTGGACGAGCGGACCAACGACATCCGGGACAAGATCGATTCGGTCCGCGACCGGCTTCCCGACGACGCGGACTCGCCGCAGATCCGGCGCATGGACCCCACCTCCATGCCGATGATGAAGATCGCCGTACGCGGAGACCGCACGCCGGAGGAGCTCCGGTCCATCGCGGAGGACACCCTCGCCGACAAGATCGAGCAGATCGACGGCGTCGCCGAGGCTAGCGTCTACGGCGGACGCGACCAGATCGTGCGGGTGGACCTGTCCCAGAATCGGCTCCAGGCCTACGGGCTCACCATCACCGGAATCGCTTCCAAGCTGGACAGCCAGAACCTGGAGCTCGGCGGCGGCAGCATCAGCGAGGGGCAGAAGAACTACAGCGTCAGGACCACCGGCGAGTACCAGAGCGTGGAGGACATCGCCGGCACCATCATCGCGACTGTGGACGGCGCGGCCATCCGCCTGTCCGACCTCGGGACCGTGGCGATGGGCTACGCCGACGAAACCTCCACGGTCTATATCAACGGCGAGAGCGGCGTATACCTGTCGGTCCGCAAGCAGAGCGGCACCAATTCGGTGCAGGTGGCGGACAAGGTCTACGCCAGGCTCGACGAGCTCAAGGCGGCCCTCCCCGCCGGCGTTTCACTGGACATCGTGGACGACGACACGGACCAGATCCGGGCGACCATCAACGAGATCATCTCGTCCCTTCTCCAGGGCGCGGTCCTCACCATGGCGGTCCTCTTCCTCTTCCTCCGGACCTTCAAGAGCACCCTCATCGTCGGCATCTCCATCCCCTTCTCGGTGCTCGCCACGCTCCTGGCCATGCACTTCGCCGGGATCACCCTCAACATGATGACCCTCACGGGGCTCCTGTTAGGGGTCGGCATGATCGTAGACGCCTCTATCGTCATCATCGAGAACATCTTCACCTACCGGGAGCGCGGGTCCAAGCCGACCGTCGCGGCCATGCTCGGCAGCCAGGAGATGATCGCCGCCATCAGCTCCTCCACCTTGACGACGGTGTGCGTATTCCTCCCGATCTATTTCTTCAAGAACAAGCTCGGCATGATCGGCCAGCTCTTCCAGGACATGACCTTCACGGTCGTGATCGCCCTGGTGGCGAGCCTCCTGGTCGCCATCTTCCTGGTGCCCGTTCTGGCCAGCCACTACCTGGTGCTCCACACCCGGACCCAGAAGCCTCTTAAGAACAAGGCACTGATCGCGGCGGACCACGCGGTCGAGCGCGTCCTGGACGGCCTGGACGCTGCGTACGGCCGGGCTCTCGCCGTCGCGATGAAGCACCGCGCCGCGACGGTCGCCCTCGTCGCCGCAGCCTTCATCGGCAGCATCGCGGCCCTGCCGGGGATGAACATCGTCTTTTCGCCGCCGATGAACGAGGACTCGGTCACCCTGACCGTGGAGCTCCCCCTGGGCACCAAGTACGCGGAGACCAAGGCGGTCATGCTCCAGATCCAGGACCTCGCCCGGGAGCGCATCTCCGGCGCGAAGAACCTCATCGTGAACGTCGGCAGCACCTCCGGCTTCGGATCTTCCGCGGCCACCTACAAGGGAGAGCTTACGGTGAAGCTGGACTCGACCAACCCCGATGCCGACGGCAGCGAGGAAGTGAAGAACAAGCTCAGGGAAATCTTCAAAAACTTCCCGAGCGCGACCTTCGCCTTCGGCCAGGGCATGGGGGCCCAGATCTCGGGCGGCTCGGCCATCGACATCGTGATCAAGGCCGACGAGCTGGACGCGGGCCTCAAGGCGGCGAAGGAGATCGTCGCCCTCATAGAGGACAAGGTGCCCTCCGTGACCGACGCGGCGATGGACATGACCGAAGGGCTCCCCCAGGTCGAGGTCGTGATAGACCGTGACCGGGCCTACGCTTTCGGCCTCACGGTGACGGGCATCGCCAACGAGATCGACGCCGCGGTGGACGGCAAGACCGCGACCACCTTCCGGGAAGGCGGCGATGAGTACTCGGTAGTCCTTACCCTCCGGGAGGAGGACCGCGCGAAGGTACCGGATCTCCAGAAGATCTTCGTGGCCTCCACGGACGGCGACCTCATCCCCCTCTCCAACTTCGCGGCCCTCGTGAAGGGGACCGGACCGGTCAGCATCAACCGGGAAAGCCAGACCCGGGTCATCCACGTGGAGGCGGAGCTGGTGGACGGGAACCGGGCCGACGCCGCGGAAGCGGCGATCAAGCAGGTCCTCGCAGACAACTTCGTCGCCCCCGAGGGAGTCTCCGTTTCCTTCGAAGGACAGTGGAAGGACATCATGGAGCAGATCGGCATCTTCGTCCTCATCGGCACCATGGCGGTCATGCTGGTCTTCGGCGTGATGGCGGGCCAGTACGAATCCTTCAAGGACCCCTTCATCAACCTGTTCACGATCCCGCTCATGATGATCGGCGTCGTGGGGATCTACCTGATCACCGGACAGTCCATCAGCATGTTCTCCATGGTCGGCATCGTGATGCTGGCGGGCATCGTCGTCAACAACGGCATCGTCCTGGTGGACTACACGAACCTGCTGGTAGGACGCGGCATGGCCGTGAGGGAGGCCTGCGCCGCAGCGGGAGCCTCCCGCCTCAGGCCCGTGCTCATGACCACCATGACCACAGTTCTCGGCCTCGTGCCCATGGCCTTCTTCCCCGGCAAGGGCGCCACCATGATTCAGCCCATCGGACTCACCGTCATCGGAGGGCTCACCTCGTCGACCATCATCACCCTGTTCTTCATCCCCGTCGTCTACTCGTTGCTCAACGAGAAGCGGGGCAAAAAGGAGGCCGCCGTATGACGCGCGTAGAAATCATTTCCAACCGGTCCGTCCAGGCGGACATCGAAGAAACCTTGGAGTCGACGCTGCCCGGGATCATGTACACCGTCATCCCCGTGGTCCACGGGAGGGGACGGGCGCGGCGCAAGCTCGGCACCCCGACCTGGCCGGAGGAGAATTTCGTGCTGATCGCCTACCTCTCCGAGGCCGACGCCGAGACGCTGCGGCGGGTCGTCGGCATCATCAAGCGGAAGTTCCCCGAGGAGGGCATCAAGGTCTTCGAAGTGCCCGAGGCGCGCTGATCGCTTATTTCGGTTCCCCGACCTTGACGCACAGGGTCGGGGATTCCTGGTCGGAGACCCGGTACCAGAGGGCCTTGCGGTTGCGCACCCGCTTCCGAGTCGCTTCCCGGATACGGATGAAGGCCATGTAGTGGGTCTGGAGCATCCGGTAGTTGGCCAGATCCTTCTCCCCGAAAAGAGACGACACCGAGGCTTCGGTCTCCTTGTCAAGCACATCCGCGAAGGCGTCCAGTATCCGCCCGTAGCAGGTGCGGACGGACTTTAGGTACTCCAGCGCCAGATCGTCCTGCCCTTCTATCGATTCCAGACTGTCCAGGAGCGCCGAGTACTCGGCCAGGGCATCCTCGTAGGATTCCCGGGAGAAGGCCGAGTAAGCGGCGTGGGCGCGGGCGCGGGCGGCAGCGGCGGTCGCGTCGTCGGCAGCGAGGCCCATTGCCTCCGCAAGGCGGAGGGCAGCCTCGAACACCCGGCTTTTCCACAGTCTCCCGTCGATCGCCTCGTACAGGGCGGTCAGGGCGTCCCGGTACTCCAGACGCCTGGCGTCCGGGGAGTCGAGGAAGACGACGTCCATCACGGTGACCGTCACGCCCTTGAACTCCACCCGCCCGGCCTCCACGAAGTCCAGGCGGGAAAGGTGCGGGTGACGTTCGAGTTCTTCCCGGTTCGACAGTTCCGACTGGAGCTTCCGGTGGACGTGGTTGGTCATCATTATCCGGGTCCGGTCCGGAGAGACCCGGCCCGCCCTGGTCTCCAAACGGGCGGCCGTGTTCACCGCGTCGCCGGAGAGGTCCCCGTCCTCGGTGACCACCAGGGCGGTGAAGCCCTGGCCGCCGGCTATGCCCGCGGCGATCTCGAAGCGCGGAAAATAGGCCCCGTAGTCGCGCACCCCCTGGTCTTCCTTGAAAAAATTCCCGACCAGGAGCACCGCCTCCAGAACGTCCGCGGCCGAAGCGCCGATGAGGAGGATCTCGTCTCCCCGCACCCGGCGGGCGAGTACGCCCGCCTTCTCCACGATGGTGGGGACCTGCTTCTGGATGATGGAATCCAGCTGGGTGAGCCGGGAGAGGTTCCGCCGGTTCTCCCGGCAGAAGCGGGTGTAGCCGTGGAGGTCCACCAGCCCGATATAGAGGTTCGGCAGGGAGATAGAGCGCTTGAGGTCCCCCGCGTAGTCGTAGACCCGATCAGGGATGACCAGTTCGCTCCAGAGCCTCGGAAAGCGGACCGGGTCCAGGGGCGCAAAATAGCCCCAATGGAGGGTCTTGATCAGGGGGAAACCCGTCTCCAGCGCGGCGTCCACGAAGGGCCCGGCGGGCCACTTCTCCACCAGGGCGCGCAAACCCGCGAAATCGGTGATCTCACCCTCGGCTATCGCCTCCAACGTCGCGGCGACCGCGTCGGAGCGGGAGATGGGCGTCCAGCGGGACACCGTCTCCTTCATCGAACTGCCAACGTTTTTCATCGGACACCTCGTTTGATTATCGGCGAACGAAGGACAAAGAAAAAGCCGCCCGTTGCGGCGGCTCCAGGGAAGGCGTCCTATCCGGCGAGTCCGATCTCGGCCGACGCCGGCCGCAGGGCCAGGATCGTTTCCCCGATCAGGTCGTCCAGCTCCACGCCGAGCAGCGCGGCGCCCTTCTCTATGACGGAGCGGTTTACCCCCGCGGCAAAGGCCGGAGTCTTCCACTTCTTCTTCACCGACTTCGTCTCCAGGTCCAGGACGCTTCGGGAGGGCCGGACAAGGGCGCACGCGGCGATGAAGCCCGTGAGCTCGTCGATCGCGTAGAGGGTCTTCTCCATTACCGACTTCGGCTCAACCTCCGTGCAGAGGCCCCAGCCGTGGCTCTCCATGGCGCGGATGTAGGATTCGGGCCACCCCGCCTCCACGAGCAGAGCCCGGCCCCGAACGCAGTGCTCCGCAGGCCAGCGCCCGTAGTCGATGTCGTGGATGAGGCCGACTATCCCCCACTCGTCCTCGTCCGCCCCCGCCTTCCGGGCGAAGTGCCGCATCGCCGCCTCCACCGACAGGGCGTGTCGCCAGAGCGCCTCGTCGTCGTTGTGCTTCCTCCAGATGGCGCTTCGCTGCCGTAGGCGATGAGGTCCTCGTAGGCGTAGGTCTCGGCCTTGATGAAGCCCTTCTCGAAGTCGGTGTGGATGACGCCCGCCGCCTTCGGCGCCGTGTCGCCGGCGTGGATCGTCCAGGCCCGGCACTCGTCCTCGCCGGCGGTGAAGAAGGTGCGCAGGCCCAGGAGCCGGTAGGCGGCGTGGATGAGGGCCGACAGCCCCGATTCCTCAAGGCCGATCTCGGAGAGGAACGCGAGCCGGTCCTCCTCGCTTTCCAGGTCCGCCAGCTCCGCCTCGAATTTTCCGCAGATCACCACGGCCTCGGACCCTTCGGCCTTGGCCCGGGCCTTGACGGCGTCCACGAACTTGTTGCCCTTCCGCATCCCCTCCTCGTCCACGTTGCAGACGTAGAGCTGGGGCTTCATGGTTATGAGGAAGGCGTCCGCGACGGCGGCCTTCTCGTCGTCGGTGAGCGGCACCGACCGGGCCGGCTTGCCCTCCTGGAGGACCGCGGTCAGCTTGTCCAGCGCCGCCAGGGCCGTCTCGGCCTGCTTCTGCTGGTCCTTGGCCATGACCTTGAGGGCCCGCTGGGCGCGCTCCCGCTTCTTCTCCACGCTGGACAGGTCCGCCAGGGCCAGCTCCACGTTGATGACGTCCATGTCCGACTCGGGGTCCACCTTGTTCGCCACGTGGATGATGTCCGGATCCTCGAAGCACCGCACCACCTGGGCGATCACGCCGACCTCCCGGATGTGGGACAGGAACTGGTTCCCCAGGCCCTCTCCTTGGGACGCGCCCTTCACGAGGCCCGCGATGTCCACGAATTCGGTGGTCGCGTGGACCGTCTTCTTGGGCTTGAAGATTTCGGAGAGCTTCTTGAGCCGCGCGTCCGGAACGTCCACGATGCCGACGTTCGGGTTGATGGTGCAGAAGGGATAGTTGGCCGCCTCGGCGGGAGCGGAGGTGAGGGCCGAAAAGATCGTCGATTTTCCGACGTTGGGAAGACCGACGATACCGCAGTTGAGCGCCATGTTCGTTCCTTATATTGCAGCGGAGAATACCCCTATTCTACGGGACCGCGCCGCCGCCGGTCAACCGCCGCAAGGCCGTGCAAAATACGCATCATTAGCATCTTTTTATTGCTTCAAACGCATGGACCAACCCCCCGCGCTCGTGCTATCCTGAACTACCGTCACCACGCAAGGGGAGGACCCTATGGCCTTTTCGCTCAACAGCTATCCTATCGTCTACCGCTCCAAGTTCGACTCGTCCTGGACGGACGAGTGGCTGGAGAAGCCCCACAAGACCCCCGCCGAAGAGGCCGCCTTGAGCGAAGCGGAGCGCGACGCCCTCAGCTCGTCCCGGAACCACTACGACGACATGCCCCTGGTGAACTACACCACCCAGTACGGCCTCGGCTGCTTCGAAGGCCTCAAGGCTCTGCCCCAGAAGGACGGCGGCCTCGCCATCTTCCGGCCGGACCGCAACGCGGCGCGGTTCCATAAATCGATGGTAGGGCTCCTCATGCCCGGCTTCCCGGAGGAGAAATTCCTCAAGGCCGTCGTGGAGGCGGTCCGCCGGAACGCAGCGCTGGGCTTCCGCCCCGCCTACAAGAGCGAATGGGAGAAGGACTCCTTCATGTCCGCCGACTCGGTCTACATCCGCCCCTTCTCGTACTCCGAAGGCGGCATCGGCGTCGCGCCCTCCAAGGCCCCCTGGGTCATGGTCGTCTGCACACCCGTCAGCGCCTACTTCTCCGCCGGCCACAGCCGCGCCACCACCACCGACCGCATCAGGGCCACGCCCCGCGGCACCGGCTGGATCAAGGCCGCCTCCAACTACGTCGTCTCCACCCTCGCCAAGCACGAGGCCAACAGCGCGGGCTTCATGGAATGCGTGTTCCTGGACGCCAAGGAGGGCAAATACCTGGAGGAGGGCTCCTCCTGCAACATCTTCGTCCGCCTCAAATCCGGCGAGCTGGCAACCCCCGCCCTCGGGGACACCATCCTGCCCGGCATCACCCGAGCCTCCGTCATCGAGCTCGCCCAGGACCGGGGCGTGAAGGTCTCCGAGCGCCGCCTCTCCATAGAGGAAGTTCTCTCCGAGGGCGCCGAATGCTTCGTCACCGGCACCGCCGCGGGCGTCACCCCCATCGAGTCCCTCACCCATCAGGGCAAGACAGCGGTCTTCAACGGCGGCAAGGTCGGCGAGCTCAGCGCCGAGCTCAGGGATGTCCTCAAGGGCGTCCAGTACGGCAAGATCCCCGACACCAAGGGCTGGATGGTTCGGGTCTAGCATTTTCCTTCATCACGCCCTCCCGCCCGGCATGTGTTTTTCATGCTCGCATTGTATTCTTATTGCACTATTATGACACTTTTTGTTATTTTGTTGATTTAAAAATAACCCTTTGCTATACTTGTAAAAGTTTCCAAGAAAACCAGGAGGCATTCCCCTATGAAGAAGATTACGGTCGTCGCCCTCGCGGCGTTCGCTCTCATCGCCAATGCAACGCTATTCGCGGGCAGCTTCGACTATCTGTCCAACCAGAGCGCCGGATACTTTATTAACTCGGCCAGAACGGCCACGACCGACGGAGCCGACGCCGCGGCCTACAACCCCGCCGGAACGGCTCTGCTGGAAAAGGGATTCTACTTCGACTTCAGCAGCCAGACCTTTCTCAAGGATTATTCGGAAGAGGCGGAAGCCCTCGGCGACGATGCGTACAAGCAGAATGAACCCACCCTGTTCCTCCCCAACTTGTTCATCGTCTACAACTACGGACAGCTCGGCCCGGGCAAGCTCGCCGTCTACGGCAGCGCCGGAATCGTGGCCGGCGGCGGCGATCTGAACTGGAAGGACGGCACCGTCGGTTCCAACGCGTATCTCGCGGGCAATATCGGAACGGTCGCGGCGCTGACCGGATCCACCGCGACCGGCTACAGCAGCAGCGTCGAAGCTTCCAGCGTGTACTACGGTTTCGGCGGTGGACTCAGCTATGCGCTTCTCGACGACAAGGTGAGCGCCAGCGCGGGACTCCGCTACACCATGGCCAGACGGTCCGGCAAGATCGAGGGCACCTTCGAATTCAACCACGCGGTCCTCGGTGACTGGACCCTCGATGTGGTCGACGACTATGAGTACACCGCGGCCGGCTTCACTCCGATTTTCGGGCTCGATGTTCGCCCGATCGACAAGCTGACGCTCGGCGTTCGCTATGAAATGGAAACGGATCTCACCTTCAAGTACAAAGTGAATGAAGTATCCGCATCCGTGTCGAACGCGGCTTTCGCCGGCGCCGCTACGGCCATAGAGTCCCAGCTCCCCGATTACGACGGTCAGAAAGTGCAGCACAATCTGCCCCAGATCCTCAGCATCGGCGCGGACTATCAGGCCACCGAAAAGCTGGCCGTGAGCGCCGCCGCCACCTTCTACTTCATGGGTTCCGTGGACTATGAGACCCCGGACACCAACTCCTCCACCGACGATTCCATCGACGTTTCCGACTATTTCGGAACCGGCTACGAGTTGAGCGTCGGAGGCCGCTACCTCGTCCTCGACAACCTGCTGGTCGGCGGCACCTTCATGTACACGAGCCAGGGGGCAAAGGATAAGCTGCTTGAGGAGACGAGCTACCTTCTGACCACCAGCGCCAATCCGGTACTCAATTCCTATACCGTAGGCCTCGGAGTCCAGTACGGGATCATCAAGAATCTCGACCTTCTCGCCAGCGCCGGTTGGATCCAGTACATCACCGAGGATGTCACCAACGGGGCCCTGGACATCAAGTACGAGAAGCGCGTCATCAATTTCTGCATCGGCGCGAAGTACAAGATTTAACCGATAGCCATTCTATCGAAGAAGCCCCCGCGCTGAGCGCGGGGGCTTCTTTTCTGGAATCAGAACTTGCAGGTAGCGGAAAGCTTCACGAAGCGGTTGTCGGAGAAGGAGGAGAATTCGCCGTCGTCCGCTCCGGGGAAGAAGGCGCCGGAAACGGCGAAGAAGAGATCGTCGGCAGCGTTCCAGTCCAGGGAGGGCATGACGACCACGTCGCCGCGCTCGATGCCCCAGACCAGCTTGACCTCGCCCTGGAGCTTCTCCCGGAGCCAGTTGTCCGACAGGCGAACGACCAGCTTATCGTTCGTGTAGACCTCGTCGGCGTCCCAGTCCACGTCGGAGGCCGAATCGATTCCGTCCGAGCCGAGGACGCGCTTCCCGACGGTCTGGATGTTGATCGACGCGTTGTGAACGGGAAGTCCGACGTCGAAGCCGAAGACCCAGTTGAGACTGTTGTTGGCCACCGCGGGGTCGTCTCCCGCCGCGTCGTCGGTCAGATAGTAGGCGGCTTCCGCCCGGAAGTTGACCGGACCGACGACCATGCCTCCCTCAAGGCCGAAGCTCTGAAGACGATCGTAGGAAAGGTCCAGGTCCGAGACGTAGCCCGTCGCGGCGTCGTAGGAAACCCGGGCCGAGGGCGTCTTGAAGTGTCCCAGGTAGTAGGAGACGCCCCAGTCCAGCGATCCGGCCGTCCCGGTGAGGCGGAGTCCGTACTGGCCGAAGTCCAGCTGGTCCGTGTCCGGAAGGAAGGCGGCGGCGTCGGAGTGGTCCGACAGGTAGGCGGTCTGGGCCAGGGATGCGGCGGCGGATGCGGCGGCGGCGCTGCCGCCGGCGCCGAGCACCGCGCCGTAGGTTTCCCCGTAGGTCTGGAGTCCCTGGTAGGTCGCGTAGCTCTCAACGAGGGAGGCCAAGGTCAGGGCTCGCGCGGGGGCCCAGAAGCCGGTGGTCGGCACGCGGTCGGCGGTCATCGTCGGCGTCCACACGGCCTCGGCGCGGAGGCCGGAGGCGGAATTCCAGGCCAGGTGGACCATGGGCTCCGCAAGGCGTCGGTCGGCGTAATCGGGGAAGATGAAATCAGTGTAGTCGTTGGCGTTGAGGAGGTCCACGACGTGGAGCTCGTCCCCCTTGCCCCACACAAGCTTCATCTTTCCGGTCTCCAGAACGAAGTCCCCGCTATAGAGCCGGGCGTAGGCCTCCTGGATGACGTCCGCGGGGCGGTCTTCCAGTATCGATTCGTCCAGCTTCAGGTTGACGACGAACTCGGTGGCCGCTCCCTTGTACGTCAAATCCAGCTTCACCGAGGGCACGGTCTCCGTCGCGTCCGCGGCGTCGCCGTCCCGGGAGACGGCGTCCAGCGCGTCGTCGTCCAGGTAGGAGCGGACGTCGAGACCGACGCTGCCGCCGATGCCGAGGGCGGAAGCCGCTGCGGGTCCGGACGCCGCCGAGGAGGATTCGGCCCCGCCGGCGTCGCCGCCGAAGAAGGAATCGAAGGAGTCGCCGGCCGACTCCTGGGCGATGACGCCCAACGGGAGGGCGCCCGCGATCGCCGCGGCAATCAAGCCGCGGCCCAACACCGATCGGATCATGTTAGAGCCTGCCCGTGTTGAGGAACGCCGGAGTGAAGAGCTTGGGAGAGACGGGTTTATCGACCTCAATCTTCATGATGGTCAGCCGGGTGGAGTGGCCGGTCTTCACGTTCTTCATGACCGTATTCATGGTGATCCAGTAGCCGCCGACGTTCTCCAGCTTCTCTACGTTGAGGACCTTGAGGAGGTCTCCGCCTTTCTTGTCGAACATCTCCACCTGGACGGGAACCCAGGTCTTCTTATCCACGTAGGAGAGCCGATAGGCGTACTGGCTGTCGGCGGGATCCTTGGCTGCGGACTTCACCACGTAGCAGTCGTAGGAGTCCACAGTCTTCTCGCCGACGAGCTCGTGGTTGTCCTGGTCGACCTCACGGGTGCTCATGTCGTCGTAGGTGGCGTCGGTGCCCATGAAGGACTTTTCCCCGTCCGAGCTGGCGATGCGCCGGGTGGAGCGGAGGGCGGGAAGATAGATCCACTTGTCGTCGTCCTTATCCTTGTTCTCCACCTGGAGGAAACGAGTATCCTTGACCGACGCCGGAGTGTAGAAGGCCATCACCATGCTGGTCAGGCCGTCCTCGTCCTTGCCCCACTCCTCGATCTGGCGGGATTCGACTGCGCCGCCCTTATCGATCAGATCCATTTTGACGGCAGAGTGGGAGAATTGCGGCTTCTTGACATCGTGGGCGTTCTGCATGACTTCCCTGCCGTCGAGCGCGAAGGCTCCGAGGGACAGGCTTCCGAGAGATACGCAAAAAAGGGCGATTCGTTTGAGGTTCATAGTCTTACTCCTGTTTCGGCGCGGAGGCGCCGGAGAACGATTTGAGCGGCCTCGAGATGAAGGCCGGCTTGAAGATATTGAGGATGAGGGGCAGCAGGGTCATGGCGGGCACCGAGCTGGTGAGCATGATGACCGCGACGAGGAAACCGATGTACCGCAGGACGACGAAGTTCGAAAGCACGAGCACCAGGAACCCCAGACCGACCGAAACGGCGTTCACCGCGATGCCCTTGCCTGAAAGCTTCAGGGTATTGAGGGTCACCAGGTCCAGATCGTCCGTCTTGAGCCGCTCGTGGTGGTAATTGCTCATGAAATGGATCGTGTAGTCTATGCCGATGCCGATGGCGATAGACGTGATGAGGCTTGTGATCATGTCCAGGTTGATGCCCATGAAGCCCATGATGCTGAAGTTGACCAGGATGGACACCAGGAGCGGGAGGGCTCCGATCAGGCCGGCCCAGACCGAGCCGAAGGCGATCCAGAGAATGACGAAGACGGCCAGAGCCGCGATAAGCACGCTGGATATCTGGCTGGACACGATCATATCGCTAAGGGCGACTTCCATCTCCGCGATCCCGGACGCTTCAAGCGTGTAGCCCGCGGGGAAGCGTTCAGCGGCGAAGGACTTGGCATCCTTGATGATCGCGTCGGTGATCTTGGTGGAGTGGCTGGTGAGCTGGATCTGGATCCTGGACTCGGAGGGCTGCAGGGGATCGTTGGCGAACTGATCCAGGGAACCCGAATAGAGCAGGAGGTACTGGGAAACGAGGTTCTTGAGCTCCGACTCGTCGGCGACTGGGTACTTGGCGATCTCGGTGGGGATTTCGTCGTAAGCGGCGCCCTTGTAGTTGAGCTCCCGCTCCAGCGAGTCCAGCATCGCCTCCACCGTCACCTGACCGCCCTCAATCCGGGCGTAGGCCGAGGAGAAAAGCCCGAGCAGCTCTTCGGTGGTGAAGGTCCTGCCAAGGCGATCGTCCGCGGAGACCGCCGATGAGGAAGCGGCAGGGGCGGAATCGCCGGCGGAAGCGTCCGAGAAGAAGCTGGCGGGAGCTTCCCCTTCGGATGCACCGAAGAAGCTGTCCGGAGCCGCACCGCTTCCGGTACCGGACGCGGAAGCGGTTTCGATGGACGCGGACGGAACGTGCATTACCCTGTTCATCCGCTTGATGAACTCGGGGAACGAAATGGTCTTGCCGATCTCCGGATGATTGCTCTTGAGGTAGCCGGTCAGGTCGTCCATCGCGCTCAAGATGGCGGGATCGGCGAGGGCTCCGGGTTCCGCCCCCTTCACCAGGAGGCTCAGCGCGTTGGTTCCGGAAAAATGCTCGTCGATGTAGGAAACGTCCCTGCGGAAAGATCCGTCCTCGTCGAAGAAATTGATCAGCGAAGACTCGATATTGAGCTTGGAGAAGCCGATAGCCGAAACCACGAAGAGGGCCGCGTAGGCGCCTACGTGGAGCGCCCGGTGGCGCCGGATAAAGGAGTGCATCACGGTGAAGAATTTCTGACTGCCGAGCTTCCTGTCCGAATCTCCGGTCGCGGCGCGCGCTTTTTTTGGTTCACGCTTGACGATGAGGAACGCCGGAATGAGGAGCACGGACATGACCAGGGAAATAAGGACGCCGACAGCGGAGAATATGGAAAAGTCCTTGAGCGGCACGACGGGACTCGTCACGTTGGAAGCGAAGCCCGCGATCGTCGTCACGCCGGCGAGGGCGACCGGCAGCAGTACTCTCTTGGTGGAGCGTACGACCAGTTCGGCGTGGGATTCAGGCGTCAGGGCGCCGGTCCGCCCCCGGAGCTCCTCGTAGTAGTGGTTGACTACATGTATACCGTAGGCCGACCCGACGGCGATCATGACGATGGGAAGGCAGCTGGATACGACCGTGAAGCGCGTTCCCGCAAGAGCCATGAGGCCGATGGTCCAAATAGTGCTGAAGAGTACGGATAGGAGCGGCAGCAGCGTCCCCTCCAAGTTTTTGAAGGAGAAGAAGAGGCACAGGAGCACGACCAGGGTTACCAGCGGCACCAGCCGGATCAAATCGGCGATCATATACGAGCGGGACAGTTCGAAGATAACCGGATCGCCGGCGATGCGGAAACGCAGCGTGCGACCATCGTACTTCTTCACCAAGTCTAGGACCTGCGCGTAGAGGACGGAAACCTTGGCTGAAGGGTAGCCCTTCTCCACGGAGACGATGATCTGGGTCCCCTTGAAGTCGTCGGAAACGATGAGGCGGTCGTACATGGCCCGCCACTCCACGATGCGGGCCTTGAGCGCTACTAACCCGGCGTCGTCAGGCACGAAGCCCTCGGGCACCAGGCTTTCGGCCGAAAGACCGCCGTCCACGCCGGCTATGAAATCGATGTTGGTGAGGGATTGGACTTTCTCCACACCCGGAAGAGCCTCGAGCGCCGCTGTAAGCTCGGAGACCGCGGAGATCGCGTCCGCGTTGAGTATGGAAGGCGCAGTCGTCGATACGGCTATATCCATCAGCATCTGGCTGCCGTAGGTTTCGGACATGGCGTCTTCGCGGATATAGGACGCGTGCTGCTTTGGAAAGTAATTCTTGATGTCGTTGTCTATGACGATGCGCGGCACCATCAGGGCAAAAGCCACCGTCACGATTCCTAATCCGACGATGATCGCCCAGGACCGCCTCTTAGCGTTTCTCATATAATCTCCCATGTGCATGAAAAGTTGTTACTTTGCACATAATGTGCAAAGTAACAACTAGAATGCGAAACGTCAAGAGCCGCGGTGCTTATTCGGATAGCGCTATTTTGTGGAGATGTAGACCAGGATCATGTCGAAGGCGGTGCCTATGAACTCCCGCGGATCGGTGTCCAAGGAATCGGTAAGGAGTTCGGCGGAGACGACGGCCGTCTCCATGGCGCTGCTGATGAGCAGCAGGATGTTCTTCGCAGCCCTCGTAGGATCGGGGAAGGTTCGGAGCGTCCCGTCCTGGGCGCCCTGGGTCAAGAACGCGGCCACCGACGAGTGGAGCCGGGCCTGGGCCCGGGAGCACTCCCGGGAAAGCTCGTGCTCGGGGCCGAGGGCCTTCGCGCCGAGCCCGTAGCTGAGCAGGAAACGGAAGGATCCGGGATCGGACGCGAAAGCCTGGGTATAGTGGCCGAACAGCTCCTTGATACGATCCAACGCGGTTCCCTTTGCGGCAAGAGCGGCCTCAATGTTCTCCGCCAGCGCGTTGAGCCCGAGGAGCGCGACCGACAGGGAAAGCTCTTCCTTGCTCTTGAAGTACATGTAGACGGTCCTGCGGCTCAGTTCGGAAAAGTCGGCGATGTCGTTCATCGTCGCGTTGCTGAAGCCCTTGGCCTGGAAGGTCCGCTTGGCGGCGTCCACGATCTCCTCGATGCGCCGCTGCTTTTCCCTGATCCGCCGCTCTATTATGCCCATGTACTCAGTGTAGCAGAGCCAGGGCGGGGAGGCAATAAAAGATCCGGAGCAAAAAAAAACGGCCCCCGAAGGGGCCGTCAGCTCTAGCTACTGCTTAGATTAGAAGCTGTAGATGAAGTCGAGCTGGATGGTCTGGGTGGTGACGGTATCCTCAACACCGAGAACCTGCTCGGCAAAGTCCTTGTCCATGGTGAGGGTATCGTACTTGTAGAAGCCGACGAACTTAGCCTTGGGGCCGAGCTGCACGGTGGCGGAGGGCTTCACGTAGATCTCGGTGGTCGGATCGGTGCTGTCAACGTTCATCATGGTGGTGCCGTAGTAGACCGCGAATCCGAGGGTCACCTTGTCGTTGAGCTTGTAGTTCACGTAGGGCTTGAAGTCGATCAGGTTCGCGAAATCAGCGGTGTCAGAATCGGAGTACATGTACTGGTACATGAGGATACCGACGTTGATCTGCTCGTTGACGTCATAGGCGAACTCTTCGTTCGCTTCGGTATAGCCGAAGTCGCTGTCGCCGAGGTTGAACATCTTGGCTTCGGCGATGGCCTTGAGGCCCTTCAGACCCTTGTAGTTCACGCCGAAGTAGGCGGAAGCGTTGACGTCGTCAGCGGCAAACTCAGCATCATCCCAAGTGGGATCAAGAGCAGCGGCGATTTTATTGAACAACACGAGGTAGTCATCCATGGCATCGCCGTAGTCGGCATCCGCATCGCTGTCCAGCTTGTAACCGGCCTGGAAGTTGAAGAGGTCGGAGGTGTAGCCGAGGCCGAAACCGATCTCTTTCTGGAACTGCTCGTAGGTGTAGGCGTCGGTCTTGGGAACGTTGAGCTTCACGCCGAGGTTCAGGCCTTCCATCGGCTTGACCTGGATCTGGAGACCGTGATCGTCAGCGACGTCGAAGCCGTCATCGCCCTCGGATTCCCACGCGCTGTCATCGACGTTGCCGGCCTTGAAGGTGACCATGTTGTTGAAGAGGTTGCCCCACACGTAGGCATAGTTCTCAACGAGAGCGGTGTCGGTGAAGGACTCGGTGCGGTAGCGGAACTCAACGCCGAAGTCGCCGTCGGTGTAGGCGCCGATCAGCTCGAACCGGACGTTCTCGTCGGCATCGTCATTGTACATCTTGACAGCGCCGTCATCGTCATCGCCATCGGTCTGGGTGAAGGCCATACCGGTCTCGAGAGCGCCGCTGAACGTCAGGGCGGGGTCCGCCGCGAACGCCACGCCGGCTACAGACAGAGCAAGGAGAGCAATAAGAAGCTTCTTCATTTAAGAATCCTCCTAGGTCTAATAAGAGGGAACGGCCGACGGTCGCTCTTATCCTCTTTATCTTGCGGGAAGTATAGCAACCGCGTTTTGGAAGTGTCAAGTTTTTTTCTGGAAGTCTAGGAAAAGGAATGAGTTAATAAACCGTAACGTTTTCGTTTGTTTTCATTCAACCGCAGTACCAATGCGGCAAACCGCTATGAACGGGGGTTACAGAATTTATCCTGAAAATATCGATTTATTCCTTTTCCAGCATAGATCGGCGCCCCCCCTTCTATATCTTGTGTCCAGCGCGCACACCACCAGCACCGGTAGCGGTGGTGTACTAAAGGGCGGCGCTTCTCTCCTCATCCGGCGGCAGCGATCTCCTTGCGGAACCTGCCGCGCTCGGCGGTTTCCGCGAAGCCCATCTTGAGCAGGTACGCTGTGTGGGCGCCCACCTCTGAGGCGGCGAAGAACACGGAAGCCGGAGAGACTCCGGGGAGCGATCCGGCGGCGATGCGGGCGGCGGCGATGTCGAAGAAGAAACGGGCGCTCTTGTAGTCCCGGTAGGCGGGAACCGCGTAGTCCAGGAGCAGCTCGATCTCGCCGCCCGCGGCGCGGCGGAAGGCCACCAGGGAGACGGGCAGGGCTTCCCGGAGGATGAAGCAGGCCTCGGCGCCGGCGAGAGTGCCGCTCTCCGGGTCCGCGGAGAAGGAGGGGAAGAAGCGGCGGATGTCGCCGAGGTGGGTCTCCACGAAGCGCCGGGCGTACTCGTCCCGGACGGGATCCACGAAGAGGACGTCGAAGGTCTCGCTGCGCGCCTCGGCCCGGCGCATCCGGGCAAGGTAGTAGAGGTTCACGACGACGATGAAGGCGTTGAGGCCGAAGACGGGCCAGGCCGAGATGAGGAAACCGTAGAGCGCGAAGGCCAGGGAGCCGACGAGATTGAGCGTCCTCAGACGCTTGATATTCTTCATCGTGAGGCTCACGGCGACGACGACCGAGGCGAGTGTGCCGAACCATTCGATCCAAGTATTCATGGAAGGAAGTATAGCGTAGAATGGGGGCATGGGTGAACGCTCCGCGCTGCGCCTCTCCGGAGGGCTCGTCGCGCTGTATGAGGACAAGGATATCATCGTCGTGGACAAGCCGTCGGGCCTCCTGACCGTCGCGGCGGGAGCCGAGAAGGAGCGGACCGCGCACTGGATCATCTGCGAGGCGCTGCGGCGCCGCGGGGAGAAGCGGCGGGCCGCGGTGGTGCATCGATTGGACCGGGAC
>JADHEF010001160.1_pt1 | contig 18526 bp, 12 predicted proteins | sample 8952391 | NCBI WGS metagenome assembly JADHEF01 (sample SAMN16124439, study PRJNA663245) | bioreactor sludge metagenome | isolation source: sludge (nitrite) | place: India:Bengaluru | collected 2019-02-28
CAAGTGGACATGGGTCAGCCGGTGGCCAATGGCGCTGGTCGTGGGTGCGTTCGCCGGGCTGAACCTTGTCGGGTTCGCACGGGCCAACCTGGTGGACCAGATTTCGGCGACGATGATCCCGCTGGCGGGACGCATCGACGGCGGCACCGGGGCATGGATGCGGTTCTGGCCGGTTGCGTCGCCCTCCGGGCCGTCCGTCCTGAACCATCTGGTGCTCGTCGCAGGAGTGGTCAGCGTGCTGGTTTACTTCTTCTTCGGGCGCGAACAGAGCAAAGCCGCCCGATGGACCGGCACGCTGGGCATCTGGTTTGTGATGCTGACCTTCGGGGCCACTTATGGCAGCATCGTGCTGGGCCGCGTGTCGCTGCTCATCGGCCGCACCTACATCCTGACCGACGTGAACCAGGCCCGCTTCGGGTACCCGACCTACCTGGGCACCATGCTGATGGTCGCCGTGCTGGTCATCTGGCGCGTGTGGTTCTTCAGGCCCGAACAGACCCTCGCGGAAGAGGCCGACGCAAACACGCCAACCAAGGGGTGAGCCGGGCAGCATGGAACTTTGCGGGCCGGTGTAGTTCCGGGAAAGGATCGTGATGCGTCCGTTTTCCCGGCCTGACAGATTCCGTGGTCTTCTGCGGTTGTCCGTCGTTTTTGCGCTCACGGCGGCGATGGGTGCCACGGCGTGGGCCTGCCCGCTGTGCAAGGACAACCTGGACAACGCGGCCGGCGGGGGCGGGCTGGCCCAGGGGTTCTACTACAGCATCCTTGCGATGGTTGCCGCACCCTACGCGGTGGTGGCGGCCATCGGGTTCGGCGTGTACCGCGCGTCGCGGCGCGCGGGCAGCGAACCCCTTCCATCCACCAGCCCCAAGGATTGAGGAACGGCGCCCCCCCGGATTGATTGTGTTTGAAAGGAGCGCGGGCATCCTGCCCGCGTCGGCGGTACCCCTCCCGGACAGTCTGCGCGGGCAGGATGCCCGCGCCCCTTTTCAGAGGCGTCCGCCCGTCGCGCCTCAACGGGACGGGTAGAGGTGGTACAGCATCCAATAGATCACGACGCCGGTCACGGAGACATAGAACCAGAGCGGAAGCGTCCAGCGGGCGATGCGGCGGTGGCGGTCAAAGTTTCCCCGCGCGGCCCGCCATACGGTGACCAGGATCATCGGGACGATGGCGGTCGCCAGGACAGTGTGGGTGAGCAGGATGGCGAGGTAAACCGCGCGCACCCCGGCAGGTCCGGCGAAGCGGGTGGATCCGTGGAAATAGTGGTACACGAGGTAGCAGGCCAGGAAAGCCGAGGACGAGGCCAGGGCCGAAACCATGAACCCCGCGTGAACGCGCCGGTTTCCGCGGCGGATGAAGACGAACCCGAGCGCCAGCAGGATGGCGCTGAGCGCGTTGAGCGAGGCGTTGACGGCGGGCAGGAAGGCCACGGATTCGGCGTTCACGGGGTCTCTCCGCTCCCTGCGCTTCCTACTTCGCGTCCGCGGGTGACGCGTGGGCCCTGATCACCTGGGGCAGGTCGCGGCGCAGGCGCAGCAGGTCGTCGGGATCGAGGCCCACATAATAGCCGCGGATGTAACCGGCGGCATCCACCAGGACGAAACGGTTGCTGTGGATGATGGGCTCCTCCTTGGACGCCGTTCCGCTGGCCGGTTCGTCGTCCACGCCCAGTTTGAACCCGTCCTTGATCAGCGAGTAGATCGGCGCGCGCTCGCCCGTGAGGAAAAGCCACCGGTCGGGATCGGCCCCGAAGCGGTCGGCGAAAGCGGCCATGGTGGCCGTGGTGTCATAGGCGGGATCCACGGTCACGGAAACGAGTTTGACGTCCTTGTGGCCGTCCACGGCCAGCCAGTCCTGCACGCCTTTCATGCGCTGGGTCATCATGGGGCACTGCCCGGCGCAGCGGGTGAAGATAAAATCGATGATGTACGGGGCGCCCGCCAGCGTGGCGCTGCCGGCCTTGCCGCCGCGGGCGCTGTCGAGCGAGAAGGCGGGCACGGGGGCATTTCCGTACACGGCGGGCACGGGCGGCACCGCCCGGGACCTGACCATCTGGAAGATCGCCGACGCCCCCACGGCAAGAATGACGAGGAACAGGAACGCCCACGCGACGAGGTGGCTGACGGCGGGGGAGGTGCCCCGGGAAACGGGCTGCGGATTTTCGGTCACTGGTGTTCACCTGGCTGGATGGAAATGCGCGCAAGGGCGACGCGCAATTGCGCGGCGAAAAAACCGCGGGTGCAAGGGCTTCTGCGGGTTTTCGGCCGGGACACGGGCTATTTCAGAAGCACCTTGGCCACGGACGAATTTCCCTCGCGGTCATAGACCCGGAGGGCCACCGAATGCTCGGCGGCGGGTTTCTCCGGACGGACGCGGAAGCGGAATGTTTCGCGGGTGAAGTCGAACACGCCATCCTCGGGCGCGACCCCGAGGGGCTTGCCCTGGGCATCGAGGTCGTACACGGCCGCCGCCACTATGGAGAGCGCATCCTCGGCCTCGCCCGTCACCTCCCACTCGCCCCTGCCCACGGAAACGGACTTCAGGTTGCGGATGACCGGCGGCGTGTTGTCTGCCACGAAGGACTGGCTGACCAGGGTCGCCGAGGTCGCACTGGCGCGGTCGTTGGAGCGAAAATCTCCCGCCTCGATCTTGAACCGGTATCTCCCGTCGGCCATGTCATCCGTGGTGAAACCGATCCGGCTCTGGTCGGTGTTCTCCTCGACGAGCTTCCAGACTTCCTCATCCTCCGCCTTCAGGTAGATGTTGTAGGCGAGTTTGTCGCCGTTGGGGTCGGAGGCATCCCACGAGACGCGGAACGACTTGGAGTTGGCCTGCATTCCGGAACCCGCCCCGGCTGTGTCTTCGGGCTTCTGCCCGGCGGCGAGCGCGAGACGCGCCCGGATCGCGGCCATCGGGTCGGCCGCCTCGCCGCCCGCGGGCGGGGCGCCCGGGGTCGCCGGGGTGGCGCGGGCCGCGGAGAGCATCCTGGCCACCGCGTCGGCCTGTCCGCCGGCCGCGGCCGGCGCGGCCTCGCCGCCCACCTTCTCCACGCGGATCTCGCGGATTACCGGCGCGGCATTTTGCTGCACATAGAAGAACTGGACCTTGTCGAGGAGCGGTGACCCGCCGTCGGGTGCCGGCTTGAGCGTCAGCCGGTATTGCAGGTACTGGGCCACCGGGCTTTCCACCCGGTAGATGGACGGCCCCGCGACGGGCGCGGATTTCCATGCACTCCAGCTTCGGTCGTCCGGATCGGAGGTGTTCCCGGTTCGCGTCTCAAATGCCAGCGAGGCACCGGGCGGCACGTCGGCCTCGGCGAACAGGTTTCCCCAGCGGACCGTGGTGCCGCCGTTGAGGGCGCGGGACGCGAAAAGCCCCTCGCGGGGGGAGGCCGTGTCGCCCAGTTCATAGAGGGCCGCGCGGTTGGCGGTGGTGAAATAGACGCGCCCTTTCAGCGTTGCCAGGGAGAGCACCATCGGCTCCTCCACATCAGCCACCACGCTCCAGTTGGTGTCGCTCAACAACCGGTAGATGCGCCCCTTGCGCCCGGCCGCCACGAACACCGTGGGGCTGGCCGGGTCGGCAAGCAGGGCCTGGATGGGGCCCTCGGGCGACTGCCAGAAGGTGGCCGCAAACCCGGAGGGCTGGATTTGGATGATGCTGCTCTGCATTCCCGGATCGGGCGGGCGCGGCGGAACCGCCATGCCGGGAACGACGGATTTGGCATCCTTCTCGATCTGGTCCAGGGCGGTCTGTGCCCGGGAGCCGTTCACTGCCGCATAGATGTTTCCCCGGGGGTCGGTGGCCAGGGCGCGGATTTCGTCGTCCTTCGCGGCGTAGAGGACATAGGCCTGCGCCGCTCCCGTGATGCGCAGGACGAACGCCTTGCCCTGGGTGGCCGCGATCAGTTTCCCCTCGCGGTCAAAACCGAGGGCCATGATGTTGGTTGCTGCGTCCGAATCGTAGTACACCTCGCCGTTGTTGGGGCCGCGCACGCGGAAGATTTTGCCGTTCGGGCCCGTGGCGGCGTAGAGCAGGCCGTCGCGGTCAAAAATCATGTCCCAGACATACTGTTCTTTGGTGTCAAAGAGGATTTCCGGTTTGCCCGGCTGCACGACGCGGTAGATCTTGCCGCCTGGCGAGGCCCCGACGAGCAGCGCGCCGGTGCTGTCCACGGCGAGGCTGAGAGCCTCCACCTCGGCGAGGTCGGCCCACAGCTCCACCTTGCCGCCGGGTTTCCACCCGAAAACCTTGCCGTTGTGACCGGTGCTGAAAAAGACATGGTTGTCGAACGGGTCGGCGACCGCCTTCCATGCCACCGCCTCGTCGGAGAGGGCGAGGCGCGCGGCCCGGGGGGCCAGCCGCAGGCGCCCTGTGCCGAGGAGTTCGGTCCCGGTGCTTTCGCCCTGGTTGAACTCGGCGAATGTCCCGTCCTGCACGACCCGCGTTTCCACCCCGGATGCGGCCGGCGCCATCGCCAGCGCGCCCGCGATTGCCAACACCGATACCCAGCGTCCCGTCATCAAGCCCAAATCCTCCGATGCAAAGAGATCACGGTTGCGATGTACAACGGTTGAGCGCAAATGCAGGTAAACAAAAGCAGGGCGCGGAGCGCCCGGAGCGGAAGCCGTCCATGCCCCTGACCAAAATCGTCGCCACCGTAGGCCCGGCCACGTCGTCGCCCGACATGATCGCGCGCCTGGTCGGGGCGGGCGTGGATGTGTTCCGCCTGAACATGAGCCACGGGGACCACGCGGGGCACGCGGCCGCCATCGCCGCGATCCGCTCGGCGGCGCGGGTGGCCGGGCGCCCGGCCGGCATCCTGTGCGACCTGTCCGGCCCCAAGATCCGCATCGGTCGCATCCACCCCGAACCGGCGCTGCTGCGCCCCGAGGACGTGATCTGCCTGACCACCCAGGCGCTGACCGGAAATGCCGGCCGCGTGTCGGTCAACTACCCGTCCCTCCCGGCGGATGTGACGCCCGGCGAGCGCATCCTGCTGGACGACGGGCTGCTGGAACTCGAGGTGCGGGCCGTACACCCGCCCGAGGTGGAGTGCATCGTCGTGCGCGGCGGCCCGCTCTCGTCCCACAAGGGCATCAACCTGCCGCACACCAGCCTGCAAATCAGCCCGATGACGGAGAAGGACAAGAGCGACATTGCCTTCGGCCTGACGCAGGGCGTGGACTTCTTTGCCGTCAGTTTCGTGAAGTGCGCGGCGGATGTGGGCCTGTTCCGCGACCATATGCGGTCGCTGGGGGGCGACCTGCCGCTGATCGCGAAGATCGAGAAACACGAGGCCGTGGAGGATCTCGACGCGATTCTCGCGGCGGCGGACGGGGCGATGGTGGCCCGCGGCGACCTGGGCGTGGAGATTCCGATCGAGCAGGTGCCCGTCGTGCAGAAGCGCGTGATCGCCAAGTGCAACCGGCTCGGCAAGCCCGTCATCACGGCCACCCAGATGCTCGACTCGATGATCCGCATGCCGCGCCCGACCCGCGCGGAGGCGACCGACGTGGCCAACGCGATCTTCGACGGGACGGACGCCGTGATGCTGAGCGGCGAGACGGCGAGCGGGGCCTACCCGGTGGAGACGGTGGAGACGATGGCCCGCATCGCCGCGGCCGCCGAGGAGAGCATCACCAGCGGGGAGTTGGAACCTCCTGCCCGCCGCAGCCTGCCGCCGCTGGACACGGTGGCCGACTCGATCGCCCGGGCCACGGCCCAGGTGGCCCGTGACCTGCGCCTGCGCCACATCCTGTGCCTCAGCACTTCGGGGCTGACCGCGCGCATGGTGGCCCGTTACCGGCCGGCCGCCGAGGTGCTGACATTCTCACCGCTCGAGCGCACATCCCAGCAGTTGTGCCTGACCTGGGGCGTGCGCGCAATCACCGGGGACGCGCCCGTTTCGAGGGGCAAAATCACGACGCCCGACGAGGTGAACGCGCTGTTCCTTCACGCCGTGGCCGTTTTCCGGGAGCGGGGCAGCCTGGCACCGGGAGACCGCGTGATCGTGACCGCGGGCGTGCCCATGCACGAACCGGGCAACACGAACATGCTGCGGGTGATGGATGTCCGCTAGGACGCGCCGATGACGACGCGGGCGCTGGTGCTGGGTGGCGGCGTGTGCGGACTTGCCGCGGCGTGCCGCCTGCTGGAGCTGAATCCCGGCTGGCAGGTGACCGTGCTCGAAGCGGCGGGCCGCCCGGGCGGTCTGGCGGCCAGCTGGCGCGTGGACGAATTCCAGGCCGACCTGGGGCCGCACCGCGTGTTCACGGAACTGCCGGAGATCGAGGCCCTGCTGCCGGAACTGATCTCGCGCGAGGAGAGCGTCACGGTGCAACGCCGCAGCCAGCTGCTGCTCGGCGGACATTTTTACGAGTATCCCGTGAAGGCGGGCGAGCTGCTGCGCCAGATGGGGCCGCTGCGCATGGCGGCCCTGGGCGCCTCGGCCGCTATGGGCAAGGCGCAGGGGCTGCTGCGCACACCGGCGAACTACGAGCAGGCGATGACGGGCGCGTTCGGGCGCGGCGTGTATGACCTGATCATCGGCCCGTACACGCAGAAGGTGTGGAAGGCGGACCCGGCCAGCCTGAGCGCGGAGATCGCCCGCGTCCGCGTGAGCGCGGGGAACACGACGCGGCTGGTGGGTCGGCTTCTCGGCAGGGCGGAAAAGCGGGGTGCGCAGACCGCGCTCTCCAGTTTCGCGTACATCCGCGGCGGCGCGGAGGGTCTTGTGAGAAGCCTCACCCGAAAGGCCGGGACACTCGGAGCGCGGATCGAGACAGGAGTCCGGGTGGAGGGTTTCCGGGCGGCCGACGGACGGGTTACCGCCGTGGAACTGGCGGACGGCGGGGGCGCGCGAGAGGCGGACATGGTGGTGTCGACCATCCCGGTGACCGACCTCGCGGATTCGCTGAACCGCCTGACACCCGACCCGGACGCGGTTTCGGCGGCGCAGGGGCTTGTCTTCATCGGTCTCGTCCTGGTGGGCCTCGTGCTGCGCCGCGACCGCATGACCCCCAACACATGGATCTACTTCCCGGGGCCGGACCTGGTGTTCAACCGCGCCTATGAACCGAAGAATTTCGACCCGGGAATGGCGCCGCCGGGACGGACGATGGGCGTGTTTGAAGTGACGGCGCGCTGGGACTCGGACCTTTGGCGGGAGGACGACGAAAGCATAGCCGGGCGCGTGCGCGAGGACGCGATCCGGGCGGGGGTGGTCCGGGCCGCGGATGTGGAGGCCGCCTTTGCCATCCGCGTGCCGCACACCTACCCGCTCTACACGGTGGATTACAGGGACCGGTTGCAGCGGGTCTTCGGGCTGCTGCGCCGCCAGGCCAACCTGCTGTCCACCGGACGCCAGGGGCTTTTCAACCACAACAACATGGACCACTCGATGCTGATGGGGATCCGCGCCGCGGAGGAAGCCGCGCGGGGCGGCGACGCCGCGGGAAGGTGGTACGACAGCCTCGGGCAGTTCGACCATTTCCGGATCGTGGATTAGGCGGGCACAGCGCACGCGGCAAGGCGTCGCTCCACGGTTGTCCGGTGGTTTCGGGCACGCCCGTGCCACCACCCGGTGGACGGTTACGCCGCGCCGGCCGGGCCTCCCAGCATCGAGCGGATCAGGTGCACGTCAGCGGCGGTGAAGCGGCCGAGGAACTCGTGGAGGCGGATCACCTGGTCCGGCGTGGTCTCCATGTGCCACACCTCGCGCAGGGTGCCGTCGCCATCGCGGACTTCGAAGCAGATCGTGGGACAGAGGTCGGCCACGCGGCCCGTCCGGACCAGGTGATCCACGACCGTCCGGACGCGGTCCCGCACCACGGCGTCCAGCCCGATGCGCACAAAGCACTCGAACTCCCCGCGGATGAAAACGGCTGTGTCCCGGTCAACTCCCATTTGCCCGGCATTTTGTGCCCTGCCAACCGGGAGGCGGCAACCGGAAAGCACGACTAGGCCATGGGGGCGGCGTGCACCCGCGTCGGCGGAACCTTCGGGAGGCGGACGAAAAAGGTGGTGCCCCCGGCCGGGTCGCTGCTGAACCCCACCTTCCCGCCGAGGAACTTCTCGCCGATGAGGCGCATGCTGTAGGTTCCCATTCCCCTTCCGGGTCCGCGGGTGGTGAAACCCCTCTGGAAAACCTGCAACTGCACCGGGTCGGGCATGGCGGCGGGATTGTGGACATGAAACTCCATGCCATCCGGGGTGTCCCCGAAACCGACGGTGACGGTTTCCCCCTCGCCGCAGGCTTCCAGCGCGTTCCTGACCATGTTACCCAGCACGCGGCCGAGAAGAAGCGGGTCGCAGACAACCGTCGCGTCCCGGTCGCCGGGTTCGAGCCGGATGTGGCGGTCGGCGGCCGCGGGGTGATGCCTGTAGAACTCCACGGTTTCCGCCGCGAGTTCGAGGGCGCTGTTCGTCGTGGGGCGCGCGGCCAGGGTTCCCTTCTCCGCGCACGCGATCTCGCTCTGCGAGCGGATTTCCTCCACCAGGCGGCGGGCCATGCGGCCGACCATCTCGCGGATTTCCTCCTGCTGCTCCGGTTCCACCAGCGAGAAGAGTTCGGCGGCCCCGGCGAGCCCGCTGGCGGTGTTGGCCACGTCGTGGAAGAAGATGCGCTCGAGAATGTGCCGTCGGCGCTCCCCGGAGATGTCGCAGAGGGACAGCGCGGTGAGCTGCCGCGCGCCCAGCGGAAGCGGCCGGGCATGCACGCGCAAGTCCAGCATTTCCCCCCTGGTCCGGAGGATGCGGCACTCGCGCACGGCGGGGGCCTCGGACTTCCTTGTTTCGTCCCACGCTCCGAGGGCCCCGCAGGCCGCGCAGAAGCGGGTGTTGCCGCAGTCCCCCCCGCTTTCCGTTGCATGGAGGCACTGCAGGGCCTCGCCGGGACGCAATCCGAGAACCTGGGAGAGGTCTCCGATTCCCACCACGTCGGCAAGGGCCTGGTTGGCAAACACCACCTGCCGCTGCTCGTTGAGGATGAGCAGAATCTCCGGGACCGCGTCCAGGAGATTGGCCACCAGCGGATCGCCCGCGATCTGTCCGTGAAGCCGTCCCACCTCGTCCGCCGAGGCGCGCCCCGCCGGCACTCCCACCATTCCCTGACCGGGAACCATCATGCACCACTCCCCCTGCCGATACCGGCCTTCCGTGCCGGACGCGGACGATGGGCGCCGGTCGCGCCATCACCCCGCCCCCGGTCAGACGCCGACATCGCGGCTATCCCAAGGTATCGAATCCTACCACCAGGGAGATTTTCGGAACCGGGCAGGGTCGCAAGTCAAGGAGAGTCCCGGGCGGCTGGCGGGGGTGACTGTTGTTATCCGCGCACAGCGCGCTGATGGGAGGCCGCCGCGGAAGGACAAGAAAAAGGGTTGCGGGGGGAGAAGATCCCCCCCCGCAACCCGGGGTTTGTCAGGCCGGGCGTGCTCCTTCAAATCGGGGCACGCACCGGTACGGGTTTGAGGCTAGTAGAGGCCCCAGTTATCGACACCGCTGCCGGCCGTAACCGTGGCGCTCGGGCCGAAGGTCACCGCGGGGCGCAGGCGGATGTAGTCGATGTTGGCGGTCTCACCGGCAAGCGGCGGGAAGAACGGCGTGTAGCCGGCCGCGGGTACATTCAGCGTTCCTGCACCCGTCCAAGCCTGGCCAAAGGCCGGGCTGCCGGTCAGGTCGGTGACCTTCGTCTGATAGGTGCCGTCCGCCGTGAAGGGCGTCTGGAAACCGCCGCCGTTATAGGCGGGGCCACCGGCGAAATAGTTGAAGAACTCGATCTGGCCGGCCTGCGAGGTCAGGCTCTGCACGCGCGTCTCGAACCGGTTCCAAACGGCGGTGTTGATGGGGCGGAACTGGTTGGCGATCTGGGCGCCGCTGCCGGCGGTGGCATTCGTCAGGGCCATCTTGCCGCCGGAAACCACGGCGGTCCCGGTCGTCGTGTCCCACATCATGTTGTCGCCGGCATTGTTGAAGTGCCAGTCCATGTACTCGGCGACGCGGATATAGTCGACCTCGAGCACGTCGCCGACGGTGAATCCATTTCCGCCGGGGGCGAGCTGGACCGAGTAGCCGGTAGAACTGTAGGTGTTGGCCGTACCGAAGTTGTCGACGGTCAAGTCGATCACGTTCGTGTGCCACGCGCCGCCACCCTGGAGGCCCAAACTGTTCCCGAACTGGAAGCCCGAACCCGGATTGTAAATCACGGTGCCGTTGTCGTAGGTGTAGGAACCCGTGACGCGGTAACGGATTTCAAACACGCGGGTCAGGTTCGTGTCCACGATGGCGTGGCTGGGGGTGGTGGCCGCATCGGCGAGGTTCAGCGTGATGTTGCCGCTGCTGGCCGTGACCGACAGCACGCCGCCGCTGACCGAGTTGGTGCCGCCGGAGGCGATGACCCAGCCCTCATAATTGCCGTTGGTGTTGAAGTTCCACACCTGCGAGGCGGTGACATAGAGCTGGTCGCCGGCCACGATGTTCTGGGCGGGGAACGAGAAGTTGCCCGAGCCGTTGGCGAGAACATAACCGCGGGACACATCGTTCACTAGGAGTTCCACGGGGCCGTTGGCCTTGGCGCCCGCTCCGGTGACGGTGACGCTGGCGCCGGGGGCAACGGGGTTGAGGGTCATGACGGCCGATGCGGACGACGCGATGGCAAACGCCATCACGGCACCGAGGACGACCTGAAGGGTTCTGACGAGTTTTTTCATGTTGAAGCGTTCCTCCTCAAAGCAAATGGGATTTGTTGGGGTGGATCTCACCCCGGAGCCGCGCCCCCGCCCTTTCCCGACGATCGGTGCGGGGGATGAAGCAGACGCATCCTCCCGGATTGCGGACAGCTAAAGAATGGGCATTGCGGTCGGCAGAAAACCCGGGGTTCTCGGGTGAATTCCCCGAAGCCGACCCACTAACCAGACGCACCTCCTTTTGGCGAGGATTATCGTTTATTTCACCGCGCCAGAAACCAAGATCCAGCGATTTGACTGCCATTCGACTCCCCACGAACCGAAGAAAACCTGATTGGTTTTGATCCTATCTTGGGGAACTTGATTGTATTTAAGCGATGCGCCCGATAAAATCCACTAAAAAATCACGCCTGGTTGCAGATTTCTTATTGACTCATCAGCCCGACCGGACCTGCGGCCATCACCCCGGGCATTCAGGCGCCCCGAAAAGATCGCGCGCGTTCGCGTGGCAAAGGCGTTCCACCAGCGCGGGCACATCGCCGGAGGCCAGCCAACCCTCATCCACCAGTTCGGCAAGAGCCCGCGCGATGCCGCGACGCGCAACCGCGGCATGTCCGGGCACCAGTTCCACGGGACCGAAATCGCCGCCGAAGCACAGCACCTTGTTGGCGGGGGCGGCCATCAGACACTCCTTCAGGAAGCGCACTGCCGCGGCGGGGTTCACGATCCACGCCCAGCACATGTCCAGCCACGCGTTGCCATAGTGCTTGGCCACGGCGATCGCGGCGTCGTGGTACGGGTAGGCGATGTGCATGAAGACAAAGCGGGCGGAGGGTTGGGCCTGGCACAGGGCGCACATCTCGCCGGGATTGCCCTCCAGGCGCGCGAGGGGCATCCAGTTTTCGCCGGCGTAGTAGCCCGTGTGGAGTTTCACGGGCAGGCCGTGCTCCGTGGCCCGCTCCACGCAGTAATGGAAGAGATGGTCCTGCACGGCTTTCCACCCGGACGGCTCCAGGGTCGCATCGCCCCGCAGGATCCGGTCGAAGGATCCTGCGGCCTCGCCGGCCCCCACGCGCTCGTAGTCCAGACCCCGTCGGTAGGCCGCCGGGTTTTTCACGGCGACGGCCTGACCGGCGTGCCTGGTGAAAAAGTGGTCGATGACGCCGTGCCAGTCGGCTAGTGACCTCACTTCCACCCCGGCGAGTCCGGCCAAATGGTCGCGGTTTTCCGCCAGGGCGAGATTGAGGATGCTCATGTCCTGGCGAAGCAGGGCGGGCTGCGCGGTTTCACAGAAGGGGTCGGCCTCGAGGGAATTCACCTGCACGTCGCACAGGCGCGCCACGCCGCGCAGGATGGGCTCGTAGTAGCCGGGACGGATGCCGTCGCGGATGGCGCCGGAGACCGCGCGCCAGTTGCCGTCGGTCAGGTCGGTCTCGCCCCACAGGGCCCGCAGCGTTTCGCGCACGCCGATTCCGTATCCCGTGTGTCGCACGAGCGGCCACCACGGGCGCACGAGGGCCCACTTGCGCTCGGGCGGCGTTTCCAGCCGGAACACCTCCTCGAGATCGGCCCGCGGCATGCCGGCCACGATAAGGTCCGAGTCGAGGTAATGCGTGAAGAGCAGGCCGATGTCGTTCAGGCGCCAGCGGTCGCCGGGCTGCAGACGGCTGGATTCCTCGAGCAGGTGCTCGTGGGTGTCGGCGAGCGGGGTGGCCTCGACGAGTTCCAGGATCGCGCTTTCGCGGGCACGGAGGTTCACGGGTTGGTCTCCATCAAAGGCAACGCCGCGGAACCGGCGGGGATGGTGGAGCGGGCCAGGATGCTCGCGGTTTCACCGCTTCGACGCCCCACCCGCGGGCGCGGCATTGCCGGCATGGCTGGCGATGAGCGCCTCGAACGCCTTGACGCCGGCGTCGATGCTGGCAACGGCTTCCCTGCGCTGATCCGGGGTGAGGAACGAGCCCAGTTGCTGTACGCGGGCCGCATGGCCCCGGAGCGAGGTGATCCACCACTCGGCGGCGGCCTTCACGAAGCGGGGCTTGCCGTCCACGTCCACCCACACGGCGCTGGTGTGGGCGATGTTCCTGCCGTTGATGGCGTTGTACTCGTCGGTCTGCGAGCAGCGGGCGGCGATATACAGGCTTTCATCCGCGGTGACCTCGGCGGTCAGCTGCCCCTCGGGTCCGCATCCCGTTTTCTCGGCGACCACCCTTCCGTTCACGACAACCTGGAGGTTGCCGACCGGGAAGCGGGATGCCGCGCGCGCCTTGACGGCCAGTTTCTGTCCGGCCTTCGCGGCAATGACACTGCCCATGTCCTGCCCGTCGACCTCGAGGAAGAGCAGGGGACCGGAACTGGTGAAGGTGCGCCGCTTCTTGTACCCCTCGATCCACGACTTGTAGGTGAAGTCCCCGTCCACCTTCACATAGCAGCGCGCCTGCCCGACAAGGCGGGCGGGGTGGTCGCTGCCGTTGCTGAGGGGGATGCGCAGGCCGCAGTCGAGGAATCGGTAGTAGTGGTCGGGGTCCATCTGGTCGAAGCCGTCGCTGAGACCGGTGACGGCGTGCATGGGCACGCTGCTCTGGTTGAACGGCCCCAGGTTGTGGGCCTCGATGTTGATTCCCCCCTGCTCGTGGCACTGCTCGATGGCCGTGCGGTTGAGCGGGTAGTCGAGCGAGTCGGGTCCGGCTTCCATGCCGGTGGAAATGGGCAGGATCAGGCGGGTGATGTTGAGGAAGCACTGGTGGCCGTAGAAGCTTCCGTTGCGGTACTCCTCGGCCATCTGCACGACATAATCGGGTCCGCACAGGTCGGCGATGGGGCCCATGGGCGCCTGGTTGGGGGCGATGAAGGCCTTGTTGCCGACGCGGTGCATGAGCGTCAGGTTGTTGATGACCCGCACGTCCTCGGCCTGCTGGACGATCGGCAGGAGCTTGATGTCCTCGTCCTCGCTCCAGAAGTTCTTGGACCAGTGCACATGGGTGTCGCCCGAGATCCAGCCGAGTTTCTTCATGTCGAGGAAGCGGCCGGTCTTGAGGGTGACCTCGCGGGTTTCACCGGGCTTGAGGTCGAGGCTCTCGCGCACGATCTTGTGCTCGAATCCGCGCTCGAGCTGGACGAACCCCCTGCCGGGCGCGACCCGCACCTCGAACGCGCCATCGCTGTAGAAGAAGGGCAGACGCCCCTCGGTCTGGCGGCGCGGGAAGGTGAGCAGGGCCTTGCGGCTAAGGGTCTGGTTGTCGGCGTAGGCCTTGCCATGCCGCAGGACCTGGTCGCCACCGGCGGCGTAAACGCGGCCGGGGACGGGTTTGCCGCTGTCGCCGTCGACCAGTGTGCCGCGGATGGTGGCGGGCTCCACGATCCGCGCGTTGAAAGCGACCGACTGGGGCGGCAGTTTGCCGAAGGGCAGCAGCACCTGGAAACAGACCTGCGTTTTCGCGTCGCCGGAGCTGATGGCGAAGGACGCGGACGCGGCCCGGGTGGCGCCGGGCGGGATGAATAGCGGGCTGGGCGGGGCGAAGGGGGCGACATTGAAGGAAAGCGACTGGGCGGCGTCGGTGCGGTTTTCCACCTCGAGGATCACATGGCGCTCGAGGCCCCGGGCGAATTCGATTTCCGGCGCCGCGCCCCCGGCCACCGTGATGCCGTCCCCGGTGAGCAGAAGCGGGATCACGGGGTAGCGGGCGCGCACCCTGGGGTAGAGCGCCTCGGCCTCGGGAAGCACCTCGGCCGGCGTGCGGGGACGGTTCTGGCCGGTGGCGGCGTCATGCACCTTGTCGGTGACGACAACGATCTCGTCGGCCATGTCCGTGGGCGAACCGCACTGCAGCGCCATGAAGAGGTCCATATAATAGGCGCAGAGCGCCTTGGCCGACGTGGCGTCGCCGTCGGCCGCGCCGGGAGCGGCCACCACCGCCATGGGCTCGGAACCGAAGGGGAGGCCGAGCAAGCCGGGGTGGGCGTTTGCTGTTGTCGCAGCCAGGAGAATCGCGGCCGATCCGAGGATGGCGGCGGCGCGGCCGATCCGCGGGGCACGGGATGCGGAGTGACGGATCATGGTCAGGGTATTTCCTCCCCGGTCACGGGTATTGTCTCGCTGAAAAACGGGTTTTCGACATGGGTTCCGCCGGTGCGGCGGCAACGGGCGGACGCGCCCCGCCTGTCGGCTATTCTCCGACCAGCACCTCGACGCCGGCGGCGGCGAGCGGCTCGGCCAGCGCGCGGGGCGGGCGGGCATCGGTGACGACGACATCCAGCGTGTCGAGCGAACAGATCTTCACCATTCCGGCGCGGGCCATCTTGGACGAATCCACCAGCAGGGCCACGCGATCGGCGCAGTCGATCATGGCGCGCTGCGTGTCGACGACCAGGTTGTTGGAATTGAGGACGCCGTCGTCCGTGATGCCGCTTGCGCTGATGAAAGCCCATGCGGCGCGGAACTCCCGGAGGATCAGGATGGCTTCCGGTCCGAGAAGCACCTCGCCGCGCGGGTAGAGGTAGCCGCCCGTCATGTTGACCTCGGGCACCGGGTTCCGGTCACCCGGCAGACGGTGGAGGGCGGTGGCCAGCGGGAGGGAGTTGGTGATCACGCGGCAGGAGGAGGGCAGGAAAGCCGCCATGCCGACGGTCGTGGTCCCGCCATCGATGATGACCACGTCGCCCTCGCCGATCAGCGAGGCGGCGGCCCGGGCGATGCGCGTCTTGGCGTCGGGGTTTGCCACCTCGCGCTTGGAGTACGGCAACACTCCCATGACGGCGGAGGTTTCCAGCCGGTGAATGGTTCCGCGACCGCGGGTGACCAGAAGCCGGTCGGCCAGTTCCGAGAAATCCCGTCGCACGGTGGAAGGGCTTGCGCCCAGAGCATCCTGGGCATCCTCCACGCTGAGCGATTCGCGGGCCTGAAGGATTTCCAGAATCCTTCGCTGCCGGGCGATGGAATCCAACGGTGCCTGACGGTCAGTAGTGATCATAATGGAACGGTTCGTATCGCCCCAACTCGGTGATTGTCAAAGATTTTTTCTGGCACAACTTGACCAAACATGAATGTTTGGTGAATTGCAGCCACACAGCAACCCTTCCAGGCTGTTATTGTGAAAGCATCATTATTCGTTTTATGTAAAAACCAGTCACGGGCTGGATTCGTGATCATCGGAAGAAAGCGGCGGGTATTGGTCCGGGAGATACTTCTTGACTCGACCAGAAGATAAACCTTTCACTGTAGCCGTGTCGCGTCAGATTTGAGCGCTTTAGAGTGATTGTGATCCAAGCGCCGTGGATCATAAACGCCCATCCGCGCTTTTCATGGTCTAGAGCATGAAGTTCCTCGCGGCATGCATCCCCTTCTCCTGGACGGTATCCGATGCGCGTCCCCCTCAAATCCGCCCTTGTCCTGGCCACCGCCCTGCTTGCGAGTAATCGGCAGGGTTTGGCGGCCTCAGTAGCGCTTACCAACCCGAGTTTCGAGTTGCCAACCCTCACTTCAACCGACACCTGGCGGGGCAGCGTGCAGGGATGGACGGCAACGGCCGGGGTGGGAGCGACCTGGGCCAACGCATGGAACCCCATGTCGCCCGCAAGTGACGGCAACCAGCACGCATGGGCTCCCAACGCGTCCTTCGACCTGACGCAGGACTGCGGCACGGCCGCGGCCAACACGCGCTACCACCTGTACGTGGATGTGTACCCGATCGACGGGGGCACGACCACACCGAACGCCACGGTGGCGCTGGAAGCCACCGACGCTCCCACCACGGTGCTTGTGCAAATGCGCCACCGCCCCCCCGACGATCCGAACCGCGAGGACTTCACCCTGGCGCGCCGCCCCAGCACATCGCTCGACACGATCCCCTACCCCGCCACCTTCTGGACGAGCGTGATGGCGGTGCTCGACACGCAGCAGAACCCGGCCGCCGTCGGGCGTCCCATGCGGATCCGCGTGTCCGGCGGAAGCCTGGCCGTGGACAACGTGCGCCTGCACACGGTTGCGCTGCCCGCGCCCAACGCCACGCCGCGCACGTACCATGTCAGTTTCTCCACCGGGAGCGACGCGGCCAGCGGCCTGACGTCCGCCACGGCGTGGAAAACCTTCACCAACCCGCGCAACCGCACCTGGCTGCCCGGCGACCGCCTGCTGCTGCGCCGCGGCGACACCTGGAACGAGCGACTGGACCTGGCGGGCAAGGGAACCTCCGCGCAGCCGATCGAGGTGGGCGCTTACGGCAGCGGCCCGCGCCCGCGCATCGTGCGCGCGAACGTCAACACCGACATCTGCGCGCGCATCAACGGCCCGTCCCACTGGCGCATCCGGAGCCTGGACTGCCGCACCGCGCTCCTCGGGATCTACCTGCGCTACAACGACGACACCAACAACCGCGACGTCGTGGTGGAAGACTGCCGCTTCCGGAACATGCCGAACCTCAGCGGCGCGCCGGGCACGGCGAACAACTACGAGTATGCGTTCGCCAGCGCGATCTGGCTGGGCGGAAGGACGGGCGGCACCACCCAGAGCCAGTTCCTGACCGTGCTGGACGGGCTGACCATCCGCAACTGCGGCTCGGATGACTGCGCGTCGCTTTTCAGCACCAACTGGTACTACCCGTTCTTCTACCGCAGCCGCCTGCGCAACGTGGTGCTGGAGGACAGTTGGTGCAACCGCGGCCTGGCGGGGATCGGCCTGAACAACATCGAGGGCGGCGCGGTGCGCCGGCTGCGGGTGTTCGGGCGCGACCTCAACGTCAGCCCCTACGGCGCGTCGGCGGGGTTCATGTTCGCCAACCGCACGGTGACCATCGAGGACAGCGAATTCACCGACACCGTGCGCGAGCCCAACACCCACGACGCGTGCGGGTACGACGTGGACGGGCTGAACAACAACCTGGTCTTCCGCGACAACACGATCCACGACAACGACGGCCCCGGAATCCTGTTCCTGAGCAGCCTCGGCCGCAGCCAGGAACTGACCCTGCGCGACTGCACGCTTTACAACAACTGCATCAACGCGAGCCCGGGGTTCACGCAGGGCAGTTTCACGCTGGCGCCGCAGGGAAACGAGCTGCAGCACGGCGCCGGCGCGCAGTCGCACGGCACCATCGCCAACCTCGGCCTGTACCGCAGCGCGGCGTCCATCGGCTGGCAGTCGCCCGACGCCACGCGTTTCGTGTTCAGCGGCATGCGCCAGCTGTTCTTCAGCAGCGTTTCAGGCCGGGCCGGGTCGTGGGATTTCGAGGCCCCGGGCGGCGGGACCGACGGGTGGACCTTTGGCGCCGCGTGGCTCAACCCCGCCAAGACCGGGGGAAGCCTGACCGGGCAGGCGGACGCGTCGGGTGCGCCGCAGGGTTTCACGCCGCCGATGTGGCTGGACACGAACGTGACCGAGACCGTCCGCGTCCGGCTGTCAGCGGCAGCGGGAACGCAGGGCCGCCTGTGGTGGATCACCGAGACAAACGGCACCTGGGACAACGCCCGCTCGCAGGCATTCCCCCTCACCGGGGACGGCCAGATGCGCGAGGTGGCCGTGGACCTGTCCCGCCACCCGCTCTGGCGCGGCGTGGTCACGCAGATGGCGCTGGCGCCCACCAACGCGCCCAACGGGGCGTTCGCCGTGGACGCCTTCACCCCGTCGGCGCGGCCTTGGGTGATGTCGGCCGCACGGGTGGACGCGCGCACGGTGGACGTGACCTTCAACGAGGCGATGGATGACGGCGCCGACGTGGCGGCCAACTACGCGGTACTCCGGTTGTCGCCGACCGTGGCCGCCCTGCCGGGCCCAGCCACGGTATCCGCCCTGGCCGGCAACACCGTGCGCCTGGAGTGGGCCACCGATGTGCTGCCCGACG
>JADHEF010001139.1_pt1 | contig 18510 bp, 24 predicted proteins | sample 8952391 | NCBI WGS metagenome assembly JADHEF01 (sample SAMN16124439, study PRJNA663245) | bioreactor sludge metagenome | isolation source: sludge (nitrite) | place: India:Bengaluru | collected 2019-02-28
CTGGACTACGTGAAGGCCCGGATCGACCTGCTCGCTTAAATCCTTCCGTTCTTGACGGATAGCCCGCGGGCGAACATACTGGTACAGAATGTAACGGGAGCGTAGCTTTTGGCCGGATACGGACGCATCAACATCATCGGACGGGTCGTCGTCCTCATCGTGCTCATCCTCGTGCTCGCCGCCGGCGGCGTCGTCTGGTTCGATTACCTCGGCGTGATCGACGCCAAGGCCTACCTGGCCCCCGCCTACCGCGCCCTGGGACTCGCTCCCCGCGCCCAGGAGAGCTTGCCGGCCGGGACCCCCGTGTCCCTGGACGCCGAACGGCTGGCGACCCGGATGGAGGCCCTGGATCTCCGCGAAGCGGAGCTTGACAAGCGGGACGAAGCGGTCGTCCGCAAGGAAGCGGAGATCGAGCAGAAGGCCCAGGAACTGGAAGAACGGCAAAAGGCGCTGGACGAACGAGAGAAAACCTTCAACGTAACGGTCCAACAGTTCGAGAATAGAAGGGTAAACGTCGAGCAGAACGCGCGCTACCTGACCGGCATGCCCCCCGCGAAAGCGGTCGGCATCATCGGCGCCATGGACGACCAGGACGCGATCGACGTATTCCGGATGACTGAGGAGATCGCGCAGAAGGAAGGAAAGGCTTCGGTCGTATCCTTCTGGCTGTCGCTGCTTCCTCCTCAGCGCGCCGCGGAGCTCCAGCGAAAGATGGCGGGAAAACCCCGCTCCTTGAACTGAATCACCGAGGACCACCCGGAACGGCGCGCGTTGCCGACCGAGGAGGTTCTCGCGGTGATGACCACCCTTTCCCCAGCGGTTTCCGCGGAAGCGCCCCAGGGCGCTTCCCCTGGCGACGCCGCGGGGATTACCCGCTCCCGGAGGAAGAACGCCCCCAAGACCCTCGCCTCTCTCTTTTCGTCCCTCCTGGACAAGGCCCGCGCCGCCTCCGAAGGCGGAGCCTCGGCTTCCGCCCGCCAAGCGAATGCCGCAGCGGAAAAGAAGCCGGCGCTTCCCGCGTCGGTAGTTTCGGCGCGCGTCCCCGCCGATGACGGGATCAAGGGGACCGAAGCGGAGAAACGGATAGTCGAGCGGGCCGCTAAGACCCCGATCGACCGCCTTGCCGCGGGCCTCCGGGACCGCCCGGCCGCGGAGCCGGTCGCCGCCGCGGAGCGGAAGTCTGAGCGCCTCGAATTCAACGCCGCGGCTTCCTCCCCGCGCATCGCCGAAGCCTCCAAGGCCGCGCCCGAAGACGTGGAGATAGCCGCCAAGGCCGAAAAGAAGGTCCGGCCCCGGAACGCCGGAGCGGCCGCGGAAACCGCCGCGGGCGAGCAGACGGCCGCGGTGATCGCCGCCGGCGCCCAGGCGGCGGCCGGAAGCGTCCGCGCGGCCGCCGCCCCCGCGGCGCAGAAGTCCTCCGAACCGGTAGAGGGCGTCGACGCCAAGAAGAAGGACAAGCGCAAGGAGCGCATCGAGATCGAGGTCTACGACCAGCGGAAGGGCGACGGCGGAGCGCAGGCCGCCGGCCTCTCTGGCCAGGGGGCTTCCGAGGCCTCCAAGTCCGCCTCGGATTCCCTTTCCGGCCCGAGCGCCGACTTGACCCTTTCCCTCCGGGAGGGCTCCGGGCGCAGCGACGGCGCCTCCGATTCCGCCGGGGCCAAGGCTTCCGGCCAGGGTTCCTTCGCCGACGCCCTCTCCCGGGAGCTCCGGGAGGCGTACAACGCGGAGATCGTCCAGCGCGCCGCGGTGGTGCTCAAGGACGGCGGGGAAGGGCTGATTCGGCTTGCCCTGAAGCCCGAAGCGCTCGGCGCGGTTAAGATACGCCTCGAGCTGGCCGACAACAGAGTAGCGGGCCGCATCGTCGTCGAGAGCGACGAGGCCCTCAAGGCCTTCTCCAAGGAGCTCAAATCCCTGGAGCAGGCCTTCGTGGACGGCGGCTTCGACGGCGCGTCCATCGAACTCGCCCTTTCGTCGGGCGGCGGCGGGGATTCCTCCGCCGGCGGCCGCGGACGGACCGACGAACGGCCCTTCTTCTCCGACCGCCTCATCGCGTCGGAGTACGGATCGGCCGTGGCCGACATCGAACCGATCGGGTTCCCCGCCGCCGCGCGGCAGGATTCCCGCATCGACATGCTCGCTTAGGAGGAATTGAACATGGAACTGAGCGCAACCCTCAACTCGCAGGAACAGTCGATGGTCCGCATGCAGGTCGATTCCTTCAACAAGGTCATCGAGCAGGGGAAGAAGACTTCCCAGAACCTCGGCAAGGACGATTTCATCAAGATACTGATCACCCAGCTCTCCCACCAGGATCCGACGGCCCCGATGGAGGACAAGGAGTTCATCGCCCAGATGGCCCAGTTCTCCTCCCTCGAGCAGATGACGAACATGGCCCAGGATTTCTCCCGCCTGTCCGGCCTGCTCGCCTCGGGCGAGGCGACGGGAGCCCTCGGGAAGAGCGTGGAGATCGTCGAGGGCGACCGGACGGTGTCCGGCGTCGTGAAGGCGGTCTCCCGCGGCGCGGTGCCGCAGGTGCTCGTCAACGGAACGTATTACGGCTGGGAACAGGTTTCCAAGGTCTTCGAGGAGTAAACCGATATGATGCGATCTTTGTTCTCCGGCGTGGCCGGACTCCAGAACCACCAGGTGCGCATGGATGTCGTGGGCAACAACATAGCCAACGTCAACACCACCGGCTTCAAGAAGGGTAGGGTCAACTTCCAGGACCTCCTGTACCAGCAGATGTCCGGCGCGGCCCGGCCGACCGAAGAGGTCGGCGGCGTGAACCCCAAGGAAATCGGTCTCGGCATGTCGATCGCGTCCATCGATACGATCCACACCCAGGGCTCCCTCCAGACCACCGGCGTCGGCACCGACCTGGCCCCCAGGCCCAGCTCGACGGCACCTGGGCGACGGATTTCAAGGTCTACGATTCCTTCGGCGACGTCCACACCCTCCGGGTGAACTTCGCCCGGGAGCCCGGCCAGACCAACCAGTGGCGCGCCACCGTCACCGTCGATCCCGACGCCGAGACGGCGACCAACACGGCCGTCGGCGTCGGCGACGCGGCGGCGGGGGGCGGCAACTCCTTCCTGGTCAACTTCTCCAACCTCGGCACCCTCGCGGGCGTGGTCGACGCTGCGGGCAACGCCTCGGCCGCCGAAGGAGACGTCGCGGTCGCGGTGGCCTTCGACGTTCAGGGCGCCAGCGCCGGCGCCGACGGGGCGCCGACCCGGCAGAACTTCAACATCAACCTCGGGCGGATCGGCAGCGTGGTCAACACGGTGACCCAGTTCGCCGAGAAGAGCTCCACCAAGGCGTTCATGCAGGACGGCTACCCCATGGGCTACCTGGAGAACTTCAAGATCGACCAGTCCGGCGTGATCACCGGGGTCTACTCCAACGGCACCAACCGGCTCCTGGGCCAAGTGGCGATGGCGAGCTTCACCAACCCCGGCGGCCTGGAGAAGGCCGGCGAGAACACCTACGTGGTCTCCAACAACTCGGGCCTCGCCAACGTCTCCCCCTCGGGAATCGCCGGCAAGGGCAAGCTCATAGCCGGAGCCCTGGAGATGTCCAACGTGGACCTGGCGGAGCAGTTCACCGACATGATCGTCACCCAGCGCGGCTTCCAGGCCAACTCCAAGACGATCCAGACCTCGGACCAGATGCTCCAGGAACTCTTAACGCTGAAGCGCTAATATGATAGATAGGTAAGCAGGGGAAAGCATGATAACGGTCACCCGGCTCGACGGTAACCAGTACCTGATCAATCCGCACCAGATCGAGTCGATAGAGTCCAATCCGGACACGACCCTCGTCATGCTTTCCGGCAAGCGCGTCGTGGTGAAGGAAAAGCCCCGGGACGTCGTGGAAGAGATCGTGGAATACCGGCGCCGCATCGGCGGCTTCAAGAACGAGGAGTAGGATCGATGGATATCGCAACCGTAATCGGTCTCGTCGGCGGTTTAGCCATGGTCGTCATGGCGATCTTGACTTCCGGCGGATCGCTCCTGACCTACTTCGACGTTCCCTCCTTCTTCATGACGGTCATCGGGTCCTACCTCGTGCTCTTCGTCCAGGTGAGCATGTCCGAAGCGCTCGGCGTTTTCTCCATCATCGGGCTGACCTTCAAGGTGCCCTCTTTCGGCGAGCAGGCGATCATCACCAAGCTCATGGCCTTCTCCGACAAGGCCCGCCGCGAGGGACTCCTGGCCCTGGAGGAGGAGCTTGAGGATCTGGACGACGAGTTCATGAAGAAGGGCCTGCGCCTGGTGGTCGACGGCACCGACGCGGAGATCATCCGGGTGCTCATGAACACCGAGCTCAACCAGATGCAGGGCCGCCACGCGGGCAAGATCGGCATCGTCGACGCCTGGTCCAAGCTGGCCCCGGGCATGGGCATGCTCGGCACCGTCACGGGCCTCATCGCGATGATGAAGAACCTGGAAGACAAGAGCCAGATCGGCCCGAACATGGCCGTCGCGCTCATCACGACCTTCTACGGCGCCATCATGGCCAACGTCATCCTCATCCCCATCGTCGGCAAGCTCAAGGACCAGGACGCGGCGGAGACGAAGGTCAAGGAAATGATGATAGAGGGCGTGCTCTCCATACAGGCGGGAGACAACCCGCGCATCCTCGCCCTCAAGCTCCTCTCGTACCTGACCCCCGGAGACCGCAAGGCCGTCGAGGCCGAGATATTGAAGGACTAAAGGCCATGGCGGAAAAGAAGTGCGAATGTCCGGCCGGCGCGCCGGAGTGGATGGTCACCTACTCGGACATGGTGACCCTGCTCCTCTGCTTTTTCGCCGCCCTGTTCAATATCTCCGAAGTGGACGAGGTCCAACTCCAGCAGATGATCTCCTCGCTCAACAACATCGGCATGGGCGCCTTCGAGGGCGGTTCCACCTTCACCGCGGGCCGCAACGCGGACCTGGGCAACACGATCATGGCGCTTCCCTCCATGGAGCGCGGCCGCTCCATGTCCACCGCCAAGAAGAAGGCGACGAGCCTCTTCTCCCCGGAAGTGAAGTCCAACAAGGTCAGGGTGAGCTCCGACGAACGGGGCCTCGTGATCAGCCTGGCCTCCGACGCCTTCTTCGGCCCCGCGAGCGCCCAGGTGAACATCGAGGAGACCCGGGATATCCTGCTCCGGCTGGCGAACCTGCTCGCCTCGGAGGAAGTCGCGGGCCGCAAGTTCCGGATAGAGGGCCACACCGACTCGGCCCCGACCGACCCCGCCGGCCCGTGGCAGTCCAACTGGGAACTTTCGGCGGCCCGGGCCATCAATGTCCTGCACTACCTCTCCGGCCTCGGCGTGGATGAGAACCGCTTCCAGGCCATGGGTCTGGCCGACACGGTTCCGCTCTCCGCGAACGACACCCGCGAGGGACGGGCCTACAACCGGCGGGTCGACGTCGTCATTCTGGACGACGGCCATCTGTGACCGGCAGGACCCCGGAGCGCGGCGCTATCGTTTGCATCGCCGCTTCTTTTCGTGTACTATAAGCCAGGATCGGAGGTGAAGCTACATGGCTGACAATCGAGACGAACTGGATCTTGAAGGTTCGGAAACGATCGGCGAAGCCGGTCCGTCCAAATCGGGGGGCGGTTTAGGCGCCATACTGCCGACGATCCTGAAATTCGCCGCCATCGGGCTCGGCGCCCTCATCTTCATCGCCACCGTATCCATCATCACCTATCGGATCATGAGCGGTTCGGGTTCCGCCCAGTCGGCTGTGCCGACCACCGAATCCTACGTGACCGCCAAGCCGACCCTCTCCTGGTTCACCACCATCGGCGTGATCAGGACCCGAACCAAGGACCCGACCCCCTATTCGGTGGTGGTCAACGTGATCCTCGGCTACGACCTGGACAGCAAGGTCGCCCAGAACGAGCTGACCAACCGGCTCTACCAGATCAAGGATTTCATCCGCAACTACTTCAGCAAGAAGACCGCGGCGGACCTCAAGCCGGAGAACGAACAGGCGATCAAGGCCGAGATCATCGAGCTGCTCAACCAGAACATCCTCAAGGACGCCCGCATGCGGGACGTCCTGTTCCAGCAGCTCGACGTGGTCGAGATGTAGAGCCTGAAGGACGGGGCCGATGACCGAAGTACTTTCGCAGGAAGAGATAGATCAGCTCCTCACCGCGATCAACGCCGGAGAGACGGAGCCTGAGGACTTCAGGCCCGCCACCGACACGCGTAAGATCAAGATCTACGACTTCAAGCGCCCCGACAAATTCTCCAAGGAACAGATCCGCACGGTCTCCATCATGCACGAGACCTTCGCGCGGCTCACGACCACCTCGCTTTCCGCGAACCTGCGGAGCATGGTCCACGTCCACGTCGCGTCGGTCGATCAGCTGACCTACGAGGAATTCATCCGGTCCATCCCGACCCCGACGACCCTGGCGATCATCAACATGGACCCCCTCAAGGGCAACGCCATCCTGGAGATCGACCCTGCGGTCACCTTCTCCATCATCGACCGCCTCTTCGGCGGCTCCGGCGAGGGGACCAAGAGCCAGCACGAGCTCACCGACATCGAGCAGTCGGTCATGGAAGGCATCATCGTCCGCATCCTCGGCAACATGCGCGAGGCCTGGGCCCAGGTGATCGACCTCCGGCCGCGGCTCGGCCAGATCGACACGAATCCCCAGTTCGCCCAGATCGTGCCACCGACGGAAATGGTCGTCCTCGTGACCCTGGAGACCAAGGTCGGCGAGGTCGAGGGCATGATGAACTTCTGCATTCCGTACCTCACCATCGAGCCCATCATCGGCAAGCTCTCCGCCCAGTACTGGTATTCCTCGGTCCGGCGCGGAACGACGACGGAGAACCTCAACATCCTCAAGGAGAAGCTGGCCACCGTGGAGGTGAACGTCGTGGCCGAGATCGGCAAGATCCAGCTTCCGGTGCGGGACGTGCTCTCCCTGCGCGTCGGCGACGTGGTGCGGCTCTACAACGTGCGGGTCGGGGACCCCATGCAGCTCAATATCGGGAACAAGAAGAAATTCCTCTGCAAGCCGGGTGTCATCGGCAAAAAAATAGCGGTACAAATAGTGAAGAAGATGGCCGAGCTCGAACAGGATGAATTCGAGGAGCTCGCGTCCGAAGGGGAGGAGAGCTTATGAGCGACGGCGCGCTTTCGCAGGACGAGATAGACGCCCTCTTGGCGGGTGTCGATTCGACGGGCTTCGGCGCTCCCGCGGCCGCCTCGTCCTCCTCGCTGCCCGACGGCGAGCGGAAGGCCCTGCAGGACTTCCTTTCCGGGACCGTCCAGGCCCAGTCGTCGAACCTGTCCATGATGACCGGTTCGAGCGTGATGGTCCAGAACCCCCAGGTGCGGAGCACGGCAACATCGGTCTCATCATGGACGTCTACATGGAGATGACCGTCGAGCTGGGCCGCACCCGGAAGCTGATCAAGGAAATCCTCGGGATGGGCGAAGGTACGATCATCGAGCTGGACAAGCTCGCCGGCGAACCCGTCGACATCCTGGTCAACCACAAGCTCATCGCCAAGGGCGAAGTCGTGGTCATCGACGAAAACTTCGGCGTCCGCGTCACGGAAATCGTTTCTCCTATGGAAAGAATGTCCGAAATGGGGTAAACTGGTCCCGCACCTAAGGGGAGGGGACCTCTGAGCTTCGTTCGCACTGCAGTCGCCGCGTTGTGCATCGCGGCGGCTTGTCCGCTAATCTACGCACAATCGACTTCATCGGCCGGCGGCGGAGCCGCCGGGGCTGGAGCGGCCTCGACGTCCGCCGCCGGAACCGCCGTGCAGGCCGGTCCGGTGGACGAGACGGGCCTCGTCCTGGACGAGGCGACGCCGGAGGAGCGCGACCGCGCGAACCCGTCGTCCTTCTGGTCCATAGTCCGCACCCTCGTGGCGTTGCTCTTCGTCGCCGCCGCCGTCTACGGGGCGGTCTACCTCCTCAAGCGCATAGCCCGGCCGAACGTCGCCCGGGATCCGCACCTCAAGGTGCTGGCCAGCGCGCACCTCGGGTCCAACCGCTACGTGCACGTCGTCTCCGTCGGCCGGAAGGCCTGGGTCGTCGGCGCCGCCGAAGGGTCGGTGAGCCTCATCGCAGAGGTCGACGACGAAGAGGAGATCGATTCCATGCTCCTGGACGATTCGCGCAGGCAGGCCGCCGCCGCCCCCGCCTTCGCCCTGGATTTCAAGGAAATCGCGCGGCGCCTCGGCGCCGGCTCCGCTTCGGAGGGCGCGTCGGGCCCGTCTGCCGATTCAATCCGCAAGAAGCGGGAACGCCTACGCGGCATGTGAGGTCAAGATATGAAAAAAACGACCGCCGCCGCGATCCTGGCGCTGATCATCGCTTCGATCGTGCCTGAATTCGCCTCCGCCCAGGCGGCGAACCCTAATTTCCCGACCCGTTCCACCCAGGGCACGGTCCGGGTCCCTACGCCCCAGGCGCCGCCGGTCATCCCCTTCGTGGACCTGACGGTCCGCAACCCGACGACGGGACGGGAAGTCGCCTTTTCCCTGCAGCTCCTCCTGCTGCTCACGGTGCTCTCCCTGGCGCCGAGCATCTTCATCATCATGACGAGCTTCCTGCGCATCTCCATCGTGCTGGACTTCGTCAAGCGCGCCCTCTCGCTCCAGCAGGTGCCTTCATCCTCAACGAGCTGACCGTGGCCTTCAAGATCGGCATCCTGCTCTACATACCCTTCATCATCATCGATATGGTCGTGGCCAGCGCCCTCATGTCCATGGGCATGATCATGCTTCCCCCGGTCATGATCTCCATGCCTTTCAAGCTGATCCTGTTCATCCTGGTCGACGGCTGGGGACTCCTGACCCAGCAATTGATAAAGTCTTTCGTCTAAGGAGCCGTTGAATGAGCCTCGGCGACGTCGTCAGCCTCATGCGGGGCGGCATTTTCCAGACCCTCCTCCTTTCCGCCCCGCTGCTCCTCACGGCCCTGGTCGTCGGCCTGGTCGTCTCCATCATCCAGGCCACCACGTCCATCCAGGAGCAGACCCTCACCTTCGTGCCGAAGATCATCGCCATCCTTCTGGTCCTCGCCCTGCTCGGCGGCTGGATGTTCGCCTCCCTCCGGGACTACACGGTCCAGCTCTTCAACCTCATTCCCGATATGGCCGGGTGACGGCGATGCTGGCGGAAATCGTCGCGAATGCGCCCCTGTTCTTCCTCGTCGCCGCCCGCGCCCTCGCGCTGATCGAAACCGCGCCCCTCCTGTCCTCCGACTCCATACCCCAGGTAGCCAAGATCGCCTTGGCGGGCTTCGCGGCCTTCTGCGCCTTTCCTTCGGCGCCTGCGGTCGTCTACGACGTCCCTCCCTACAGCATGGAGTTCGTCGCCCTGGCAGCCGGGGAAGCGGTCATCGGCGTGATCATCGGCTTCTTCCTCACCGTGGTCTATTCGGCCTTCAGCACCGCGGGCCAGCTCTTCTCCCTCCAGATGGGCTTCGGCGCGTCCGAGACCTTCGACCCCCTGGCCCAGATCGAGAATCCCCTCATGGGTCAGTACCTGAACCTCGTCGCCATGCTCACCTTCCTCTCGGTCGGGGGCTTCCGCACGCTCTTCCTCGGCGGCTTCCAACGGTCCCTGGAGTCGATCAACGTCTTCACCCTGGTCAACGCCCGGGGGGAGTTCATGACGACCCTGATGGCCGGCCTTACCCGGCTCTTCATCGATTCGGTCATCATCTCCATGCCCATCCTGGGGACCCTCTTCCTGGTTTCGGTGACCATGGGCCTCCTGTCCAAGGCGGCGCCCCAGATGAACCTCCTCACCGAGGGCTTCCCCCTGTCCATCACCGTCGCCTTCTCCCTCCTTATCGCGACCATGCCCTTCCTCATCGAGTCCTTCGCCCGGGTCATCGAGGCGGGCTTCTTCGCCATGGAGGGGCTCTTGGTCCGCTCCGGAGGCGGGATATGAGCGCGTATTTTTTCTCTTTGGTGCCTTCGGGCCTTTGTGAGAGCCTCTTGGAGGAAAATTCACGCAAAGGCACAAAGTCTCAAGGGGGTCACGCGGAGCGGCGGAAAGAAGATGGCGCTGCTTCCAGAGAGTCGATCGACGCGGCTCTGTTCATCGACCTCCAGTGGTTCGCCGCAGAGGACGAAGGCCGCACCGAGGAGCCGACGGAATACAAGATCAGGAAGGCCCGGGAGGAAGGCCGGGTCGCCAAGAGCCAGGAGCTCGTCGGCGCTCTGGTGCTGCTCCTTCCCGCCCTCACGATCATCTTCCTGGCCCCGTCCATGCTCCGAACTATGGTGGAGATGGTCCGATTCTTCCTGGAGCGGTCCACCGAGCTGGATCCGACCAAGGACGCCATCATTTCCCGGGCCTTCTTCTCCTACTTCACCCGGCTGGCCCTACCCATCGGCGTCGTGGCGGTCGCCGCGGCCATCTTCGCCAACCTCGTCCAGACGGGGCTGCTCTTCACCACCAAGCCCTTGGAGCCCAACTTCTCCAAGGTAGTCCCCAACTTCGGCCAGTACTTCAAGCGGACCCTCTTCTCCATGGAGGCGCTCTTCAATCTGGCCAAATCGGTCGCGAAGATCGCGATCATCGGCGCCACCGCGTACGCCATCGTCCGCGGGGACATCATGAAGCTGGCCAATCTGCAGACCGCGCCGCTCTGGTCCTCGGTGACGCTGGTCGCTTCCCTGGTGATGCGGCTCCTCATCGTTTCCGCCCTCCTGATGCTCGTCCTCGCGGTGCCTGACTTCATATTCCAGCGCCGCCAGTACATCGAATCCCTCAAGATGACCAAGCAGGAGGTCAAGGAGGAGCGGAAGATGTACGAGGGCGATCCCCTCATCAAGGGGCGACTCAAGCAGCGGATGCGGGAGCTCCTGTCCCGGAACATGGTCGCCAACGTGCCGAAGGCCGACGTCGTGATCGCGAACCCGACCCACTACGCCATCGCCCTGGAGTGGAACCGGGCCGCCATGCCCGCGCCGATGGTGACCGCCAAGGGCGTGGACGAGGTCGCCCTCCGTATCCGCCGCATAGCCGAGGAGAACGGCGTGCCTGTGGTGGAGAACCGGCCCCTGGCCCGGGCACTGTACGCTGAGGCCGAAATAGGGGATCTTATCCCCGAGCAGTTCTACCAGATGATCGCGGTCGTGCTCGCCCGCGTGAACAAGCTCAACGAGGCCCGGGGCCGCGGCTTCGCGTCGGGCGCGTAGGAGGATAGGGTTCGATGTCGGATATGCGCCAGGTTCTCGCCAACAACTTCCTCAAGGAGCGCAGCGACCTCTTCGTCGCCCTCGGCGTGGTGGGCGTCGTGGTCATGCTCATCGTCCCCATTCCGACGGTGCTCCTGGACGCGCTCATGGCCCTGAACCTGATCCTGGCCCTGCTCATCCTCCTCATCGTCCTCTACACCCGGAAGGCCACGGACTTCAACGTCTTCCCGACCATGCTCCTGGTGTCCACGGTCTTCGGCCTGGCCCTCAACGTGTCCTCCACGCGGCTCATACTCTCCCAGGGCACTAAATTCAATGGTCGGATGGTCAAGGCCTTCTCTACCTTCGTCGTCGGGACCGGAGGCGCCGAAGGCCTCGTGATCGGTTTCGTCATCTTCATCGTCATCATCGCCGTCCAGGCTGTGGTCATCACCAAAGGAGCGACCCGGGTCGCCGAAGTCGCCGCCCGCTTCACCCTGGACGCCCTCCCGGGCAAGCAGATGGCCATCGAGGCTGAGTACAACTCAGGCGCGATCACCGAGGAAGAGGCGCTGAAGCGCAAGAACGATCTCCAGAAGGAGGTCGACTTCTACGGCGCCATGGACGGCGCGAGCAAATTCGTCTCCGGCAACGTCAAGATCGGCATCTTCATCACCGTGGTGAACATGCTCGGCGGCATCATCATCGGCATGGCCCTCCACAGCGAGGGGCTCGCGGTCGCCCTGAGCACCTACACGTCGTTGACCATCGGCGACGGCCTCCTGTCCCAGTTTCCCTCGCTCCTGGTGTCCACGGCCACGGGCATCATCGTCACCCGATCCATATCCGACGGGACCTTCGGCGGCGACGTGACGACCCAGTTCTCCCGCGACGCCCGGATCTACTGGATCGGCGCCGGCGTCCTGGCCCTCTTCGCCATTCTCCCGGGCTTCCCCTGGTACGTGCTCATCCCCCTCTCGGTCCTCATGGGCGTCCTGGCCTACCGGCTCGGCCGGCGGGACATCAAGGCCGCCGAGGATGCCCAGCGGAAGGAAGTCCAGACTAAGAAGGCCAAGGAATCCCCCTCCGAGATGTCCCCAGTCGTACCCCTGGATCCCCTGTCCCTGGAGCTCGGCTACGGCCTCATCCCGCTGGTGGACCGGGAGAAGGGCGCGGAGCTCTTGGAGCGGGTCACCCGGATCAGGCGGGAATCCGCCCTGGACCTGGGGCTCGTGGTGCCGCCGATCCGCATCATCGACAACATGCGCCTGGAGCCCTCGGAATACTGCTTCAAGATCAAGGGAGTGGAGGTCGGCCGGGGAAAGATCCGGATGGGCTACTTCCTCTGCATCAACCCCGGCGGCGTCAAGGAAGACATACCCGGCGAGAAGACCCGGGATCCGGCTTTCGGCCTTTCGGCCCTCTGGATCGGAGAAGACCGGCGCGAGCAGGCCGAGCGGGCCGGCTATACCGTCGTGGATCCGCCGTCCATCGTCGCCACCCACCTCACCGAGATCATCAAGCGCCACTCCGCGGAGATCCTCGGCCGCCAGGAGACCCAGGCCATCCTGGATACCCTCAAGAAGGAGTACCCGACGGTCGTGGAGGAGGTCCAGAAGCACCTTTCGGTCGGCGAGATCCAGAAGTCCCTCCAGGCCCTCCTGCGCGAGCAGGTGTCCATCCGGAACATGGTGGCCATCCTGGAAGCCCTGGCGGACTACGCGCCGGTGGCGAAGGATCCCCACTTCCTTGCGGAGAAGGCCCGCCAGTCCCTGGGTCGCCAGATCTGCCTCCAGTACGCCGACGAGGAGAAGGTGCTCCGGGTGCTCACTATCGACCAGGCCCTGGAGCAGAAGATCGTGGACAGCCGGGTGGAAACTGCCGGCGGCGCCATCGCGGCCCTGGAGCCGGCCCTCCAGCGGGGCTGGATCAAGGCGCTCTCCCGTTCCGTCGCCGCCGTCCAGGAGCGGGGACTCGCGCCGGTGGTCCTCTGCTCCGAGGCCGCCCGGCCGCTGGTCAAGTCCAGCACGGAGCGAGAAATTCCCGAGCTTGTGGTATTATCCGTACCTGAGATCGTCAACGACGCGACCGTGGAAGCGGTGGGCGAGATCCGCCTCGATGCGTAAAAGGGTTTTTTGATGGAATACTTCACCGAACAAGCGCCGACCCACTCAGAATGCCTGCGGAAGATCCGTACGAAGTACGGGGACGGGGCGCGGGTGCTCATGCAGCGCTCGGTGCGGGTCGGCGGCGTCCTGGGCTTCTTTTCTAAAGAAGCGGTGGAGATGTCCGGAGTCGTCGGCGGCGAGGGCGGCCGGGGAGGATCCTCGGTCGGCGTCAAGAAGGCCGCCGACCTGGAGGAGGAGAAGAAGAAATTCCTGGCGAACCTCAAGGGCGAGCAGACCCTGCAGCTCGTCCTCAACGAGGTCCGGGGCCTCAAGGAGAAGGTTGAAGCCTCCGCCGCCGCCTCCTCCCGCGGAGAGGACCACCCGACGATCTCCCGCATCGTGGACCTCCTGTCCCAGAACGATTTTTCCGTATCCTTCATCCGGGGCATAGAGGACCGGCTCAAGAAGGAATTCCCCCTCGGGGAGCTCGACGATTTCGACGCGGTCCAGGACCGCGTGATCGACTGGATAGGCGAGAGCATCAAGGTCTACCGCGACGAAGGGTCCCCCTCCCGTCCCCGGGTCATGGTCCTCGTCGGCCCGACCGGCGTCGGCAAGACGACGACCATCGCCAAGCTCGCCGCGGCCTACGGCATCGGCAGCGGCGGTTCCCGGCCCCTGGCGGTCAGGATGATCACCATAGACAACTACCGCATCGCCGCCAAGCTTCAGATCGAGACCTACGGCAACATCATGGGCATACCGGTCTCCTGCGTGGAGACCTTCGACGACCTGCGCAAGACCATCGCCCTGTACTCCCAGGACGTGGACCTCATCCTCGTGGACACCATCGGCAAGAGCCCCCGGGACTACATGAAGCTCGCCGAGATGAAGGAGCTCCTCTCGGCCTGCGGCAACTCGGCGGACGTCCACCTGGCCATGTCGGCGACCACCAAGGCCAGCGACATGCGGGAGACCCTCCAGCAGTTCGAGCCCTTCAACTACCGGTCGGTGGTGGTGACCAAGCTGGACGAGACCATCCGGGTCGGCAACGTCGTGAGCGCCCTGGTGGAGAAGGGGAAGTCCGTGTCCTACATCACCGACGGGCAGCGGGTTCCCCAGGACATCTCCCGGGCCTCGGTGGTCCGCTTCCTCCTCAATCTGGAGGGTTTCCGCGTCGACCGGCGCCGCGTGGACGAGCGCTTTCCCCAAGATGCATCCGCAAAAAACCAGTGGAGACAATAATGGAAGACCAGGCCGAACAGCTTCGCGAGATCATGAAGGGCAAGACGGCCCAGGGCGCCGCTCCCGCCAAGAAGACCCGGATCATCACCGTGGCCAGCGGGAAGGGCGGGGTCGGAAAGACGAACGTCTCGGTGAACATGGCGATCGCCTACGCCAAGCTCGGCAAGAAGGTCATCGTCATGGACGCGGACCTGGGACTGGCGAACGTGAACGTCATGCTCAACATGATCCCCAAGTTCAACCTCTACCACGTGATCCGCAAGCAGAAGACCATGCGGGACATCATTCTGGACACCGAGTACGGCATCCAGATCGTCGCGGGCGCCTCGGGCTTCTCCAAGATCGCGAACCTGAGCGAAGACGAGAGGCAGAATTTCATAGACGAGCTCTATACCCTCTCGTCGGCGGATATCGTGATCATCGATACGAGCGCCGGCGTCTCCAGCAACGTGTTGTCCTTCGTGGCCGCCGCGGACGACGCGGTGATCGTGACCACCCCCGAGCCGACGGCGATCACCGACGCCTACGGCATCATCAAGATCATCGCCACCGAGATCGACAACCTCAACATGGGGCTGAAGCTCGTGGTGAATCGGGTGCACAGCGTCGCTGAGGCCAAGAAGGTATCGGACCGGATGACCAACATCGCCGGCCAGTTCCTGAACCTCAAGGTCGATTACCTCGGCTTCATCTACGACGACCCGGCGGTCCAGCAGGCGGTGCTCCGGCAAAAGCCCTTCATCGCGATGGATCCCAAGTCCAAGGCGTCGATGTGCGTCCAGCACATCGTCGGGAGGCTGGAGAAGAGCGAAGTCAAGGAAGGCGGCGGCTTGGGGACCCTCATCAGGCGCCTGTTCCGGGGGGACGAGCGGACCTTTTCTTGAGGAGGAGCGATAAGCGATGTTCGACCTGAAGATCTGCGCGATCGCGGCTGCCGCGGCCTTTCTCGTTTCCGCGCTCCTCGGGCTCGTCGGCGGCGTCGGCGCCGCGGCGCTCTTGGTCCGGGCGCTGGTCCTCGCTGCTTTCTTCTTCGGTTTCGCCGCCGGCGTCCAGTTCTTGGTGGCCCGGTTCCTGCCGGAGCTGCTCAATCCGAGCGCCGCCGGGGAGGATGCCGATGGGGGCGACGATGCTCCCCGCGTGGGTGGGCGGGTGGACCTTTCGGTCGGCGACGACGCGGAGGCCGGCGGTTTTTCGTTCGGCGGCGACGCGGAAGCGGACCGTCGCGACGACGAGGAGCTCGAAGCTGTCGGCGGTTCTTCATCCGAGGCCCCTCCTCCGGGAGTCGCTAATTCCTCCCCAGGCCTGGACCAGGAGGTTGAAGGCGGCTATACTGTAGCTGGCGGATCCGTCGCCCGGACCGAGGCTGTCGCGGCCCGGCCGCCCGACTTGATCGGTGACGTGGACGTGCTGCCGGACTTGGAAAGTCTGTCGGACTCGTTCATAACTCCGGTGAACCTGGATTCCGGGGCCGATGGAGACTCCGATGCGGGGACGACGCCGTCCCGGAGCGCTGCGGGGTCCGGTCGGTCTTCTTCCGGCGGATCGGCCGATTTCGACGCGAAAGAAATGGCGATGGCTATCCAGACTATACTAAAACGGGATGGGAAAGGATAAAGTATGGGGAATGTCATCCTAGAGCAAAAGACCGAAGAGGAACTCTGGGATCTATACCGCCGCGGTCGCGATCCGTCCATCCGCGAAGCGTTCATCAAGCAGTACGCGCCCCTGGTTAAGTACGTCGCCGGAAAAGTGGCCGTCGGCATGCCCCACAGCGTCGAATTCGACGATCTGGTCGGATTCGGCGTCTTCGGCCTCCTCGACGCCATCGACAAGTACGACCCCGACAAGAACGTAAAATTCAAGACCTACGCGGTGACCCGCATCCGCGGCGCTATCTTCGACGAGTTGCGCTCGATCGACTGGGTCCCCCGCTCGGTCCGGCAGAAGACCCGCGAGATCGAGGAGACCATAGGCTCCCTCGAAGCCCAGCTCGGCCGCACCGCTTCCGACCAGGAGATAGCGGCCGCCCTCGGCGTCAGCGAGGACGAGTTCCTCAAGACCATGCTCAAGATTTCCGGCACCTCGGTGCTTTCCCTCAACGACGTGTGGTACTCCGGGGACGAGAGCGACAAGATCTCCATCGGCGAGAGCATCGAATCTCCGACGAGCATGAACCCGGACGTGATCGTCGAGAAGGACGAGATCCGCCGGGTCATCATCGAGGCGATCAACGAACTTCCTGAAAAGGAGAAGAAGGTCCTGGTGCTCTACTACTACGAGGACCTCACCCTGAAGGAGATCGGCCAGGTGCTCGAGGTGACCGAATCCCGGGTTTCCCAGCTCCATACCAAGGCCATACTCCGCCTCCGGGCAAAACTCACCAACGTCCGGAAAGGCATCATGTAGGGCCGCCGCCGTGGTCGACTTCATCCGCCTGCAGAAAATCATGAAGGACCGGCTGGAAGCCGACCGCGCCATCACTTCCGTGGAGAGCACGGGAGACGATCTCGAGGCCGCGGTCGCCGCGGCCGCCTCGCTCCTCAACTGCCCGGTCAAGCGCATCGAATACGAGATCATCGAGCGCGGGAACAAGGGCTTCATGGGGACCGGCAAAAAGGAGTGGCGCATCCGCGCCTACCAGCGGGTCGAAGCCGCCGAAGCCGCCGCCATGCCCGAGTTCGAGGGCTCCATCGCCGAGATCGCCGAAGCGGTCATCATGGACAAGGACGGAGACGCCTTCGTGCACATGAGTCCCGAGGGGGCCTTCCTCAAAGTGACCCCTCCCGTCGGAAAGGGCAAGCGCGCCACCGAGCGGCAGGCGCTGGACGCCCTGCACGCCCGCAGGGCGGAAGACATCGACAACCGAGCGGCAGGCGCTGGACGCCCTGCACGCCCGCAGGGCGGAAGACATCGACACGGACCTCGTCGCCCGGGTCGTCAAGGCGGCCGAAGGGGAGTACATCCGGGTCGGCGGCTTCACGGTCAATCCCGCCCAGGACGCGGTGCTCACCGTGGACATCTCCGACCAGGAGATGAAGGCCTACATCTACGCGACTCCCCCCGGCTCGGGAGGCTGCGACCTCTCGGCCGAGACGATACTCAGCTTCCTCCGGAACAACCGGATCGTGCACGGCGTGAACGAGGACTACGTCCGCGCCTTCGCGGACCGGCCGACCTACAAGGAGATGGTGCTCGTCGCCGAGGGCACCCGGCCGGTCAACGGCGCCGACGCGTACATCCAATACAATTTCCAGGCCGACCAGAGCAAGGTCCGCCTGAAGGAAGCCTCCAACGGCAGGGTCGACTTCAAGGACCTCAACATCATCCAGAACGTCGTCGAATCCCAGCCCCTGGCCAGAAAGGTGGCTGCCGAGCGCGGCATGGCGGGAAAAACGGTGACCGGCAAGGTGCTTCCGGCCAAGAACGGCCGGGACATTCCGATGCCCCTCGGGAAGAACGTCCACGTCGGCGACGACCAGATGACCATCATCGCGGACATGAACGGCCAGGTGGTGCTCGCCGGCGGCAAGATCAACGTGGAGCCCGTCTACACCGTCCAGGGCGACGTCAACCTGCGGACGGGCAACATCATCTTCCTGGGCACCGTCCTCATCACGGGGAACGTGGACGACGGCTTCTCCGTCAAGGCCGCCGGCAACATCGAAGTCCACGGCACCGTCGGCAAGGCCGAGCTGGACGCGGAGGGCGACATCATCGTCCACCAGGGCATAGCGGGCAAGAGCGCGGGCTTCGTCCGCGCGGGCAGATCCATCTGGGCGCGCTTCATAGAGAACGCGAAGGTGGAGGCGGGCGCCCTCGTCGTCGTCTCCGACGGCATCATCAACTCCCAGGTCGACGCCAACAAGAAGATCATCTGCCAGGGCAAGCGGGCCCACATCGTCGGCGGACAGCTCCGGGCGGCGGAGGAGATCAACGCGAAGATCCTCGGCAGCCCCGTCAGCGGCACCGAGACCATCTGCGAGGTCGG
>JADHEF010001162.1_pt1 | contig 18469 bp, 16 predicted proteins | sample 8952391 | NCBI WGS metagenome assembly JADHEF01 (sample SAMN16124439, study PRJNA663245) | bioreactor sludge metagenome | isolation source: sludge (nitrite) | place: India:Bengaluru | collected 2019-02-28
GACGCCGACGGCGACCTGATCGTGCAAAGCCCGCGCACCGGCGTGGCCGCCGACGCCGACTACACGCTTGCCGCGACCGGTGATGTGGTCTTCGCGCAGGCCGCCAAAGCGGCCGATGCGAACGAAGCCGCGGGCGGCGTGTTGAGCGTGCATGCCGGCGGGCGGCTCGATGTGGCCGCGACCATCGTCGCGCGCTCTGGCACGCTCGCCTTGAGCGGCGACCAAGGCGTGCTGTTGCGCGACGGCGCGCGCGTCGATGCCAGCGGCTATGCGCAGACCTTCGCCGACAAGACCGTCGCCGCGCAGGCCGGCAGCATCACGATCGCTTCGGCAACGGGCGATGTCGCGCTCGACGCCGGTTCGCTGGTCACCGTGGCCGGCACCGCGGGCGGGGCGGCGGGCAGTGTGAACCTCAGCGCGGCCCAGGGCCGCCTGGTGATCGATGGCACGCTCGACGGCCACGCCGCGCAGGCCACCGGCCAGACCGCGCCACCGACCCAGGGCAGCCTGAGCCTCGACGCCGACACCTTGCCCGGCTTCGCCGCGATCGCCGCCGCCAACGCGGGCGGCTTCACCGAAGCCTTGAGCTTGCGCCAGCGCGCGGGCGATCTGCGGATCGATCATGACCTCGAGGCGCACACCTTCAGCGCGGCGGCCGACCAGGGCGGCATCGAGGTCAGCGCGACCATCGACGCCTCGGAACAAACCGGCGGCAGCGCGCGCGGCGGCAGCATCGCGCTGTATGCCAACGGCGATGCGAGCGCCACCGCGTCCGGCGACGCGAACGGCCTCGCCGGCCGGGTCCGCCTGACCGATGCCGCACGCCTGCTCGCCGTGACGTCCACCAGCAGCGAGGACGGCGTGGGCGACACCGGGCGCGCGGGGACCGTGCTGGTGTCGTCGATGGGCGCGGGCGCCGACAAGATCGTGATCGCCGATGGCGCGCGCATCGATGTCGGCGTTCCCGAAGGCAGTGCGCAATCCGGCGGCAGCATCACGCTGCGCGCACCGCGCACGGCCGACGGTACCCAGGTGCAGATCGCGGCGATCGGCGATGCCGATGCGGTGTTCACGACCGGTGCGGGCGGCCAGGTGATCGTCGATGCGGTCAAGACCTACCAAGGCAGCCTCGTCAAGCAAACCGCGAACAACGGCAGCGCCGCCGCCGATCCCGACGGCGCGATCTACCTGACCGGCGCGAATTCGATCGATGCCGACAACCAGGTGCTGGCCGCGCACGTCGCCGCGATCGATGCGGCCTTGTTCGGCGGCGCGCGCGTCGCGCACACGATCCGGCCCGAGGCCGAGATCGTGAGCGGCGAAGACCTGACGATCGCGTCGAGTTCCTTCCTGCGTGCCGGGACTCAGCGCACCCTGGACGCGCTCGATTTGTCGACCCTGCGCTACCAGGGCAATGCCGATGCTTCATCGAGCGTATCGGGCGTGCTCACTTTGCGCGCGGCGGGCAATGTCAATGCCGTCGCGTCGATCAGCGACGGATATGTCGCGCCGGTGGGCGCGGTCGCGACCCGTCTCGATCTGAGTCCGCACAGCGCGGACACCCTCAAAACCAGCGGCGATGCCTGGTCCTACCGGATCGCGGCCGGCGCCGCCATCGATGCGGCCGATCCGCTCGCGACCCATGCCGAGCGGCAGGGCGATCTGGTGCTCGGCGATGGCGCCTTCATCCGCACCGGTGCCGGCAGCATCGACGTCGCGGCGGCCGGCGATGTGCGCTTCGGGCGTGCGGTCGAGGTCGTCAAGGCGGTCGGCGTCGGGACCGAGGCGCGCAATTCGGCGATCTATACCGGCGGCGTCGCCTCGGCGACCGAGTTGTCGGCCGCGGACTTTCCCATGAATGCGACGGCGATCCTCGCGGGCGGGCGCCGTTACGATTTCGGCAACCATGGCGGCGATGTCCGCATCACCGCGGGCGGCAGCGTGGCGCCGGCCGAGGGCGCCGAGACCAGCGTCTATTACGGCGACTGGTTCTGGCGCCAGGGCAACTACGACACCGGGCTGCCGTCGTCGGCCACTGCAAACAACTACCTGGCCTGGTGGGGCACGCCCGCGTATTTCCAGCAAGGCGTCGCGACCTTCGGCGGCGGCGATGTACTCGTGAACGCGGGCGGCGCGGTGTCGAAAGTGACGCTGGCCGCGGTCAGCAATGCGCGCCAGGGCGTCACGACCGATGCCGAGACCGGTGAGCGCAGCGCCGGAGCCGATGCCTTCGTCCAGCATGGCGGCGGATCGGTCGTGGTGAACGCGGGCGGCGCGATCAGCGCGACCACCATGTTGGCGAATGCGGGCGACATCCGCTTGCGCAGCGCGTCGCTCGATACGGCGCCGGTGTTCGCGATCGGCAATGGCGCGGTCGACGTGCAGACCCGCGGCGATGCCGAGATCGGATCGGTGTTCAACGCGACGCTCGCGCAGCAATCGGCGATCAACGCCGCCAATGGCCGCAGCTCGTACTTCTCGACTTATGGCGACCAAAGCGCTTTGCGCGTGGTCTCGACGGGGGGCGATGTCACGCTCGACAACGCGGCCTACAGCCGGACCGAGGACCTGCATGTCATGGCCTTGTCGAGGGTGCTGCCGGGCACGGTACAGGTCGCGGCCTTGTCGGGCGACCTGACCATTGCGGAAGGCATGACGCTTTATCCGTCCGCGCAGGGCCAGCTCGACCTGCTCGCCGCCGGGTCGGTCGCGCTCAACGGCCCCATCGTGCAATCCGACGTCGATCCGGCGACGCTGCCCACGCGCGGCAATCCGACCGTCGCGGTCGATTCCATCACCGCCAGCCCGTCCATGCTCGCCTTGCTCGGCCTGGGCGGCGCGAGCCAGATCTTCGGCGCCGCCGCGCACACCAATGCCGAACATGCGCTGCACGACACCACCGGTGCCGAAGACACCGATCCTTCGCGCATCGTCGCGTTGCATGGGGCGATCTCGGCCACCCAGGGCAGCTATGTCGCATTGGCCGAATCGGCGACCGTCGAAGCGTCGGGCGACTTGACCAACTTCCGCCTGATCGCGCAAAACCTGCGCGCGAGCGACGTGACCCGGGTGACGGCGGGCGGCAGCCTGATCTACACGACCATCGGCGACGAAATCCGTTCGAACACGACGACGGCGGGCGGGCGCACCGTCATCGACGCCCAAAACGTCGGGATCCAGGTCGGCGGTCCGGGCGATCTGGTCGTCACCGCGGGCGGCGACATCCGGCTCGGCGATTCGGTGGGCATCGTCACGCGCGGCAACCTCGACAACCCGTATTTGCCGAGCGGCGGCGCGAACGCGCTGGTGCTGGCCGGCAGCGGTCCGCTCGATGTCGGCACCTTCGCGCACTACCTGGACAGCGCCGATCAAACGCTGGTGCGCAACGCCATCGGCTACGACAAGTTGCTGGCCGACTATTTGAAATCGCTCGGACTGGCCGAAGACGCCACGCTCGACCAACTGACCACGGCCCAGCGCGACAACTTCTATCTGCAAGTCTTCGGGGCGATCGCGAGCAGCTTCGGCGCCGAGGCCACATCGAGCGGGCACAAGGGCTTTTATTACGTGATCTATGAAGCCTTCGCCGCCTTGTTCCCCGAGTCGGTCAACGGCCGGCGCTATGCCGAACTGTTGGACACCTCGGGCATGAAACTCTCGGGCAGCGCCGGCAAGCTGGCCGTGAGCGGCGATGTCGGCGGGTTCTTCGACGGACTCAAACAAGGCACCAGCACCGGCGCGGGCAGCATCGACTTGTTCTTCAGCCGGGTTTCGACCGATCAGGACGGGCGCATCACCTTGCTCGCTCCCGATGGCGGGATCAATGTCGGCCTCGAAAACGATCCGGTGCAACTGGGGCTGGCCAAGCGGCCTTCGGAACTCGGCGTGGTCGCGCGCGGCGCGGGCGCGTTGAGCATGGTCTCGGCGGGCAGCATCGCGGTCAACCAGTCGCGCGTGTTCACGCTCGGCGGCGGCGACATCCTGTTGTTGTCGATGCAGCGCGACGTGGACGCGGGGCGCGGCCAGAAGACCGCGAACGCCACGCCGCCGGCCGACGTGGTCGTCGCGAACGATTTCCTCGTCAAGGATCTCGGCAACGCGATCTCGGGCTCGGGTATCGGGGCCTTGCGCGGCCGCGCAGGCGTGGCCGACGCCGATGTGACCTTGCTCGCGCCGATCGGCGCGGTCGATGCCGGCGATGCCGGTGTGCGTTCGACGGGCCGCACCATCGTCGCGGCCGAGACCGTGCGCAACGCCTTGAACATCAGCGCGGGCGGCGGCTTGAGCGGCGTGGTCGCGGTCGCGCCGGCGGCGCCGGCGGCCACCATCGCACCGCCTTCGTCGAGCGCCGACGCGGCGCGCGCGGCGGATGCGGCCGGCGCGGCGCCGAAGCAGAACAACAACGGCGCGGCGAACTCGGTCTTCACGGCCGAGATCGTGGGCACCGGCGACACGAATTGCGATGCCAACGCCGGCACCGAGGAATGCCGCCTGCGCAACGAACGCGACAAGAAGCGCAGCCAAGGACCCGCCGGCAACGGCGGACAGTCATGACGGGCCGCGCACCGCGGACCGCTCTCACCAGATCGATCATCGCCATGAAACTCAAGCACAGCGTTCTTCCTCTCCTGCATCGCGCGGCCGCCGCCCTGTGCGGCCTCGCGCTCCTGGGCGCGGCGCCGGCCCAGGCCAACGACGGTTGGTGGAACAAGGACTGGAGCGCGCGCACCCAGGTCAAGCTCGACACCAGCGCGACCGGACTCGACATCAAGACGCCGGTGGTCAATGCGCCCATCGTGCTGCGGTTGGATACGACCAAATTCGAGTTCGCGAAAGCCAAGCCGGGCGGCGTCGATCTGCGCGTCGTGGGCGGCGACGACAAGACGCCCCTCAAGTATTTCATCGAGCAGTACGACGACATCAACGAACTCGCGGTGATCTGGGTGCAGGTGCCCAGGCTCGAAGCGGGCGCGGCCAACGGCGCGCTCTGGCTGTACTACGGCAATGAAAAGATCGGCGCCGCCGGCGACGACCCGAAAGGCGTGCATGACGCCAACACCGTGGCCGTCTTCGATTTCGCCGAGCGCGACGGCCAGTTCAAGGACGGTTCGTCGTACGCCGGGGCGGTGAAAGAAAACGGCGCCCAGGCGCAGCCGTCGGGCTGGATCGGCAGCGCGGCGGCCTTCAGCGGCAAGCCGGTGGTGCTGGCGGCGGCGCCCGCGCTCAAGCTCGCGCCCGGTGCCGGGTTCTCGTTCTCGGCCTGGGTCAAGCCGGCCGGCGTCGGCGAGCGCACCACGCTGTACGCGCAAGGCGGCGACAAGCTCGGGCTGACGGTCGCGCTCGAAGGTGGACAGGTGGCGGTGGGCGCGAACGGTCAGCGGGTGGCCGGCGGCGCGGTCGCCGCCGGTACCTGGCAGCAGGTGGCGGTGACGGTCGGCGACAAGACCGCGACCGTCTATGTGAACGGCGTGGCGGTGGCGAGCGGCGCGCTCGACCTGCCCGATCTGCAGGCCGACGTGGTGATCGGCGCCGGCTATACCGGCGACCTCGACGCGGTGCAGATCTCGAATGTGGCGCGCAGCGCCGATTGGATGCATCTGGCGGGGCTGGCGCCCGCGCCGCAAGGCAAGCTGGTCGCGATCCAGAAGACCGATGGCGAGAGCGCCGAAGCGGGCGAGGGCGTTTCGTATTTCCGCATCCTGCTCGCCAACCTGACCGTCGATGCCTGGGTCGTGATCGCGATCCTGCTCGTCATGATGGCGATCGCCTTCCTGGTCATGGGCTTCAAGGCCGCGATGGTGTCGCGCGTCGATCGGGCCAACCGCGCATTCCGCGCCGAGTTCGACAAGCTGGCGCTCGACGTGGTCAAGGTCGATCAGGGTGCGGACGGCATGGCGGTCGCGAGCGCGGTCCCGGTCGATGACGAGCTGCGCAGCAATTCGCCGATCTGCAAGCTGTACGAGACCGGCGTGCGCGAGTTGCATACCCGCGTCGCGCACAACCCCGAGAAATTCGCGCGCAGCGGCATTTCCGACGCTTCGCTCGAAGCCATCCGTTCGTCGATCGACGCGGTCGCGGTGCGCGAGACCCAGCGCCTGAACAGCAAGATGGTGCTGCTCACGATCGCGATCTCGGGCGGGCCGTTTCTCGGCCTGCTCGGCACCGTGGTCGGCGTGATGATCACCTTCGCGGCGATCGCGGCGGCCGGCGACGTGAACGTCAACGCGATCGCGCCCGGCATCGCGGCGGCCTTGATGGCGACCGTGGCCGGCCTGGGCGTCGCGATCCCCTGCCTGTTCGGCTACAACTACCTGGCCAGCCGGGTGAAGTCGATCACGGCCGACATGCAGGTCTTCGGCGACGAGTACCTGACCAAGCTCGCCGAGCGCTTTGGCGCCTGAACCGCACCGCGCCCACGCTCCGGAGCCCGCCATGCAAGTCCAGGAAGACAACAAGCCCTACGACGACATCAACATCACGCCGATGCTCGATCTGGCCTATGTGCTGCTCGTGATCTTCATCATCATGACGACGGCCTCGGTCCAGGGCATCAAGGTCAATCTGCCCAAGGCGAGCAATACGCCCAGCCTGGCCAAGCCGTCGACCAAGGCGATCACGATCACCGAAGACGGGCGCATGTTCCTCGACACCTACCCGGTGTCGATGCAGGAACTCGAAACCCAGTTGCGCAACTTCAAGGCCGTGACGCCCGATCTGCCGGTGGTCGTCAAAGGCGATGCCAAAGTGCAGTACGAGCGGGTGATCGATGTGCTCGATCTGCTCGGGCGGCTCGAGATCACCCAACTCGGCCTGGTCACCCAGCGCATCACGCGCTGAAGCCCCGCAGACCATGGTCCTCACCACCACTCGTCGCCCGGCCTGGAGACGCCACCTCATGGTTGGCGCGCTGGTGTTGCTGGCGCTGGCCTTGATCGGCTGGGCGGTGCGCTCGCTGCTCTCGGGGCCCACCACCGCGCCCAAGCGCGCGCAGCAGATCACGTTGCTCAACACGCCGCCGCCACCGCCGCCCAAGCCGCCCGAAAAGCCGCCGGAACCGATCAAGCGCGAGGAAGTGAAGATCGACGAACCGCGCCCGGCCGATGCGCCCAAGCCCTCCGACGAGCCGCCGCCGCTCAAGCCGCTCGGCGTCGATGCCGAGGGCGGCGGGCCCGGCGATGGCTTCGGCCTGGCGGCGAACAAAGGCGGGCGCGACATCACGTCGATCGGCGCGGTCGGCTCCGGCACCGGAGTCGTCGGCGGCGCCCAACGCTCGATGTACGGCGATGCGCTGCAACGTCACATCCAGTCCATCTTGGCCAAGCAAGATGCGATGCGCCATGTGGATCACCGCAGCTACGCCGATCTTTGGATCGGCCCCGACGGGAAGATCCAGCGCGTGCGGCTCGAAGGCACGACCGCCGATCAGGACCCCGAACTGGTGAAGGCGCTCGAAAGCGCGCTCGCGAGCCTGGTCGGCACCGGCCTGCGCGAGCCGCCGCCCGCGAGCATGGCCATGCCGATCCGCGTGCGCTTGTCCAACCGCGGCACCGGTTGATGCCGTTTCGATATTCCAAGACCCACGACGCCATGATGAACCATCGATTCCGCGCTTCCCTGATCGCCGGCTGCCTCGCCGCCGCGCTCGCGAGCCTGCACGCGCCCGCCGCGCGCGCCGACGACCGGCCCGACGAAAAAGCCTCGCTCGAACAATTGCGCGAGACCGTGTCGGCGCTGCTCGACAGCCTGGTCGAACAAGGCGTGCTCACGCGCGCCAAGGCCGACGAATTGCTGCGCAACGCCCAGGCCCGTGCCGCCGCGACCGCCCAGGCCCAGCCGGCCACGCCCGCCGCGCCGCCGGTGCCCGCCAATGTGGTGCGCGTGCCTTATGTGCCCGAGACGGTACGCAACGAAATGCGCGATCAGATCAAGGAAGAAGTGATCGCGATGGCCAAGGCCGAGCGCTGGGGCGATCCGGGCGCCTTGCCGTCCTGGCTCGACCGGATCCAGTTCGAAGGCGATCTGCGCCTGCGGTACCAGGCCGACAAACCTTCCGAGAGCAATGCAAGCCCTTACGAGTACGCCAACGCGGCTTACGACAACGGACTCACGCGCGCCGCGTCCTTCACCACGCTCGGCGCGAACGGATTGCCGACCGCGAACACGACCGAGACCCGCGAACGCCTGCGGCTGCGCGCGCGCTTCGGCCTGCTCGCGCGCGTGAACGAGCATTGGGGCGTGGGCGTGCGCGTCGGCACCGGCGCGGCCGGCAGCGGCGCCGTGTCCACCAGCCAGACCCTGGGCCAGAACGGCAGCACCTACGCGACCGTGATCGACCGCGCCTATGTGCGCTACGAACCCGGCGAATGGATGAGCGCCAGCGCCGGCCGCCTGCCCAATCCGTTCTTCAGCACCAACCTGGTCTGGAACGACGATCTCAATTTCGAGGGCGTGGCCGCGACCTTGCGCTGGCCGCAGGCGCGCCAGTTCGCGCCGTTCGGCACGCTCGGCTATTTCCCTTTGCGCGAATCGAATCCGCCGCTTGCGACCGAGCGCAGCCTGGCCGGCGCGCAAGTGGGCTTCGATGCGCGGTTCGCGGGCGATTTTTCGTGGCGCCTGGGCCTGGCCTATTACCGCTACGCGAACCTGCAAGCGCGCCTCGAGGCCGATTACGCCGAACAAGACAGCGTGGGCTATGGGCGCTATGAATATCCGGCGTCGATGCGCCAGCGCGGCAACACCCTGGTGCGGACCAACGCCTCGACCGATACCAGCGCGACCAGCCTGTGGGGGTTGGCCTCGAAGTTCGAGTTGCAGAACCTGACCACCGCGCTCGATTGGGAGGCCTTCGACCCGGTGCATGTGGTCTTGAGCGCCGACTATGTGCGCAACACCGGCTTCGATCGCGCCGAGATCCTGGCGCGCACCGGCGCGCGCCTGACCGACGGCAGCGACCGCGGCCATCAATTGCGCTTGACGGTCGGCCAGCCCACGGTGCGGGCTTCGAGCGACTGGCAAGTCGCGCTCGGCTACCGCAAGCTCGGCAGCGACGCGGTGCTCGACGCCTTCACCGACACCGATTTCGGCCTCGGCGGCACCAACAACAAAGGCTATTTCCTCACCGCCACGCTGGGCCTCGAATACAACACCTCGGTGACGCTGCGCTACCTCGCGGCGCGTTCGCTCGACACGCCGACCCTGCGCCGCGATGCGAGTACCGGCGCGCTCGCGCGCGACGACTACAAGGTCGATGTGTTCCAGATCGATCTCAACACCCGGTTCTGAGCGAAAGGGCCTGCGATGAAACCTGTGCTGCACGTAGCGATGGCGGGCCTGCTCGGCGCACTGGCGCTGGCGGCCCAGGGCCAGCAAGATCCCAAGCAAAGCCGCGAACGCGAATTGCTCAAGCGCCAGGCCGAGCAGATGCGCCAGCTCGAAGCCGACCAGGCGACGCTCAAACAATCGCAATCCAAGCTCGCCGACGAAAAGGCCGCGCTCGAGCGCGATCTGCAATCGGCGCGCAAGAAAGTGGTCGCGCTCGACGGCGCGGTGCGCGCGAAGCTCGATCAGAGCGAACGCGATCTCGAACAGGCCCGCAAGGAATTGAGCGATACCCGCGCGCAATTGGCGCGGACCGAACACGAGGCCGCCGAGCGCATCGCCGGGCTCGAACAACGCCTCGCCGAAACCGAAGCCCGCGCCGGCGGACTGGCCGCGCATCTGACCGAGCGCGAACAGCAGGTGAACACTTGTTCCACGCGCAACCAGCAGATGGCGCAGGCCGGCCGCGACATCCTCGATCGGCTCAGCGACGGCCGTTGCGGACGATCGGCCGATTTCCGTTGGGAGCCCTTCGTTCAGGCCGGTCGGGTGCGTTTCGACAACGCGGTCGAAGCCTACCGCGATCAACTCGCCGAGCAACGCTATGCGAGCGGTGCCCAGCACTGAGCCGACGGTGCCAGGCGTGCGGTCGGCCGCGACGCCGGCCGCACCGCGACGCCGATGGCGGGCCGCGCCAAGCACCGCGCGCGCGGTCGCGGCGCCGGCCGCCCTGATCGTCGCGCTGTGCTCGGGCATGGCCAAGGCGCACGCCCAGGTTTACGTCGAGTACGACGCGCAAGGCGTGCCCAGTTTCAGCGATGTGCGCATCTCGGGCGCGCAGCAGGTCTATCTCGATGCTCCCGCGCCGGTGCCGGCCGTGGCGCAAGCGGTGCCGGGCGTCATCCACCGTGACGCCGACGCTGCTGCGAACGCCAACGCCCGCGCGCCCGACGCCATCGTCGCGCGCCATCTCGACGAGGCCGCGCGTCGGCACGGACTCGATGCCGCGCTGGTGCATGCGATCGCGCGTGCCGAATCGGGCTATCGGCAGGATGCGCGTTCGCCGCGCGGCGCGATGGGACTCATGCAATTGATGCCGGCGACGGCGCGCGAACTCGGGCTCACCGATCCTTACGACGCGCGCGCCAACGCCGACGCCGGCGCCTTGTACTTGCGGCGCATGCTCGACCGCTTCGGCGATCTGCAATTGGCGCTGGCGGCCTACAACGCCGGACCGGCGGCGGTCGAACGCCACGGGTATGCGGTACCGCCGTTCGCGCAGACCCGCGCTTATGTGCGCCGGGTGCAGGCGTTCTGGCGCGCGGCCGGCGCGCGCGCGACCCAAGGCGCCGCGCCGCCCACGGAGGCGCGATGAAGCCGGCCGGCGCGCGCATCGACGACGCGGTGCCGGTCGCGCCGCGAACCCAAGTCGATTACGAGCGGCTGTTGCAAGCGCTGCTGCGCGCGCGCAATGCCTTCGGCCCCGAATCCGAATTGCGGCGCATGGAAAACCTTCCCGCGCTCACGCTCTGGACCAATGTGCTGCGCCTGGATGCGATGGTGCGCGAGATACGCCAGCGCCTGGCCGCGCAATCGCGGGCCGCGCCGCCGGTGCTCACACGCCATGTGCGCCGGCCCGGAGACGAGGAATGAGCGCGCGCAAAGGTCCGCCCGCCGTTTTCGACGGCCTGCCGCAGACGAGCGGGCCGCGCATTCTCGACTTCAAGCAATTGTTCGCCGCGCTCGACGACGCCACGCTTTGTCTGCCGTGCGCCGATCAGACCGACGATGCCGACACCATCGCGGTCGGCATGCGTTTGCAGGCGGTGCGTCTCGAAGCGTTGCGCCTGTACCACCAGGTGATGGCCGATCGGACCACGCGGCGCAGCCGTCGTCGCCCGCCGCCATGAGCCGGATGGCGCATGCTTGCGCGGCGCGCTGACATGCGAATGTCATGCGGGTAAGAAAGTGACGCAGTTCGCATGCGCGCGCATCGGCGCACACCACAATGCGCGCATGGACCTGCTCATCGAAACCATTGCGGCTTTGCCGCCCGACGCCTGGGAAGCGGTGCGCGCGCGCCTGCCCGCGGGCGGCCGTCTGACCAAACCGCATGCGTTCGCGCGGGCCTGGCTCACCTACCACGCGCTATGCATGGAGCGTTATGCCGCCGGGGCCGATTTGCCCGCGCTTTGGCCGGTGCCGACGCCGCAATTGATGACGCTGGCTTGCGATCACATGCCGCGCTCCGGGCTCGCGGCACGCGAACCCGCCGAGGGTGGGCGCCGCGACGCCGGCGCCGGCCTGCACCGGATCGCGCGCGGCGCGCCGGCCGGCACGCCCACCGGCGACGGCGCCAACGCCTGAGCAGCGCGGCTGTGCACGCCGGCCGCGTGCGCGCCGTGCGCGCGCCGCGTGGTCCGTTCCGCTCACACGCGCGTCGCGGGGAATTCATGCGGGCTCGCCATCCTCGCCCTCGAGCCCGCGACTTCCTCCTTGCACGACCGCCAACATGAAAGCCCGCCCGGCACGATCGATCGCCACCTTGCTGTGCGCCTGCGCCTTGTTCGCGGCGCTTCCGGCGCGGGCCGTGATGGCCGGCGCCGCGCCCGATACGCCGGCCGCGCGCATCGACGCCAACACCGCGTCATCGCCTTGGCGCGGCGTGGTCAGCATCCATGCCAACGGCTCCTTGTATTCGGGCGTGCTGATCGGCCCGCGCCATGTGCTGACCGCCGGTCATGTCTTCGATCCGAATCCGGCGCCCGAGACCGTCACGGTGCAATTCAACCTTGGCGGCGCGCCGATCGTGCGTGCGGCGGCCGGTTATCGCAAGCATCCGGATTACATCAGCTTCGGCAATCCGAACACGCAGAACGATCTGGCCATCATCGAACTCGCGGCCGATGCGCCGGCCGGCGCGCTCGTGTATGCGCTCGCCTCGCGGGTGCCGGTCGCCGGCACGGCGGCCACGCTGGTCGGCTATGGCGGCAGCGGCTATGGCGATGCCGGGATCTCGGTGGCGCGCGCGGCCGATGTCAAACGCACGGGGCGCAACAGTCTCGACGCGTTCGACTATGACGCCAAGGGCGGCGGCAAGGTGCTCGTCTATTACTTCGATTTCGACGGCCCGAGTGCCGCGACCAATATGGTGGGCGCCGGCACGCTGGGCAATGCGCTCGAAACCACGGTCGCGGGCGGCGATTCGGGCAGCCCCGCCTTCGTCCAGGAAGCCGGGGTCTGGAAACTCGCGGGCATCAACACCTTCACCACGACGATGAGCGGCGGCGCGAGCGTGGCCTCGACCTTCGGCACGCTCGGCGGCGGTCAGGCCGTGGCCTCGTATGCGGGTTGGATCAAGGGCATCGTCGGTGCGGCCGATGCCGGCGGCGACGAAGCCGGCGTGCCCGAGTTCGGCGCCCTGGGCCCGGGCGGCGCGGCCTTGTGCATGGCCGTGGTGCTCGCGGCCGCGCTCAGGCGCAGGCGCTACTGAAGCACGACCACATCTTCGGGCGCATGGCGCAGGCCCAGGCGCTTGTTCGCGATGCGGTACAGATCGTGCAGGTTGCCGATCTCGCCGCTCGGCAGCAGCAGCCGGTCGTCGCGTTGGGCCTCGGCGCGCACCCAGGCATCGAAGTCGGCCAGCTTGCCTTCGGTCTCGACGAAATATTGCGCGAGGCGGCGAAACAGCTTGGGCAGCATCACGAGCGACTGCAATTGCGCGAGGTCCTTGATCGCCGCGCTGCGCGCGACGCCGACCTCTTCCTCGCCGTAGACGCCCACGCCGCGTTTGCGCGCCGCTTGCGCCGATTTGCGCGCGGCGAGGATCAGTTCGTGCGGCAAGGTTTCGTACAAGGTCGCATAGGCGAGCCCGGCATCGAGCAGCGCCCAATTGGCTGAACGCGCGGCCAGCGCCGCGTCGAGCCAGACCTTCGTGCCGCTGGCCTTCTTGGCTTTGCCGGCGAAGGCGAACGCGACCACGCGTCCATTGCCTTCGATGCCGTTGGCCAGCACATGGCCCGCGACTTCGAACGCGCGCGCCGCGGTCGCGACACCGTGCGCATCGAAGACCAGATCGCGAAAGCCGAGGTCGGCGAGCAAGGCATCGCGCGCCGCATAGGCCAGGGCCGGGGGCTGGTGGGTCTCGGGGCCGCCGCTGGTCGGGAAATGGGTTTCGAGCGCATCGATGACTTCGAGCCGCAGATTCACGGCATTGCCGGCGCTGATGCGCGGGGCCGCGCGGTCGAAGCGCGGCAAGGCCTCGACCACGGCACGGTCGTCGACCACGAACTTCACGGTATCGCCGTCGGGCCGCGGCTGCGCCCCCGAGCCGGCGTGGCGGATCTGGAATTTGCCTGCGATCAGGACATAGCGGCCGGTCTGCTTCATGCGCACCTCGCGAAAGCGGCGCCCAGGCGCGCCGTGTGGAGCGCAGCCTGCTGCACACAGATGAAGGCTTCGTGACGCGTCCGACCTCAGGGTTGATAGATCTGATCGAAAGTGCCGTTGTCGGCGAAGTGGGTCTTTTGCGCCTTCTGCCACCCACCGAAAACCTGGTCGATCGTGAACAGCTTGACCGGCGCGAAGCTCTTCGCATATTTGGCCGCCACCTTCGCATCGCGCGGGCGATAGTAGTTCTTGGCCGCGATCTCCTGGCCTTCGGGCGTGTACAGGTATTCGAGGTAGGCGGTGGCGATCTTGCGCGTGCCGCGTTTGTCGACGACCTTGTCGACCACCGATACCGGCGGTTCGGCCAGGATCGAGACCGATGGCGTCACGATCTCGAACTTGTCCGGTCCGAGTTCCTTGACCGCCAGATAAGCCTCGTTTTCCCAGGCGATCAGCACGTCGCCGATGCCGCGCTCGACGAAAGTCGTGGTGGAACCGCGCGCACCCGAATCAAGCACCTTGACGTTCTTGTACAGACGCTTGACGAAGTCCTTCGCGCCGGCGTCGTTGCCGTTGGGCAGACGCAGCGCATAGCCCCAGGCGGCCAGATAATTCCAGCGCGCACCGCCCGACGTCTTGGGGTTGGGCGTGATCACGTCGATACCCGGCTTGACCAGATCGCCCCAGTCCTTGATGCCCTTGGGGTTGCCCTTGCGCACCAGGAACACGATGGTCGAGGTATAGGGCGAGGCATTGTGCGGCAGGCGTTTTTGCCAATCGGCGGGCAACAGTTTCTTTTCGCCGAGTTCGTCGATGTCGTAGGCCAGGGCAAGTGTCACCACGTCGGCTTCAAGGCCGTCGATCACCGAGCGGGCCTGCTTTCCGGAGCCGCCGTGCGATTGGTTGATCTTGACCGTCTCGCCGTTCTTGGCCTTCCATTGCTTGGCGAACGCGGCGTTGAACTCTTCATAGAGTTCGCGCGTGGGGTCGTAGGAAACGTTGAGCACGGTGGTGTCGGCATAAGCCGCGGAACCGGCCGCGAACATCGCGCCTGCGATCAGCGTACGGACGAAAGCGCTGAGTTGCATCGAGGACTCCATTGGATCGAAAAGGTTGAATGGAGTGCGCAGCCTACGCAGCGCCACCGGCTGCGAGAACGAATAGTTCTGCTTATGGATATGCGCCGCGCGCATGTGCGCGGCCCATGCGGATTGCGCATGACCACATCCGATTTCATTCGTTGGCGCGGGGCGGACACTGCGGCACATTGGCGGCGCAGTCTCTTTGGTTCCTTTGTGTTGGATGTTCCTGTGGTGTCTCGCGTTGTCTTCGGCCCGCGGCAGCTCCCCCCTCGATCGGGTCTGAAGACCGGGGCGCAATCCCGGCGCGGATTGCGCCCCTCCTTTTTCCTCCTGATGCGGCTGCACCGGGTGGCGGTGCGCGATACGGTTTTCGCATATCGAAGCGCGAAACTCTTCGTTCCCGCGCGCGGCGGCGCTTCGTAGGCTATCGCCATCAATGCACGCAAGGAGTCGCTTTCATGGCAGCAGTGCTGAAGTCGAATGTGGCGGGGGCGATCCTCGATCGCGCCCGCGCCCAAGCCCGCGCAGCGGGAACGCCCTATGCGGGCAGCGTGACGCCGCAAGACGCCTGGACCTTGAGCGCCGAAGGCGCCGCGATCCTGGTCGATGTGCGGACCGCGGAAGAGCGCAAGTTCGTCGGCGCGGTGCCGGGCAGCGCGCATGTGCCTTGGGCCACCGGCACCGGCCTGACGCGCAATCCGCGCTTTGCCCGTGAACTCGAAGCCAAGACCGGCCGCGACGCGGTGGTGCTGTTGCTGTGCCGTAGCGGCAAGCGCTCGGCGGCGGCGGCCGAGGCCGCCACCAAGGCCGGCATGACCGCGGTGTTCAACATCCTCGAAGGCTTCGAGGGCGAAATCGACGAACACAAGCATCGCGGCGGGCAAGGCGGATGGCGCTTTCACGGCCTGCCCTGGGAACAGGACTGAGCGCGGCGCCTTTCATTCAATGCAACGGAGTGCAGACATGTCGGCTTGGTTCCACGAGGCGTTCGCGGGGGCTGCGCGATGACCGGTATCGACCCGGCGCGCGAGCCCGCGTTCGACCTTGAGCGCGTGGTCGGGGAATTGCGCGCGGCGCGCGAACGGTGGCGCAGCGCGCAGCAGCGGCCGCGCGAGCCCGGTGGGCGCGAACTGCCGTCGCGCGAGGCCTTGCGCGGCATCGTCGATGGTTTGCGCGGCGCCCTGTTTCCGATGCGCCTGGGGCCGCACGATCTGCGCCAGGAGAACGAGGACTTTTACGTCGGCCATACGCTGGACGCCGTGCTGCATGCCTTGCTGGGCCAGGTCCGGCTCGAATTGCGCCACCACGCGCGCCAACGTCCGCTCGAACCCGCGGCGCTGCAGGCGCGCGCGCTTTGCATCGCGCGCGATTTCGCGGCGTCGCTCGCGCACATACGGGCATTGCTCGACAGCGATGTGCTGGCCGCGTATCACGGCGATCCGGCGGCACGCAGCGTCGACGAAGTGTTGCTGTGCTATCCCGGCATCGTGGCGATGATCCATCACCGCATCGCGCACCGGCTTTACGAATTGGGCGTGCCCTTGTTGGCGCGCGTGGTGGCCGAACTCGCGCATGCCGACACCGGCATCGACATCCATCCGGGCGCGCGGATCGGCCCCGGCTTTTTCATCGACCATGGCACCGGTGTCGTGATCGGCGAAACCGCCGAGATCGGCGAGCGCGTGCGCCTGTACCAGGCGGTCACGCTCGGGGCGAAACGCTTTCCAACCGACGACAACGGAGATCCGCGCAAAGGACTCGCGCGCCATCCGATCGTCGAAGACGACGTGGTCATCTATGCCGGGGCCACATTACTCGGGCGCATCACGATCGGCCGCGGGTCGACCATCGGCGGCAATGTCTGGCTCACGCGCAGCGTGCCGCCGGGCAGCCAGGTCACCCAGGCCAACTCGTTGCATGAGCTTTCCAATGAAGCACTTCAAGTCGGGACATGAAGATGGTCGGTGAACGTTTCGGAAAAGTGGTGCGCGAGGCGCGCGGCGCCCAAGGCTGGTCGCAAGAGCAATTGGCCGGGCGCGCCGATCTCAATCGCTCCTATCTCGGCGAGATCGAACGCGGCAGTGCCATGCCTTCGCTCGCCACCGTGGTCAAGCTCGCCGGCGCCTTGGGCGTGAGCCCGTCGGCGCTGTTGGGACGGCTCGAACCGCCGAGCGAACAGCGCGCCGAGTCCTGATCACCCGCCGCGGTGATGGCTGCGCCCGCCAGCGACCGGCGGGCGCAGCGCACACGGCTTCGGTTGACGGCTTTAGCAGGTTGCTGCGGTGCGGACACGCGCGGAAACTGCGCCGGCCAAATTTCTCATATGCAAAGTTGCTGAACGAATAAGGAGTTCGTCATGGCAGAGAACCAAGCGGTGCAAACCGCATTGAGCGACAGCGCCGCGCGCCAGCTCGCGAATGCGACCAAGACCGTCCCGCAGTTGTCGACCATTTCGCCGCGCTGGCTCGTGCACTTGTTGCAATGGCTGCCGGTCGAAGCGGGCATCTACCGCCTCAACAAGGTCAAGAACCCGCTCGATGTGCAAGTCGCCTGCGCCAAGCGCGACGAATCGGCGCTGCCGCAAACCTATGTCGATTACGACGAACAGCCGCGCGAGTATTTCCTCAATGCGGTGGCGACCGTGCTCGATGTGCATACGCGCGTCTCGGACCTCTACAGCAGCCCGCATGATCAGATCAAGGAGCAGTTGCGCCTGACGATCGAGACGATCAAGGAACGCCAGGAAAGCGAACTCATCAACAACCCCGATTACGGCCTGCTGGCCAATGTCGCGGACGAACAGCGCATCTTCACCCTGACCGGTGCGCCGACGCCCGACGACCTCGATGAATTGCTGACCAAGGTCTGGAAAGAGCCCGCCTTCTTCCTGACCCACCCGCTCGCGATCGCCGCCTTCGGTCGCGAATGCACGCGCCGCGGTGTGCCGCCGCCGACCGTGAGCCTGTTCGGTTCGCAATTCCTGACCTGGCGCGGCCTGCCGCTGGTGCCGTCGGACAAAGTGCCGGTGGCCGATGGCAAGACCAAGATCCTGCTGCTGCGCGTGGGCGACAAGCGCCAAGGCGTGGTCGGCCTGTATCAACCCAATCTCGCGGGCGAACAAAGCCCGGGCTTGTCGGTGCGCTTCATGGGCATCAATCGCAATGCCATCGCGTCCTATCTGATCTCCTTGTATTGCTCGCTCGCGGTGCAGACCGACGATGCGCTGGCAGTCCTCGAAGACGTGGAAATCGGCAAGTACCATGACTATCCCGACACCTACAAGTGAACTGAGCGCGGGCGCGGCGGGCTTGCCTGACGTTGCGACGCTCACGCGCCTGGCCGGCGAATTCTTCGCCAGCTTGCCGGGCGGCGGCAGCTCGCCGCTGTCGCAAGCGCAGGCCTTTGCCGGCGACGCGCCAGCAGCGGCCGCGCCTGCCGCACCCTTGCACGCTGATGCGGCCGATGCCTGGCATACGCCGGCCATTGCGCCCGCCTCGGCATCGGCACCCGCATCTGCAGCCTGGTCCGCACCAGCAACTGCGCATGCGCCGGCGCTGGCCGCAGCCCCCGCTGTGCCGGCCTCTTCGAGCACCGTCGCGGCGCCCACGCTCGGCGTGCCGCAAGCCTATGCCGCAGCCCTGCCGCAAATCGGCGGTGCCGGGCCCAGCGTGCCCGGCCCG
>JADHEF010001164.1_pt1 | contig 18454 bp, 14 predicted proteins | sample 8952391 | NCBI WGS metagenome assembly JADHEF01 (sample SAMN16124439, study PRJNA663245) | bioreactor sludge metagenome | isolation source: sludge (nitrite) | place: India:Bengaluru | collected 2019-02-28
TGCCTTGAATATTTTGATCTTTGACCCATTGCATCAGCGCATGAATACGGAAACGTAGGTTTAAATCTAAAACCAATTCGCCATATTCAACGAGCATATAGTTATTGCCCGCAGGGCGATACACCACATCAGGCGTGCCATTTTGACCTTTTAGGGTATCTAAAATGGCAGATTTCAGTGTGCTGATTTCAGGATAGAACGATTCATCAAAGGTGACTGCTTGTGTATCTTGAGCAGTTAATTGCGCATGATATTTTTCATTCAGCAATTTCGCTTGATGATAGCTGAGAGGTACAAATTTGACTTTATCGCCGGCTTTGAGCTGACCCAATTTCCATAATTCAGAATTGATCACCACCGCAGGACACACGAAACCACCGAGGCTTGGGCCATCTGGACCTAAGATAATTGGCATATCCCCAGTAAAGTCGATGGCACCAATCGCATAAGCATTGTCGTGAATATTGGATGGATGCAGACCCGCTTCGCCACCGTCCTGACGAGCCCATTCTGGTTTTGGACCAATCAAACGGATACCAGTACGGCTGGAGTTGAAGTGAATTTCAAACTCATTCGCAAAGAAAGTATCAATGTCGTTTTTGGTAAAGAAATCAGGCGCGCCATGTGGACCATACATCACCGCAATTTCCCAAGAATTGGAGAATGTCGGGATTTGATCATCGCTTAATGCGCGAACTTCATCGGATGTAAATGCCGTGATTGGAAGCATATCGCCAATCAGTAAGTTACGCCCTGCATGACCACCGAATTGACCTAAAGTAAAAGTTGCTTGTGAGCCTAAATATTCAGGCACATTTAGACCGCCTTTAATGCCAATGTAGGTACGACAACCTGTGGCGATCTTGCCACATTTTAACACCTGACCTTTGCGTACATTGACAGTTTGCCACATTGGAACGGCTACGCCATCCAACGTCGATGGCATATCACCACCAGCAAGCACAATTTGACTATCACAATGAAATTTTAGGCTTGGCCCTTGTAGCGTACATTCCAAACCTGCGGTATTCGGTACATTGCCTAACAATTGGTTTGCGACATTTAAAGACAGCGGATCAATCGCACCGGATGGTGGCACACCAACATCCCAATAACCTAAACGTCCTGTCACATCTTGCACGGCGGTTTGTATACCGGCTTGGAGCACTTCAATCTTTTGAGTTTTCCACTCAAAGGTATTTAAGAAGCGTGTGGTTTGCGTGCCTGCTTTAAAGACCTCACCCTCAATAATGTTTTGCAGATATTCAAGATTGGTTTCAATGCCGGCAACCGAAGTTTTAGCCAAAGTATCCGTCATGGCTTGAATCGCAGACTCACGATCATCCGCAGTCACAATGATTTTGGCAATCATCGGATCATAGAAAGATGAAACGTTTGAACCGGTCTCTACCCAAGTTTCATTACGCGCATTGTCATCAAATTCTACGTGAGTTAATAACCCTGCACTTGGTTGGAAGTTTTTGATTGGGTCTTCAGCATAGAGACGCACCTGAATCGAATGCCCTTTGGATTCAAGTTTTGATGTCGGTGCAACCCAATCACCACTTCCTAAAGTCACCATCCATTCAACCAAGTCCACACCAAAGACTTGCTCGGTGACACCATGCTCAACTTGCAGACGAGTATTCACTTCCAAGAAATAGAATTCTTGCGTGTCGGTATCCATCACAAATTCCACGGTACCTGCCGAGCGGTAATTCACCGATTGCATCAATTGAATTGCGACATTTTGAATATAGGCACGTTGCGTATCGTTTAAGTGTGGCGCAGGCGTTTCCTCAATCACTTTCTGGTTACGACGTTGCACCGAACAATCACGCTCACCGAGTGCTAGGATTAAGCCATTGCCATCACCAAAAATTTGCACTTCGATATGACGGGCATTTTGTACGAATTTTTCGAGGTATAAACCTGCATCTTTAAAGTTGGCTTGCGCTAAATACGACACGGTTGCGTAGGCATCTTTCAGCTCTTCCGCATTCCAGACCAAGCGCATGCCGATGCCACCACCACCTGCTGTACTTTTCAGCATCACAGGATAGCCAATACGTTCCGCTTCAAGCAGTGCTTCAGCTTCATCAGCCAATAACTGACTACCCGGAAGTAACGGTACATTGGCTTGAATTGCAAGCTCACGTGCCGTGTGTTTTAAACCAAAGGCTTTCATCTGTTCCGCATTTGGTCCTAAGAACACAATGCCTTGTGCTTCACACAGATTACAGAATTCTGCATTTTCAGAGAGGAATCCATAGCCCGGATGAATGGCTTCAGCACCCGTTTGTTTTGCAACTTCTAAGATTTTATCGACATTCAGATAGCTTTGGCTTGCAGGTGCATCACCAATGAATACCGCTTCATCGGCTAAAGTGACATGCAATGAATCACGGTCGGCTTCTGAATAGACTGCAACAGATTGAATGCCTAATTTTTTAAGGGTACGAATGACACGACATGCAATTGCACCACGGTTGGCGATGAGAACTTTATTAAACATGATTACGCTTCCTCGCCTTCACGGACAATCAGTTGAATTTTAGTTGGGTTATAAGCATTGCATGGGTTATTCAGTTGTGGGCAGTTTGAGATCAGTACAATCAAATCCATCTCGGCTTTGATTTCGACATATTTCCCCGGTGCAGAAATACCATCATCAAATTTTAAGTGACCCTCTGAAGTGACGGGTACATTCATAAAAAAATTAATATTTGGACCGATATGGCGCACATTCAGACCATGCTTTTTCGCAATCGGATGTTGTGACAATGCAATCATGAAATTGTTACGGCAACTGTGCATTGGATATTTATCATGCGCATAACGAACCGTGTTACTTTCACATGAACATGCACCGCCTAAAGTATCGTGGCGACCGCAGTTGTCATCATGAATACTCGCAATTTTATTGCCAAAGTTGGTATATAAAGTCGTACCTTTTTCTAGATAAATTTGACGGTTCATCGCCAAAGTATCGGTTGCGCTATAACGCTCTTCAGGGTTATGTGCGGAAATAAACAAAGTATCCACCGCTTGATTACCTTCAAGATCAACAATACGGAAATACTGGCCTTTTTTGACTTCACACATCCATGCTTCACCGGCAGGACATACTTCGCTCAGTACTGATTTTTCATGATTTTGTGTTGGGTTTACGAGTGCAGTCATGATCATTCCCCTTAAGCAGTTAAAGCGTAGTAGCGGTTATTATTTTGAAACGCACGCTGATTTTGCGGGCATGAGTCACGGCAGACATCGGTGTCGCCTAAAGGCAGTGCTTTAAAGAGTGAGAGCTGAATATCGGCTGGTGCATATTCATTAGAATTGTCGAGTGCATGTGGTGCGCTGGATAAAAACACCAAACAATCCATTTCAAAGCGTAGTTCAATCACTTGATCGGTATTATCAGATACGACATAAGACAAGTTGCCGTTGTCATCCGGTTGAACTTTTGAGAATAGATTTAAGGTATTACTCAGATCCGTCGCAGATAAACCAAATTTGGTCATCTCTAAAAGCAAGCTGTCTTTACCGTTGCGGTACATGTCGTTACGCGCATCTTGGAAGCTTTGCTTGCCAAACTGTTGTTCGATTTGCTGTGCGGTACTTGGCGCACAAAAGGCATCATTCCAACCATGGTCATCTTTAACAATCGAGATCATCGCACGACCTAAATCAGACGCCAAAATGTGCCCTGTACTTAAAAATGCGCTGTGTTGACCTTTTAAGCTGTCTGGCATGTTATAGGCTTCAAGCTTATCTTCGCTATTCACACAAAACAGTGAAACATTGGCATTTGCGCCTAAAGATTTAAGTTGTAAAACTGCGCCACGCTGGATGCGTGCTGACCAGTGGTGTCCACCCGGTAAACGTTCAGTCCAGAGGACTTGATCTTCGTGATAAGTAGTTGTGCTCATATGCATCCATCCCAATCTTGTACGGTTTACCTCCCGGGCTTTTATCCCTCCGTGTAGCTTGAGCTTGAAACTTAAGCCGTGAACTCTCGGTCGCTGCGCATGCAAATGCCGGAACCCTAGATCACTTTTTCTCTAACAGGGTTAATGCAAAGGCTGTGCCAATTTAGTAATACTGTTTTTATGTTTCGTAATACTATTATTAGGATTTGACTGATCAATTCAGGTGCAAGACTCTGCAAAAAGCATCAAGATGTACCAAAATAAAAAAATCCCGGCTTGAACCGGGAGTTTAAAATCTAGAGATGAGAACTCAATCAAACTATTTAAGTTGTAGAGTTATTTACTTAAAATCTCATGCAGCATATTGCGTAACCATTGATGGCTGGTTTTATGATGACAGGACATATGCCAATACTGCTTTACGGAATAGGTCGGGAAAGCAATCGGTGCCTCAAAAATCTTGAGATTGCCACGTGATAACAGGACTTCACTCAAATAATAAGGCACGGTCGCAATCGCATCGGTTTCCTGTACCACCAGTCCTACCCCGAGATAACTTGGCAGACGCATTAGAATGTCACGCTTGAGTTCCAGATTCAGCAATTCATTTTCAATATGGTAATGCCCCATCCCGGCATCAATATCAATATGGGTTTCACGTAAATACTCTTCTGTCGTGATGCTGTCACCGGTCAGGCGCGGATGGTCTTTCGCCGCGATCACCACATAATATTGCTCAAACAGTTTCTGCTGATAAAAGCCATTCTCCAGATTTGGCAAGAAGCCCAAAGCCAGATCAATCTCACCATTGGCCATTTGATAACTAGTTTCCGAGGTAATCGGACGCACATTCAGACGGATATGGGATGCATGCTGTTTCAAATACTGGGAAATTTTCGGCAATAACACCAGATGCGATACATCGGTCATCGCCAATGTAAAGCGCTGCTGTGAAGTGACCTGATCAAAATTGATCGTAAAATTATTGATTGCTTCAACTTTGCTCAGTGCTTCGCTGACCAAGGGAAAGAGCTGTTTGGATAGATCCGTAGGTAGCATTTCATTGCCAATACGTAAAAATAAAGGATCACTATAATGCTGGCGAATTTTATTCAGCAGATTGCTCACCGCTGGCTGGCTCATATCTAAATGATCGGCTGCCTGAGATACGTTTTTAAATTTATAGACATAATAAAAAATACTCAGCAATTTACAGTCAAGTTCAAACACAGAAACACATTTCCTTTAACTTTCTCCTCATTCGGACAGGTCTTTCATCCGCATAAGTTCATTTATGGTCAGATTAAAATATAACACTTCGCCACTATTTTCAGGATTAAACTCGCTGTAATTTTCCAAAAAAATACTTTTGCTTGATAGATGAACTTCATTAAAAAATACTTCTACTTAAAATAGCCACCCTGTTTTTCTGTGGTCAGTTAAACATTTAAATCGTATGCGATATACTCAGCCCTATCGAATAAATGGTAAAAATACAGAGAAATCGTATATGTTTCAGGGTAAAAAGCTGGTCTGTTTTGATCTGGATGGTACGTTAATTGATTCCGTAGGCATTTGGAATCAGGTCGATGCAGCCCTGATTGATGAGCTCTCCAACAGAAAAGTCGATTTACATGAGATTCAGCAACAACGCGATCTTCAACTTACCGCTTTGAAACATAGGTCAGATCCTTATTTGGAATATTGTGAATTTTTAAAAGAACAATACGGTTTTGAACCAGCTAAAGAAGAAGTAAAAAATCGTCGTTATACAATTTCCCGACATTTTCTGGATCATATCGTCGAATTGAAACCTCAGGCAGACCTTCTGATTCAAGCTTTAAAACAGCAACAGATATCACTGGCTTTGACCACCACCACCAGTTTATTCAATGTACAGCGCTATCAGGATAACAATCGAAATATTAATTCTAAAATCAGCTTTGATGAGGACTTTTCCTTGATTCTCACCCGTGAAAATGTCCAGAACATTAAACCTCATCCCGAAGTTTATCTGAATGTTTTGCAAGCCTTTAACCTTCGACCTGAGGAATGTCTAATTATTGAAGACTCTCTAGTCGGTGTAGAAGCAGCAAATCATGCGGGCATCGAGGTAGTGGGAATTTATGACCAGCACTCCGCTCATGAAATAGATTTGATCAAAGCCAAAGCAAATTATTATGTCGAAAATTTTGCTGAATTATTAAGTTTCGTTCCATAAAGCATTCCTAAAAAAAGATGTCATGCTCTGTCCTTTCACATGACATCTTTGATTTTATCTTGTGCGTAAAATTCTCGCTGACTATTTGGCTTTTTTATAGATTGAGCCTGAACCGACCAGATTTCCGGTTTTCTCATCGATTGCAAAATCGACCATACCTGCACCTGCGTTCAACTGAAGCATGCCATTTTCGTTCACTGCAGCGGGCATTGGATTCTTTTTCTCGGTTTTACCGGTTTCCTTATCTTTGATCATATTGGTAATCAGATAATTTTCACCATTTTTTGAAATAACCAGAATATTTTCAAGTTTTGGATTTTCCACGGTGTTTTTCCAGTTGCCCTGATAATCTGGTGCGGGTGCTTCAGTGGTGTTACAAGCAGTTAAAAGTACTAATAATGGAATTGCTGAAAAATATTTAAGATGTTTCAAAACTGAGACCTTAAGTGTAACGACGCGGCCATTATAGAGAGAAGCCCTTAGGGCTGAAGCAGGTTGTTGTAGGCAAAGCGTTTCAGCAGTACTGGATCTGTTTTGCTTTCGTCATTTTTTGAAATCTATATCCATATTTTATTCATAAACAGGAGGATTTTAATGATATTGAATCTGATAAAGGTCAAAAAAATTCCTCAATAGACCATCCAAATCTATTGAGGAGTACCAAAATGGTGAATAAGTAACACTTAAGAATTATGACAATAGTTTCGCTTTAAAGTAGTTGAATACAGATTTAGCAGCATGGGTTTTTTCAATCACCTGCTCAGTCCAGTGATTCGGTAGAGAACATTTAGCCAGACCTACCCACACTGTAGAAAACTGTTTCATGAAGCTGGCTTCATTATAATGAATGCCATATTCTGCACAGAGCGCTTTGATTTTTGGTGCAACCTGCGCATAGCGATTGGCGGGCATATCCGGGAACAAGTGATGCTCAATCTGATGGCTCAAATTACCACTCAAGATATGCAGCCAGGTTGTTCCGCTAAAATTACTCGAACCGCGAATCTGGCGTAAATACCACTCGGCACGGGTTTCATTGTCGGTATTGTCCATTTCAAAGGTTTCAGCATCTTCAGTGAAATGACCGTTAAAAATGACAGCAGAAGCCCATAGACTGCGAATCACATTGGCCACCACATTTCCGGTAAATACCGGAATGGCATTTGGCCCTGCAATGATCGGGAAAAATACATAATCTTTTAACACCTGACGGCGCATTTTTTGGCGCAAAGGTGCTGCTTCTTCCCAGACTTCTTTCCAAGTTTTGGTTTTATAGGCAATCACGTCTTCCAGATGCAGGCGTTGCAGGCCAACATACCATTCGAAAAACACCATTAACTGAATGCCCAGTGGAATATTGAACAGAAAGCGTGGTTCCCACTTTTGCGATTCACTGACCCGAATCAGACCATAACCGACATCATGATCCATTCCGACGATATTGGTATAGGTATGATGAATATAGTTGTGCGTATATTTCCAGTCATCGCCGGTTGAAATCGTATCCCAATCATAGGTCGCACCGTTCAGACTCGGATCGTTCATCCAGTCGAACTGGCCATGCATGACATTGTGACCGAGTTCCATATTTTCCACGATTTTGGAAAGACCGAGCAGACCTGTCCCCGCCAGCCATACCGGTGGCAACCAACCGGCAAACATCAGCATGCCACGTGAGGCAATTTCGCTATAGCGGACAAAGTTGCGGATTTTATAAATATATTCGGCGTCTTTTTCCCCCAGATCATCCATGACCTCGCGGCGGATCGCATCGACTTTGGCACCGAATTCCTCAATCTGTTCAGGGCTAAGAAATTGGCTTTTGCTATGTCTTTTAAAATCAATTTGCATATTCATGGGAGCACCTTCTTATAGTTTAATTAATGGCTTATCAATGGTTTATAAATTAATCACCACAGGACTCACTGCCTGAGAAATGCACAGTTTGATCTGGGTATTATTGCCATGATCAATTTCACCGGTCAGGACATTCCGTACCGAACCACTGACCTTGGTACAGGAACAGGTGTTGCAGATGCCCATCCGGCAGCCATGCGCTGGTCGCAAACCAGATTTTTCAGCACTTTCCAGTAAATTGGACTGCGCTTGAAACTCTCGCTGCGATCTTAAAAACTGTACCGGCTGTGCTTTAATTTTTTCATCGACCACAATCTGGAAATATTCCGAATGAAAATTGGATTTCAATTCCAGTTTATCAACGATTTTCAGTGCAGCTTTCATCATCCCGGCGGAGCCACAAGCATAAATTTTTCGTTCTGCAAAGTCTGGCACCAGCTTTTGCAATAAGCTCTGCGTCAGATGCTGCTGGTGTTCCACAGTATTGAAATGGTGATATTTCAAGTTTGGATGCATGAGAACCAAGGTTTTCAGTTCAGCATGAAAGGCATCATCTCGAGTGAAATAGATCAGGTCGATCTGTTCCAGAGACTGGATCACTGCTTTTTGCAGCAAGGAATAAATGGCCGTAATCCCACTGCCTGAAGCCAGGAATAAAATCGGCTGCGTGGATTTTTGCAATGTGAACTCGCCTTGCGGCTGTGATATTTCGATCACGGCACCAATTTGCATCAGGCTTAAGGCACGTGACACTTTGCCCTGCTGTTTAACCGCAATGATCAGATCACCATTTTTCAATACCCTCACCACAGAATAATGTCGCTGATGACGTACGCCATCAAGTCTGATGGTCACTGCAATATTTTGGCCGGCCTGAAATGACTTGGCTTTAAAATTATGATTTGGACGTAAGTGAATCTTGAAAAAGTCAGGGCTGATGGCTTGAATGCCCATAACGGCAGCCTTAACTTTTTTGATTGCCCAGGTTGGATGGATTTTTTCACCAATAAAATCAATGAAATCTTCCCGGATCCAATGCGGCTGATAGGTTGGCATGCTTGTCATTTTATCCCCTTATCCGCAGACAGTTTCATTAATGTACAACTGTCTAATTATTATATTGCTCAGGATAAAGAATTCTCATATTGAGACCATGTCAATACAGGTCAAATTATGTGCCTAAGCCATATAATATGAATTTTTGTCGGACAATATCGTCTAAAAGTAGCAATCAAGGCGATATGGATTGAGAAAAAGCATTTTTAAACTGACAACGCTGCTTAGCCTATACATAAAAAAACTGACCTCTATTCGAGATCAGTTTTTTGACTTCATGTTGGGATTTTTAGATTAAATGACGCTTTAACCTGCTGCCTGCTCCAAAAGAATAGTCCCATATAATTCACGCAGATCTTTTTTCAGCATTTTACCAGTACCACTGAGTGGAATCGCATCAACAAATACGACTCGGTCTGGAATCTGCCATTTGGCTACCTTGTCCGCATAATAATCCAGCAGATCAGTTTCACTTAGCTGGCTGTCCGGCTTTTTAATGGCAATCAATACCGGGCGCTCATCCCATTTAGGATGCTGGGCGGCAATCACGGCAGCCATCGCAATTTCCGGATGTCCCATGGCAATATTTTCCAGCTCCACCGATGAAATCCATTCTCCGCCAGACTTGATTAGATCTTTAGAACGATCACTGAGTTTCATAAAGCCATCCTGATCCAGCGTAGCAATATCGCCGGTATCAAACCAGCCATCATCAGTCAGTGCAGACTCTTCCTTGCCGAAATAATGGCTGATGACCCAATGCCCTTTGACCTGTAAATTTCCTGTGGTCTGTCCATCACGTTCAATTTCATGCGTCCCTTTTTCTGCATCAGTCAAACGTAGGTCAACCCCGAATGGCGGACGGCCTTGGGACAGCCGAATCTGTAATTTTTCTTCATCAGAGAGATGCAAATGTTTGGTCTTGAGCTGATTCGCTGTACCCAATGGACTAATTTCCGTCATGCCCCAAGCATGGATCGTTTCACAATTAAACTGTTCTTTGAACGCTCTTAGCATGGCCGGTGGACATGCAGATCCACCCACTACATTCCGTTTTAGGCTTTCCAGTTTGGAACCTAACTGATTTGCGGCTGCAATCAAACCTTGCCAGATGGTCGGTACGCCAAGTGCTACCGAAACCTGATAAGTATCAATCAGGTTAACCAGACTGGTGCCATCCAGACCCGGTCCAGGAAGAACCAAAGTGCATCCGACCATTGCAGCGGCATACGGAGTGCCCCACGCATTTACATGGAACATCGGCACCACAGGCAACATAATGTCGGCAGCCGAGACATTTAATGAGTCAGGTAAAATGATGGCATAGCTATGTAATACCGTAGATCGATGGCTAAATAGCACACCTTTGGGATTTCCCGTGGTTCCTGATGTATAACACAGAGAGCTTGCCGAGTTTTCATCAAGTGTTGGCCACTCAAATTCTGCATTTTGGCCGGCAATCAGATCATCATAAAATTGTACTTCTGGAATCGCTTCTCTAACTGCCGGATCAGCTGCATCCAGACAGATAAAATGCTCGACTGAGCTCAACAGCGCTTTCACGGCTTTAATTAAAGGGACAAATGTTTTATCGAACAGCACCACGCGATCCGCAGCATCATTCATAATAAAAATCAGCTGTTCCGGAAATAAGCGCGGGTTAATGGTATGACAGACTAAGCCGCTGCCAGAAATGGCATACCAGGACTCTAAATGGCGATGATTATTCCAGGCAATGGTCGCGACTCGATCTCCCTGCGCCAGGCCGAGTTGTTGTAATGCATTGGCAAAACGTTTCGAGTTTTGGTGAATTTCTCCCCAATTGGTCACTGTAATAGTGGTATCGGTATTTTTGGAAATTACCTCGGTATCGGCATGATAGCGTCCTGCATGTTCAATCATGCTGCTGATCAGTAAAGGCTGAAACATCATATTTCCGAGCATTTTCCACTCCTTTGTGCTTGTTATTGGTCCGTATTTGCGTATCGTTTTTATAGTTACATGATGGCTCGGTCTGAAACCGTAACTTACTTTTTATCATCATGTGGATTGAATTTAGCAAGGAAATCTAACTTTGTAAGTATCGAATTGTGACAAATTAAGCCAAGTGACTGAGGCGTATAAAAATGGGAATATGATTTATGTAGAGATAAAATTTCCACAGAAAATTTGAGACCTGATTTTCACTTTAATTGTCTTGCATCAAGACTCAAGCTTAAAAATAGAATGTCAATAATCCTATTCCTCCCTTTTGTTATATTAAGCATCCTAAAATATGCTATAAATCAAAATAATTAGAACAGTTTTAGTTCAAGAAAGTATATGTATAAGTCTGAAAAACTGGCACAAAATATTCGTCAGATGATTGAAAATGGCGTATGGAAGGCACATGAAAAATTACCTTCACTTCGCGAACAGACCCAATTATCTGGTTATAGCCTGATGACGGTACTCAATGCTTATCAGGAACTTGAAGCACAAGGGCTGGTCTATGCCAAAGACAAATCAGGCTATTACGTTGCAGAACACACTCAAGCGCTGCTCAATAACAAACAGTCCGTCCAGATTGGTTTAAATCCTAAAATTCAAATCAATTCGGTGGTATTTAATTATTTAAAATCGACTCAGTCAGCAGAGATTGTGCCTTTTGGTTCTGCCTTTCCCAATGCAGAGCTGTTATATAACGCTAAATTTATGCAGATTCTGGCGCAGCAGGCCAAAAGAAAAAGCAGTTATAACAATCAGAACCATATGCCGCCCGGCAATCAGAACTTGCGGCAACTGATTGCTAACCGTTATCAATTACAAGGAGTTACCTGCAATCAAGATGACATTGTCATTACATCCGGTGCACTAGAAGCATTGAATCTGTCTTTACAGGCCTTAACCCAACCCGGTGATTTTATTCTGCTACAGCAAACCATATTTTATGGTGCCTGGCAGGCAGCCGAGCGTCTGGGATTACAGGTGATTTCGATTCCGGAACATCCACAGTTTGGCTTTGATCTGGAATCATTTGAACAGGCTTTAAAACAGTATCCGATCAAGGTGTGCTGGCTGATGCTGAATGCCCATAATCCGATTGGCTTTACCGTCAGTTCTGAAATCAAACAAAGAATTGCGGAACTCTTGTATGAATATCAGGTGTATTTAATCGAAGATGATGTTTATCAGGAACTAAATTATGGTTCATCCAAACCGTTACCGGTTAAATATTTTGATCAACATCAGATGGTTTTGCACTGCGCCTCATTTTCGAAAACGCTTGGGATGGGTGCACGCGTCGGCTGGGTGTATGCCGGCCCATTTTCCGATGCCATTCAGCACTTACAGCTCATGAGCACTTTAACGGTCAGTCCCTTACTTCAAAATGCGCTGGTCGAGTTTATTTCACATCATCATTATGAAAAACATCTGAGGCATTTAAGGCAGCATCTGGAAAAATATAAAAAGAAATTTTATCAGGAACTTAAAGCACGTTTAGGAAGCATCTGTGAAATTTACTATTATTCCAGCGGTTATTTTCTTTGGATTGAGTTGCCTAAAGAAGTCGATGCCCAGCAGCTCTATCAACAATTGCTTCAACAGCATATTTCAATTGCCCCTGCACTGCTGTTTAAGCCTGAGCCTGCCAGCCAACATTATATTCGGCTGAACTGTTCGTTTGAATGGACAGCCAAGATCGAAAATGCAGTCAATCTACTGACAGAAACCATTCTTCAAAATAGCAAAAGCGCGGATTAATTCATCCACGCTTCTGTTACAGATCAGACGCTTTTATGCAAAGAAGTCTTAGAAATTGTAAATGGCAACCGCATTGATACGGTTATCTTCACCCTTACGACTACTAATCGCATCACCTTCAGTATTTAAGACAGGTCCATAGGCTTCACGCTCACCATAGACATATTCCAAACCAAAACTTAAAGGCTTGGTTGGGCTATAGAAAATATTGGCCCAAGCTTGCCATAAGTCTTTATTGGCTTTAGTTTGATCAACAGCAGCCAAATAACCAGTATCCTGATCAAAATTCATATAGCCATAACCCAATGTACCGCGCAATTTGTCATTAAACTGCTGGGTTAGGCCGACTGAAATTGAATCAAATTCGCTTTGTAATAAATCGCCATTTGCAGCAATCACACCCGTATTGGCATAAGACACAAAGCTGCTATCGCCTTTCACATGGTAATAGTCGGCTTTGAGCGTTGTACCCGGCACAACATCATACTTGGCACCTAAACCTACACCCCATGCCATTTTTTCATCTTCATTGACACGCTTTTCATTCCCCATCGCACGGGCACTGACTGTAAGATTATCAGCAAATTTATGATTTAAACGTGCTGTTAAAGCAGGTAGACGTTGTTTAATACCAGTAATGGTTGCATCTTTAGGATCTTCTACTGCAAATACCAGATTGGTTTCAGGACTGATTGTGCTGGTATAACGAACTTGTGGTGTCCGTTTAATTGAACCGCCAGCGTAAACCAATGCATCTACAGTTTCTGGAATATAATCTGGCACCGCAAAGTTCGACCAGGTTTGACCGATCAACCAGTTGGCATAGCTGATATAAGCATGACGGATACGCAAATTATCAAAGCTTGCGCCGCCCAGAAAATCCACTTCAACTTTACCGCTTAAAGCTTTATCTCCAGCACCGACTGGTGCTTTAAAATCCATGCCTAAACGGGTTGCAGCCAGAGTAGATTTAAATTCATCACTACGCTCACCGACACCTTCTAAAGGTACAGCATTAATCTGGTTATACATACGTGCTGCTGAACCACCTTCAGCCTGATAAGAGGCATCGGCACGAATATTTCCATAAAGATTAAATTCGGCACCACTGGCAATTTTCATGACGGGTTTGCTTGCTGGAGCAGGTGTTGCTGCAACATGTGCAGTGACCACAGCCGTTTGTCTTTGCTGTTGCTCAACCAGTGCGCGTAGAGCCTGAACTTCCTGGCGCAGTTGTTCAATTTCCTGCTGATTCGACTGAGCTGAGGTTTGTGCTTGAGTCGACAAGCTGATGCCCCCTAAACTCATTGCCATCATGCTCATCAGAACTGTGCGTTTGAATGTGATTGTTGGTTGATTAAATAATTGTGTCGTGTTCATCCTAAACTCGCTTTTTATTATGCGTTTCGATTCTAGCAACAGATCACCACCCGTTACGATGGCGATCTATATCATTGGGAATATTATCTTTATTGATTGAAATCTAACTTAATGTGTCGCTTCTTTTGCCAATGGATTCGGCTTCACATCAGGTGTTGCAAGGGCTTGGCCATCTACGGAAGTTTTTAAGTTCACCAGGAAAATTGCCAGCGCAGCGATTACGCCAGGAATCGCAATTGCAAAGAAGTTCATTTGATGCGGTAAATTCATGGTTAATAAAGCACCAGTGAGTACCGGCCCAACAATTGCACCAATACGTCCAATACCTGATGCCCAGCCCATACCGGTAGAACGTACCGTCGACGGATAATACTGCGCCACAAAGGTATAGAGCAGAATTTGTGAGCCAATCGTTGCAGCGCCTGCCACAGCAATCAAGGTATATAGAACGAATTGCGGACTGTTAAATCCAAGCAGAATTAATGCAATGGCACCACATAAGAACATGATAGTCAGCACTTTTTTGATATGGAATTTATCTGCGAGATATCCACCACCAATGGCACCTACCATACCGCCAATATTCAGTGCGAACAGGAAGATCATACTTGCACCCAGCGAGTATCCTGCCTGAATCATCAGTTTTGGCAACCAGCTACCCAAGGCGTAGACCATCAACAGGCACATAAAGAATGCCAGCCAGAACATAAAGGTACTGAAACTACGGCCTTGTTGAAAGAGTGCTTTTAATGGTGCCTCATCCCCTTTTTGTACTTCATTCAGTACAAACTGGGTGTCACTGTTGATGACCTGTGTCGGAGAAATTTTCTGAATAATAGTGTGTGCTTGAGCCGTCTGTTGCTTGTTGGTCAGGTACATCAGGGATTCTGGCAGATATTTCCATAGAATCGGCAAGATGAGCAATGGAACGCCTGCAAGCAGGAACATGATTTTCCAACCAAATTGTGGCACCAACCATGCACCGAGTAGCGCAGAAGTCATCCCGCCAATGGCATAACCACTAAACATCAGGGCAACCAGCGTACTGCGGATACGTTTAGGCGCATATTCGGTCATCAAGGCCACGACGTTAGGCATGACACCGCCAATTCCAAGGCCAGCCAGAAAACGTAAAATTCCGAATTCAACTGGTGATGTGGCAAAGGCACCGATAAAGGTAAACCCACTAAAAATAGCCACACAGATCATGATGGTTTTTTTACGGCCTAACTTGTCGGATAGAGTTCCGAAGGCCATGGCACCAAACATCATGCCGAATAAGGCAGTACTGGCCAGCATTCCCGCTTGCACTGCGCTTAGCGACCATTCCTGCATCAATAGCGGCAATGCCACCCCATAGATGACCAGATCATAACCGTCAAAAATAATGATCAGCAAACACCAGATCAAAACACCCCAGTGAAAGGGTGTGAATTTCGCTTCATCAATCAGCGTATTTATATTCACTTTATTTGTAGACATCTCCACCTCCTAATTGTGAAGTTCAACTTATGCTGCTCACAATGCAGAAAATAGGAAAAAATGTCTAAAACTGAATAGGCATGGCTTTATACCTATAAGGTCTGGGTCAAATTAAACTATTCAATTAATTAATAAATATATTATTCAAACATGATGTTTTCTAACATAGATCGTTTTTATAGCGTCCTCATCGGTTTTTGGTGCTATATCATTCACACGATTTTTAGCGATTAAAATACCGATCGATCGTATTTTAGCGCTTCAAGATCATAGACTTGATAGACCGCATCAAACAGGTAACGGATGTATTCGCTTTCATCCATATTGCGCATGGCCATAAAGACAGGACTCACCGCAAAAGCATCTGCTAGAGGTACAAAGTTGAGATGGGCTAATTTAATGTTTTGTGCGCTTTCCGGCACGATGCAGACACCTTCTCCGGCAGCGACAAAGCCCAGTGCCAGCTGTAACTCACGGACAATTCGGATATTTTTTGGTTCCAGACCATACTCGGAAAATATGCCACGAACCTGGGTCGAAAAATTTGCCTTTCCAGTATTCGGATATAAGAACAGATGCTGATCGACCAGTTCAGATAAATGTATATTTTCACGATGAGCCAGTACATAACTTGAATGAGCCGCCACCACTAGGCGTTCTTCACGCAATAACACGCGTTTTATCGCAGGATCCGAGATTCTTAAACGGCCGAAACCGACATCAATTCTTCCCTCTTTCAGCGCCTGAATCTGTTCATAGGTATTCATTTCCATCATCTCGATTTTGAGCTGGGGGTGTTGCTGCTTAAATAGAAACACAATACGCGATAGTAAACCGAATAATAAAGATCCGACAAAACCAATGCTAATAGTGCGATCCGCGATGCCAATCCGCTTGGTCATCGATTTTATTTCTTCAGCATTAGACAAAAGTTTAACAGCATGCTGATAGAAAAATTGACCGGCTTCAGTGGTTTTTAGCGGGCGGCTACCACGCTCAAATAGCTGAATATCGAGCTCTTGCTCTAGATTTTGGATCTGTCGGCTCAAAGGTGGTTGAGCAATAAACAGTTTTTCTGCCGCTTTGGTAAAACTTTGTTCTTCGACGACGGCAACGAAGTAACGTAAATGTCTGAGTTCCATGGCTCTGAATACCTTTAAAGTATAAAAAAATGCTAAATCGATCTTAGACCAATCAACATTATTCTTTTAAGGTATATCAAGTCAAAACATTAAAGCAAGAATGTGAACCCGTATTATGTATAAGTCAGTTGAAACCTTGCTGGTAGAAATTCCAACCATTCGCCCTCACAAGATGGCAGTGGCGACGATGCAAACCCAGACCCTGGTATTGGTCAAAATCACCAATGAAGATGGTTACATCGGTTGGGGTGAAGCAACAACTATCGGTGGCTTAGGTTATGGTGATGAAAGCCCGGAAAGCGTAAAAGTTAATATTGAAACTTATTTTGCGCCTCTTTTAAAAACATTATCCGGTTTAAATGTTGCACAGACATTACAAGCAATCAAAAAGAATATTAATGGTAACCGTTTTGCTAAATGTGCGATTCAGACTGCACTTTTAGACATTCAGGCACAACGTTTAGGTTTGCCATTAAGCGAAGTCCTCGGTGGCCGCTTACGTGACAGTATTCCAGTTCTTTGGGTATTGGCTTCTGGCAATACCGAAAAAGATATTGCTGAAGCAGAGAAAATGGTTGCGGCAAAACGTCACAACATTTTCAAACTGAAAATCGGTTCTCGTCCGGTAGAAGAAGATGTTGAACATGTGCTGGCAATTAAGAAAGCCTTAGGGAAAGACATTTCGATCCGTGTCGATGTGAACCGTGCCTGGTCAGAACTGGAAGCCATTAAAGGCATTCAGTTATTGCAAGATGGCGGTGTTGATCTGATCGAACAGCCATGTGCAATTGATAACCTGGATGCCATGCGCCGTCTGACCCGACGTTTTGATGTTGCCATCATGGCAGACGAATCGTTAATGGGCCCGCACTCGGCGTATGAGATTGCCAAACAAAACGGTTCCTCTGTTTTTGCAGTCAAAGTTGCCCAGTCAGGTGGCCTGATTGAAGGTTGTGAAGTGGGCAAGATTGCCAGACTGGCCGGTATTGACCTGTACGGCGGCACGATGCTGGAAGGTCCGGTCGGCACGATCGCATCAGCACATGTATTTTCAACCTTTGAAACGCTCGCCTTTGGTACTGAACTGTTTGGTCCTTTGCTGCTGACTGAAGATATTTTGAAAACCCCACTCAACTATCAAAACTTTGAACTTGAGATTCCGAAAGGGCCAGGTCTGGGAATTGAGTTGGATGAAAACAAGATTGACAACTTGCGTCGTCAGTAATCAGGAGAAACCCATGCTTTTCCATGTACGTATGGATGTAAATATTCCACGTAATATGCCCGTTGAACAGGCCAATGAAATTAAAGCCGTTGAAAAGGCTTATTCACAGGAATTGCAGCGTCAAGGCAAATGGCGTCATATCTGGCGCATCACGGGTCAGTACTCAAACATCAGTATTTTTGATGTTGAAAGCAATGAAGAGTTGCACAACCTGTTACAAGGCTTGCCTCTCTATCCTTATATGAACATTGAAGTGATGGCATTAAACCGTCACCCATCTTCAGTTCGAGATGACGACAGTTGAATTGAATAAGCGGATCGGGAATCACCGGATTCCCCTTCCAAATCGAAAACAGAGGGTACCTCAACAAGGATTGTGGCCAGCCAGATTTAGCCAGCCAATGAAAGCTAAAAA
>JADHEF010001165.1_pt1 | contig 18444 bp, 16 predicted proteins | sample 8952391 | NCBI WGS metagenome assembly JADHEF01 (sample SAMN16124439, study PRJNA663245) | bioreactor sludge metagenome | isolation source: sludge (nitrite) | place: India:Bengaluru | collected 2019-02-28
GGATCGGGCTTCCCAAGCACGCGTTGCATGATTGGGTGCAGAGCGCGAAGAAGGCTGCGAGGTCCGCCAGTGCCGCGCCAGCAGCAACACGCAGGTGGCCGTCATAGCGGGCGGCAACTGCCTTGGCCCCTTCGCGGGCCTGCTGCAAACCGGTGACGATGCGTGAAGCGCCCTTTGAAGACCTGCCCAGCACGCGACAGGCGCGTGCTGCGCGAGTTGCGGATGAACGGCCGCACACCCAGGTCTTCTTCCAGTTCCTTGATGGCCCGCGACAGCGGCGATTGTTCGATGTGCCGCCGTTCCACCGCACGGACGAAGTGCAATTCTTCGGCAACAGCCAGGAAGCAACGAAGATGACGGAGTTCCATATGTCCCATGCCAGAAGCTGGCAAAAAGCCCACGCTCTCGATCTGGCCATGCCATCCGGCAGTCGCGGAACCCAGGCTGCAATGCGTAACTGAGCGAAGCCTCGTCTTTAGACCGCCCGGACGATTTCCTCTGACTTGGCCCATAGCCGAGAGGCAAGCGCGGCGTTTTCTGCATCGGCGCGGGGCTTCTTCACATTTGAGTCGGCAAGGTAACCGCCCGCCAAAGGCAGCGCTTTCGCGTTGACCGCGGCGAAGACTTCGGTTGCAGCGCCTTCGCCGACCGTTTTGAGAAAGAGTGGCGCAGTCACTGCCAACACCCCGCGGAGCACCGGCCCCAGGTTGCGGGCGAGATTGGTGGCAACAACGCCCGGGTGCACGGCATAAGCGGTCTTCCTGGTGCCCGCGAAGCGCCGCTGCAATTCCTTCGCAAAGAGCAGATTGGCCATTTTCGACTGACCGTAGGCCGTCAGTGGCTGGTAGCTCCTGTCGCCCGAGAGATTGTCGAAGTCAATCCCTCCGACAGGCGCAAACCGATGCCCTTCGCTGCTGAGCATCACCACCCGGCCCTCGTCTTTGAGCTGTCCGAGCAGGCCTGTTACCAACATGAAATGCCCGATGTGATTGGTAAAGAACTGCAACTCGTATCCGTGCGACTTCTCCAGCTTCGGCAGCATCATGATGCCCGCGTTGCAGATGATGGCGTCGAGCCGGTGACCGTCTGCGATGACCGCCGCGACGCAGTCTCGCACCGACGAAGGATTGGCCAGTTCGCAAGCGTAGCCAATCGCATTGCCGGGAAACGCAGAGCAAGCCGCGACGGCCTTCTCCTTGGTGCGTGCCGTCCCTAACACCAAGGCCCCCCGCAGCGCCAGAACCCGACATGCTTCCTGCCCGATGCCCGAATTGCAGCCGGTTACCAGAATGGTCTGGTCAGCGAGCGAGAGTTCTTCGGAAACCTGTTCCGCTGTCGAGCCGTAACCGAAGCCGGTCGACCCTGCCGATTTGAACATTGCAAAAAAAGACATGAGATTTCTCCTTCTCGATGCGAAGCCAGCCTTCGCTACCGCCACATCACCCTGATGTCGGTTTTGGGAGCCGCAAGTACGGGGCAGGTAGCGCAAGTGCTATTGGACTAGCAACCAAGTGATTAAACAATCGCAGCAATCCGCATGCCATCATGCTGAAACGCCATGAATGACGAAATCGGACATGCACAGATGACCACACCGGATATGACCGAGTTGAACGCCTTCGTCGAGGTGGCGACACTGCGTTCCTTTCGAAAGGCAGCGGATGTTCTTGGACTCTCGCCATCCACAGTGAGTCACCTGATGCGTCGCCTCGAACAGCGCATGGGGATGCGTTTGCTTCACCGGACGACCCGCAGCGTGGCTCCCACGCAAGCCGGGGAGCAACTGCTTGCCCGTCTGCAACCTGCACTGGAAGAACTTCGCAGTGCGCTCGGCGAAGTCAATGGCTTCCGGGATCAGGCTACGGGCCGCGTCCGCATCAACGCCCCCGAACAGGGAGTCCGACTCCTGCTCCGCGACGTTGTCCCCGCGTTCCAGAAGAAGTTTCCGGACATCGAACTCGACCTCGTCACCGAGGGCCGTTTGGTGGACATTGTCAAAGAAGGTTTCGACGCCGGCGTCCGGCTGGACGGCACCATCCCCCAGGACATGATCGCCGTGCCGCTTGGCGGCCAGGCGCGCTGCATCGCGGTGGCTTCCCCGAAATACCTCGCACGGCGCAAACGGCCGCAAACCCCCGAGGATCTCAAGTCGCACGCATGCATCCGGGTCCGACTTCCCAATGGGAAGCTTCTTGCATGGGAATTTGAAAAGCGCGGCCAGACACTGGAGATCGAGACGCCGGGGGCGCTGATCCTGAATCAGGAAAGTCTGATGATTGAAGCTGCGCTCGCGGGCCTTGGCATTGCCTACGTGTTCGAGAGCTCGGTGCGTGACGCGCTGAAGGCTCGGCGGCTCATCAGCGTGCTCGACGATTGGTGCCCCGGCTTCCCGGGCGCGTTCCTTTATTTCCCAAATAACCGCAACGTTCCCTCGGCGTTACGCGCACTGATTGATACGGTCAAGCTCTCGCATACGTCCTAGCTCAACCTCGCGCATGAATTGCGTCCGGTCACAGCAACTCGGCGCAAGAGCGCGGCTCCCATCACGAAGTCTTTGGTGGCCTGCGCCTGTTCCCTCCCTGCAGCGATTCCCGGTTTTACGTCACAACACCCTCATACGGTTCTCATGGAGACAAGAACACCCGAGAGCCGAAGTTCCACCCAACCCATCACCTTGCAAGGATTTCCATACCAATGCGTGTTTGCAAAAACACTTGACAGCGGACATTTTCCATCGCCGATCAGAAACCCGGCCCGTCGGCGGAGATCAGCCTTCGACCACCTTCAGGCCCAGCAGCGCAACGAACTGCGCCACGAACTCCGGATGCGCCGGCCACGCCGGAGCGGTGACCAGATTGCCCTCGGTGACCGCCTTGTCCACGGCGATGTCGGCATAGCGGCCACCGGCCAGCTCCACTTCCGGCGCGCAGGCCGGGTAGGCAGAACAAGTACGCCCTTTCAGCACGCCGGCGGCGGCCAGCAGTTGCGCCCCGTGGCAGATCGCCGCCACCGGGCGGTTGTCGGCGAAGAAGGCCTGCACGATCTGCCGCACCTTCGGATTCAGCCGCAGGTATTCCGGCGCCCGCCCGCCGGGTATCACCAGCCCGTCGTAGGCGGCCGGGTCGACCGTGGCGAAATCGGCATTGAGGGCGAAGCGGTGCCCCGGTTTTTCGCTGTAGGTCTGGTCGCCCTCGAAATCGTGGATCGCGGTGGCCACGCTGTCGCCGGCCTTCTTGTCCGGGCACACCGCATCGACCTTGATCCCGAAGGCCGACAGCGCCTGGAACGGCACCATCACCTCGTAATCCTCCACGTAATCGCCCACCAGCATCAGCACGTGCCTGGCCATCGCCCTGCCCTCCCTCGAAACGGATGGATGCCGGCACGACCATCGCGCCGGTCGAGCGGAGAGTAACCCGCCCCGCTGGCCGCGTCCCGCGCGCGCGCGCTACCCTAGCCTCCCGTCTCGCCCGCGCGCCGCCGGCGCGCATGCCACTGCCGATGTCCCAACCCCAACACCGCAATTTCACCCTCGAACCGGCCGACAACGAACGTCTGGCCAACCTGTGCGGCCCCTTCGACGCGCACCTGCGCCAGATCGAGCTGCGGCTGGGCGTGGAAATCTCCAACCGCGGGCAGGTGTTCCAGGTCACTGGCCCGGCCAAGGCCGGCTTCGCGGCCGAACGCCTGCTGCGCGCCTTGTACGAGGAAGCCGCCGACACCGTGCTCGACGATCAGGCCGTCCATCTGCGCCTGAACGAGGCCAACGTCGAGCAGGTGGCCGAGCGCGCCTACGAGGCGCAGGACGTGGCCATCAAGGTCAAGCGCGGCACCGTGCGCGGCCGCGGCGCCAATCAAGCCAAATACCTGCACCAGATCGCCACCCACGACATCAATTTCGGCATCGGCCCGGCCGGTACCGGCAAGACCTTCCTCGCCGTGGCCAGCGCGGTGGAAGCGCTGAACGAAGCGCGCGTGCAGCGGCTGATCCTGGTGCGCCCGGCGGTGGAAGCCGGCGAGAAGCTGGGCTTCCTGCCCGGCGACCTCAGCCAGAAGGTCGACCCCTACCTGCGCCCGCTGTACGACGCGCTGTACGAAATGCTCGGCGTGGAGAAGGTGGCCAAGCTGCTGGAGAAAAACGTCATCGAGATCGCGCCGCTGGCCTACATGCGCGGGCGCACGCTCAACGATGCCTACGTGATCCTCGACGAGGCGCAGAACACCACCATCGAGCAGATGAAGATGTTCCTGACCCGGCTGGGTTTCGGCAGCACCGCCGTGATCACCGGCGACATTACCCAGATCGACCTGCCCAAGCATGTGAAGTCCGGCCTGAAGGACGCCATCGAAGTGCTGCAGGGCGTGGAAGGCGTCAGCTTCACCTTCTTCGAAGCCCGCGACGTGGTCCGCCACCCGCTGGTGGCCCGCATCGTCACGGCCTACGACGCGCGCGATGCGCGCAACACGGCAACCGGAGACACCCCATGACCCGTGGCCCCGTCCATCTCGATGTATCCGTCGGCTACGCCCTGCCCCGTGCCGGGCTGCCGGCCGCCGCGAGTTTCCGCAAGTGGGTGGCCGCCGCGCTGGAAGGCCGCATCCGCGAGGCCGACCTGGCCATCCGCCTGGTCGATGCCGACGAAGGCCGGTCGCTGAACCGCCATTACCGCGGCAAGGACTACGCCACCAACGTGCTCAGCTTCCCGGCCGACGTGCCCGAAGGCCTGCCGAAGAACGTCAAGTTCCCGCTGCTCGGCGACCTGGTGATCTGCGCGCCGGTGGTGGCGCGCGAAGCCGCCGAACAGGGCAAGCCACTGAAGGACCATTATGCGCACCTCACCGTGCACGGCGTGCTGCACCTGCTCGGCTGGGACCACGAGGACGACAAGGAAGCCGAGGCCATGGAGCAGCTCGAACGCGAGATCCTCGCCGAGCTCGACATCGCCGACCCGTATGCGGGAGAACGCTGATATGCGTCTTGCCGCCGCGTGGCTGGCAAGCGCCTTGGCCATGCCCGCCTTCGCGGCAGACGACGCCCCGACAGCCGACGCCACCCGGCTCGCATCGCCGGCCGGGCTGTCCGCACTGATCGCCTGCAACGGCCATCCCGACGACCTGCTCGCCATCGCTCCGGCCGTCGGCGACCCGCTCAAGGCCGTGGCCTTCGGCTGGCGCCCGTTGCCGGCGACGAACATGTTCATGAGCGAATTCGAATTGAACGCCCCGGTGCAGGTGTTCGGCCGCAGCAGCACGCACATCGCCTTTTCCGGCACGGCGGTGATGGCCGTGCTCGACGAGGCCGACCCGCATCCGCTGGCCCGGCAACTGCATCTGGAAACCGCCATCGACACGCCGCAGAAGGCCATGTTCGGCCGCGAAGTGCGCAATGTGGACGTCGTCGACCGCAAAACCGGCGCGCCCCGCATCGAATCGGCCGTGCTCACCGTGTCCACCGTCTCCACCCACCCCGGCAAGGTGCTGGCCGGCTGCAGCTACGGGCTGGACGAGCCGGACGCGGCTCAGGACACACCCGCCGCAACGGGCAAATGAATACCGCGCGGGCCGCTTCGGGTGCCTGCTAGACTGTCGCCGACGCCCGGCCCGCCCGGCGCTTTCCTCCACGAGCAATGCCCGAAGACGACAGTAGTCCCCCCGCGCAGGATTCCCACGACAGATCGCCGGAACGCGGCGCCGAAAAGCGGCGCTCCTGGCTGGAGCGGCTTGGCGCGGCCTTTTCCGCCGGCCCAGAAACGCTGGAAGACGTGATCGACATCCTGCGCGATGCACAGCAGGCCGGGCTGATCGGCGCGGACACGCTGCGCATGATGGAAGGCGCGTTGTCGATCTCCGAGTTGACCGTCGGCGACGTGATGGTGTCGCGCTCGCAGATGATCTCGCTGCCGGTGGACGCCACTTTCCACGAGATCGTCGAGGAAGTGATCGACTCGGGCCATTCGCGTTTCCCGGTGCACGGCGAGGACAAGGACGAAGTCCTCGGCATCCTGCTGGCCAAGGACTTGCTGCGCGGCGTGGTCACCGGGCAGCAGGCGCCCGAAGGCATCCGCGAGCTGCTGCGCCCGGCGGTGCTGATCCCCGAATCCAAAAAGCTCAACGTGCTGCTCAAGGAGTTCCGGCTCTCGCGCAACCACATGGCGATCGTCGTCGACGAATACGGCGGCGTGGCCGGTCTGGTCACCATCGAGGACGTGCTGGAACAGATCGTCGGCGAGATCGACGACGAGCACGACGAGGCGGTGGACGACAGCAAGCTGATCGCGGTGCAGGCCGACGGCCAGTACGTGGTCGATGCGCTGACCCCGATCGAGGATTTCAACGCGCGTTTCGGCGCGGGCTTTCCGGACGACGAGTACGACACCATCGGCGGGCTGATCACCGAGGCCATCGGCCACCTGCCCGAAACCGGCGAAGAGCTGACGCTGGACCGCTTCGTGTTCCGGGTGATCCGCGCCGACGCCCGCCGCGTGCAGGCCTTCCGCGTCACCGTGCTGCCGCCGCTGGCCGGGGATCCGGACGCGTGAGCCGCCCGATCACGTGGCGGCGCCTGCTGGCGTCGGCCTTCCTCTGGCTGGCCTTTGCCGCTGCGGCCGTGGCCGCCCCGCGCATCGGCGTGGCGACGATGCAACCGGGCGAAGTGTTCTTCGAGCGTTTCGGCCACGATGCCATCGTCGTGGCCGACCCGGCCACCGGCCGGGCCACGTCCTACAACTTCGGCTTTTTCGACCCCTCCGAGCCGGATTTCATCGGCAACTTCGCCCGTGGCCGGATGATGTACTACCTCGTCGCGCTGCCGCTGGAAGAAGACCTGCAGCAATACCGCGATGCCGGACGCGGCGTGTCGATCCAGTGGCTGGACCTTCCGCCCGCACAGGCACGGGCGCTGGCCGACGCGTTGGCCGTGCATGCGCTGCCGGAGAACGCGCGCTACCGCTACGACTACTACACCTCCAACTGCGCCACCCAGGTACGCGACGCGCTCGACCGGGCGATGGGCGGCACGCTGAAGCTGCAGCTGGAAGCCTCCGCACGCGGGCTTACCTACCGCAGCGAATCGGTGCGCCTGGCCTCGCCTGCGCCATGGATGTGGATCGGTTTCGACCTCGGCCTCGGCCCGTATGCCGACCGCGGACTGACGCTGTGGCAGGAAAGCTTCATCCCGATGCGGCTGGCCGAGAACCTGCGCGGCGTGCGCAACGCCGAAGGCCGGCCGCTGGTGCAGGTCGAACAACGCGTCCTGCCGCAACTCCTTGCCGCCGAACCAGTGGCCACGCCGCGCGTGCTGTGGCCATGGGGGCTGGCCGGACTGGCGCTGGCCGGGCTGATCGTCTGGTTGGCATTGCGTCACCCGCGCCTGCTCGGCCTGTGCGCCTTGCTGCTGTGGCTGCCGTGCGCGCTCGGCGGCCTGCTGCTGGCCTGTCTGTGGGGCTTCACCGAGCACGTCGCCGCATGGGGCAATCGCAACCTGTTGCTGCTCGACCCCTTGTGCCTGCTGCTGTGGCCGACGGCATGGGCCTGGTTGCGCGGGCGCGCCCTGCCGCGTCACGGACGCTGGCTGTCCGCCGTGGTCGCGCTGCTGGCAGCCAGTGCGCCGCTGCTGCACCTTGTGGACCCGCACCCGCAGGCCAATCTGCCGTGGATCGCGTTGCTGTTGCCCCTGCATCTGGCGCTGGCTTGGGCGGTCTGGCATCACGCCGGCCCGAAGCCCGGGAATCGCTGAGCTTGCCGCGCTCCGCACGCTGGCTCACGATGCGCGCATGAACGAACCGCCCCCCCAGCATCCCGAGCAGGACCTGCCCGCCTGCGTGGTCAACTGCGTCTGGTACGGGCCGCAAGGCCAGCGCCACGCCATCGGGCTGGATGCGATCAGCGACGTGCTGGCCACACAGGCCGACGGCTTCGTGTGGCTGGGCCTGTACGAGCCCGAGGCCGAGGTACTGACCAAGCTGCAGGAGGAATTCGGCCTGCATGAGCTGGCCATCGAGGATGCGCAGATGGCCCACCAGCGCCCCAAGGTGGAGTCCTATGGCGACTCGCTTTTCATCGCCACCAACACCGCGCAGGTGGTGGACGAGCACATCCGCTACGGCGAGACCCACGCCTTCCTCGGCCCGCGCTACCTGATCACCGTGCGCCACGGCGCGTCGCTGTCGTATGCGCCGGTGCGCACGCGGCTCGAACGCGAACCGGAATTCATCCGCCTGGGCCCCTGCTACGCCGCCTATGCCGTGCTCGACGCCATCGTCGACAACTACCTGCCCATCGCCGCCGACTTTCGCGAAACGCTGTCCACGCTGGAACAGGATATCTTCAATGAAGCCTACCGGCGCGACATCGTGGTGCGCCTTTACGACCTCAAGCGCGAACTGACCTTCATGCGCATGGCGGTGGCTCCGATGCAGGACGTGCTGGCCCAACTGGTACGCAGCTCCAGCCCGCTGATCGTCGACGACATCCGCCCCTACTTGCGCGACGTGTTCGACCACAGCGTGCGCGTCAACGAGGCCATCGACGTGCAGCGCGACATGCTCGGCACCGCATTGAGCGTGAACCAGTCGCTGGTGACCCTGGCGCAGGGCGAAACGGTCAAGCGTCTGGGTGCATGGGCCGCGCTGCTGGCCGCCCCCACCCTGATCACCAGCTGGTACGGCATGAATTTCCGCAACATGCCCGAACTGGACCTGCCGTGGGCCTATCCGGCGATGATCATCGGCGTCGGTCTGGCGTGCGCCGGCCTGTACGGGTTGTTCAAGCGCCTGCGCTGGCTGTGAACCTGCGACGTCCGCGATGCCGCCGGCATGCGCGATGCGGACGCCATTCGACCAAAGTCACCGCAATCACGGATTGACCCTGCCGGACGTGCAGAGCAACCTTAACGCACTCTGTCCGGAGAACTCTGCATGAAGGCTTTGTCCAAGATCGGCTGGGCCGCGCTCGCGCTGCTCGGCGCGTTCTGCTTGGGAACCGTAGCGCTGCGCCGCGGCGAAACCGTCAACGCACTGTGGATCGTGGTGGCGGCGGTATCGATCTATCTGGTCGCCTACCGCTTCTATGCCCGCTTCATCGCCACCAAGGTGATGCAGCTCGATCCCACCCGCGCCACCCCGGCGGTGCTGCGCAACGATGGCCTGGACTACGTGCCTACCAACAAGCACGTGCTGTTCGGCCACCACTTCGCCGCCATCGCCGGCGCCGGCCCGCTGGTCGGCCCGGTGCTGGCCGCGCAGATGGGCTACCTGCCCGGCCTGTTGTGGCTGGTGGCCGGCGTGGTGCTGGCCGGCGCGGTGCAGGACTTCATGGTGCTGTGGATATCCAGCCGCCGCGACGCGCGCTCGCTGGGCGACCTGGTGCGCGAGGAGATGGGCCAGATCCCCGGCACCATCGCGCTGTTCGGTGCGTTCCTGATCATGATCATCATCCTCGCGGTGCTTGCGATGGTGGTGGTCAACGCGCTGGCCGAGAGCCCTTGGGGCATGTTCACCGTGGTGGCGACGATCCCGATCGCCCTCCTGATGGGCGTGTACATGCGTTACATCCGCCCCGGCAAGATCGGCGAGATCTCGGTGGTGGGCCTGATCCTGCTGCTCGGCGCCATCTGGCTGGGCGGCAAGGTGGCGGCCGACCCGACCTGGGGCCCGGCCTTCACCTTCAGCAAGGAGGCCATCACCTGGATGATGGTGGGCTACGGCTTCGTCGCTTCGGTGCTGCCGGTGTGGCTGCTGCTGGCCCCGCGCGACTACCTGTCCACCTTCCTCAAGATCGGCTCCGTCATCGCGCTGGCCATCGGCATCCTGATCGTGATGCCGGAACTGAAGATGCCGGCGCTGACCCAGTACGCCCACAACGGCATGGGCCCGGTGTGGACCGGCGGCCTGTTCCCGTTCCTGTTCATCACCATCGCCTGCGGCGCGGTGTCCGGCTTCCATGCGCTGATCTCCTCGGGCACCACGCCCAAGCTGCTGGCCAACGAGAAGCACATGCCGTACATCGGCTACGGCGGCATGCTGATGGAATCCTTCGTCGCGGTGATGGCGCTGGTAGCTGCCTCGATCATCGAGCCGGGCGTCTATTTCGCGATGAACGCGCCGCCTTCGGCCGTGGGCAGCGATGTCGTCGCCGTGGCCGCCAAGGTGTCCGAGTGGGGCTTTGCCATCACGCCCGACGTGCTGACCGCCACGGCCAGGGATATCGGCGAGAACACCATCCTCAACCGTGCCGGCGGCGCGCCGACGCTGGCCGTGGGCATCGCCCAGATCCTGCACCACGTGTTGCCGACCGAAAACTCGATGGGCTTCTGGTACCACTTCGCCATCCTGTTCGAGGCCTTGTTCATCCTCACCGCAGTGGATGCCGGCACGCGCGCGGGCCGCTTCATGCTGCAGGACCTGATCGGCAACTTCGTGCCTGCAATGCGCAGGACCGAGTCGTGGGCGGCCAACATCGTCGCCACCGGCGGCTGCGTGGCACTGTGGGGCTATTTGCTCTACACCGGCGTGACCGACCCGTTCGGCGGCATCAAGACGCTGTGGCCGCTGTTCGGCATCTCCAACCAGATGCTCGCCGGCATCGCACTGCTGCTGTCCATCGCCGTGCTGTTCAAGCTCAAGCGCGGCCGCTACGCGTGGGTGCCGGGACTGCCGGCGGCGTGGCTGCTGCTGTGCACGACCTCGGCCGGCCTGATCAAGATCTTCGACGCCAACCCGGCCCAGGGCTTTCTTGCGCAGGCGCACAAGTTCCAGGCTGCGATCGCCGCCGGCGAAATCACCGCACCGGCCAAGACGATGGGCCAGATGCACCAGATCGTGGTCAACGCCTACGTCAACACCACGCTGACCGCACTGTTCCTGTTCGTGACCGCGGTGGTGCTGGTCTACACCATCAAGACCTGCATCGAGGCCAGCCGCAACCCGGCCCGCACCGACAAGGAAACGCCGTACGTCAAGCTGACCCCGGCGCAGATGGCGGACCTCTGAGATGGGCGGCGCACTCGTCCCGGTCGGCCAGTACCAGACGTATCGCCGCGTATGGCGGCGTCTGGTGCAGACCGCGCGGCTGTGCTGCGGCATCCCGGACTACGACAACTACGTCAGGCACATGACGGAAAAGCATCCGGACCGTCCGGTGATGGACTACCCGACCTTCTTCCGGGAGCGTCAGGAAGCGCGCTTCGGCGGCGGCAAGGGTTTCCGCTGCTGCTGAACGGAGGCGGGCACGGCCTCGCGTCGTGCCAGCCTAGCGACGACTCAAACGAACATGCCGCCCGAGGCTTCCACGCGCTGAGCGTTGATCCATTGCGTCGCCGGGTCCAGCAACGCGGCGACCACCGGGCCAATGTCCTCCGGCCGCCCAGGCCGCCCGAGTGCGGTGATCGAGGACACCATCGCATTGACCTGCGCATCGTCGCGGACGTGGCCCCCGCCGAAATCGGTCTCGATCGCCCCCGGGGCAAGCGTATTGACACTGATGCCGCGCGGGCCGAGTTCCTTGGCCAGGTAGCGGGTGAAAACCTCGATACCACCCTTCATCATCGCATAGGCCGAACTGCCGGGTAGCGCGAAGCGCGCCAGGCCGCTGGATATGTTGAGGATGCGCCCGCCATCGGCGATCAGCGGCAGCAGTGCCTGGGTGAGGAAGTAGGGCCCTCTCAGGTGCACGGCGACCATCTCGTCGAACTGGGCCGGGGTGGTCTCGGCAATCGTGGCGTACAGGGCGGTCCCGGCATTGTTGACAAGGGCATGAACGCTGGGGGCATCCCACTTCTCCAGTTGCGCATGCAAGGCATTCACGAAGCCCGGCAAGGCATCCGGATCGGCAACATCGAATTGCAGGCAGGCCGCGCGCCGACCCAGCGCCTGGATCTGCGCCAGCACGGCTTGGGCCTGATCGGCCTGCGTGCGGTAAGTAATGATCACATCGTTGCCTGCGCGGGCCAGGGCCAACGCAGCGCTTCGACCCAGGCCGCGACTGCCGCCGGTGATCAGATTGATGCGGGGAGCATGCTGCATCATGAGGTTCCTCGTCGGCGCGGGATGCGCCTTCGGGAACAAGATATTTGGCTTGACGGGGAAGATAAACGAACCGAATCTGATCCGACTGTTCAAAATTTATCGACAATGGATCTGGACAAATCCCTGCACGTGTTCCACCGCGTGGTCGAACTTGAGAGTTTCACCCGCGCCGCCGAGTCGCTCGGCCTGCCCAAGGCCAGCGTCTCGACTGCCGTCCAGCAACTGGAAGCGCGGGTCGGCACGCAGTTGTTCCACCGCACCACTCGACGCGTGCGCCCCACCGCCGATGGCCGCCAGTTCTATCTGCGCAGCTGCAACGTCTTGGCCGACATGGACGAGCTGCAGAACATGTTCCAGACGCAAGGCCACCAATTGCGCGGCCGCCTGCGCGTGGACATGAGCAGCGGCATCGCGCAAAGGTTCGTGCTCCCCCGCTTGGCCGATTTCCTCGCCGATCATCCACACCTGGACGTGGAACTGAGCGCCACCGATCGCTTGGTCGATGTGGTGCGCGAGGGCTTCGACTGCGTGGTTCGTGGCGGCCGACCGCAGGACAGCTCGCTGATAGTGCGCACGCTGGGCTTGATGCGCATCGTCAACTGCGCCAGCCCCGACTACCTGGCTCGACACGGCACGCCGGCGACACTGGAGGACTTGGAACACCATGCCCTGGTGAACTTCATCAACCCGCTTGGACAGCTTGCCCCGAGCTTTGAGTACCACGATGGCGACGGCTACCGGCAATTGCCAATGCGTGGCGCGATCACGGTGAACAATGTCGAAGTCTACCGTGCCGCCGCATTGGCAGGGCTGGGAATCGTCCAGACACCGCTCCCCAGCGTGCGCGAAGCCTTGGCCGATGGACGCTTGCGCGAAATCCTCCCGGATCTGGTCGCCGAACCGATGCCGCTGTCACTGGTCTATGCACAGCGACGCCACTTGCCCCTGCGCGTGCGCGCTTTCATGGAGTGGCTGGAACACCTGCTTGCTCCCCACCTGGAGCCTCCACTGCCGCGCTGAGAACCACGCCAGCGCGGCCTTGCGAGCGTGTCACCCCGCCCCTGCCAACGCGCGCAGCGTAATGCCCACCACATAGGCCAGATAGGTGCCGGTGGCGTAGCCCATCGTGCCCAGCACCACGCCCACCGGCGCCAGCGCCGGATGAAAGGCCGCGGCCACCACCGGCGCGGATGCGGGCCCGCCGATGTTGGCCTGCGAGCCGATGGCGAAATAGAAGAACGGCACCTTCAGCAGCTTGCCCAGTGCCCACAACAGCACGATGTGGAAACCGATCCACACCAGGCCCAGCGCGAACAACCACGGACGGTCGAGCAAGGCGGCCAGATCCATCTGCATGCCGATGCAGGCGATCAGGAAATACAACAGCAGCGAGCCCAGCTTGGACGCACCGGCACCATCGAGCGTGCGCGCACGGGTGAAACTCAGGCCCAGCCCGATGCTGGTAGCCAGCACCACCACCCAGACGAACGGCGTATCCAGGCTGAACTGGCCGGCCCAGGCCACGTTGGCCTTGAACCAGGCCGCCAACGGCGCGGCGATCGCGTGCGACAGGCCGACGGCACCGAAGGCCACCGCCACGATCAGCATCAGGTCGGTCAGGCTGGCCACGCGCTCGTGTTCGGCCTGGAAACGGCCGACGCGCTCCTTCAATTCGTCCAGCCCCGAAGTATCCGCGCCGCTGCGTGCGTCGATGGCCGGCGCGCGCGCGGCCAGGAAGATAAGCACCGCCATCCACACGTAGCCCACGCCCACGTCCACCACCGCGAACTGACCGAAGGTGGTGGCGTTGACCTGGAACACCTCGCGCATCGCCAGCATGTTGGCGCCGCCACCGATCCAGCTGCCGGCCAACGCGGCCATGCCGGCCCAGGTGTCGCCGGCCACCGTGTCCGGATGCAGCCACTTGAACAGCATGAAGGCGGCCACCGCACCGATCATGATGCTGAAGGACGCACCCAGATACATCGCCACGATCTTCGGCCCGAGCTTGAGCATGCCCTTCAGGTCCACCGTGAGCGTGAGCAGCACCAGCGCCGCCGGCAGCAGCACGTCGCGCGCCACCGGGTTGTAGAGCCGCGTGTTCTGCCCGTCGTGTTGTAGATGCCGGGGATCAGATAGCACAGCAGCAAGGCCGGCACGAAGGTGTAGAGGCGCTTCCACGGCCCGGACGGGCGCGAGGACGTCCAGAACACGGCGCCGAGCGTGGCGGCGATCAGGCCGAACACGACGATGTCGTTCTGGATCAGGGCATGGGACATGGGCACGGCGGCATCGGCGGGCATCGGCAATCACTCGAAACGGAAACGGGCGCGCGCCACTGCGGGCGCCGGACATGGAAACCCCGCGCATTGCGCGGCGTTTCCGGTTCACTGCATCACTGGCCGATGTGCTGCTTCAGCCAGGCATTGACGGTGTCGTGCCACAGGATCGAATTCTGCGGCTTGAGCACCCAATGGTTCTCGTCCGGGAAATACAGGAATTTCGACTCGATGCCACGACGCTGGGCAGCGGTAAAGGCAGCCAGCCCCTGCTCGACCGGAATGCGGAAGTCCTGCTGGCCATGGATCACCAGGATCGGCGCCTTCCAGTCCTTCACGTGGTCGATCGGATTGAACTGCTCATAACCGGTCGGGTTCTGCCACGGCGTGCCGCCGTTCTCCCATTCGCTGAACCACAGCTCCTCGGTGCTGTAGCCCATCATGCGGTTGTCGAACACGCCGTCGTGATCCACCAGGCACTTGAACGGCGAGTTGCCGTCCTTGTCGAACCAGTTGCCGGCCAGCCAGTAGGTCATGTAGCCGCCGTAGCTGGCGCCCAGCGCGCAGGCCTTGCCGCCGTCGAGGAAAGCGTACTGCTTCTGCGCCGCCTGCCAGCCCTTCTTCAGATCTTCCAGCGGGCGGTCGCCCCAGTGCTGGCTGATCGCATCGGTGAAGGCCTGGCCATAACCGGTGGAACCGTGGAAATCGATCATCACCACCGCGTAGCCCTGCCCGGCATAGGTCTGCGGGTTCCAGCGGTAGCTCCAGCCATTGCCGAAGCTGCCCTGCGGACCGCCGTGGATCAGGAACGCCACCGGGTACTTCTTGCCGGGCTGGTAGTTGTACGGCTTGACCACGTAGCCATGCACGGTTTCATCGTTCCAGCCCTTGAAACTGAACTGCTCGAAGTCGCCCCAGGCCACGTCCGGCAGCATGTCGCCGGCCGCCGGCGTGATGGCGCGCAGCGGCGCCGTGGCCGCCGCATCGGTGACGAGGATCTGGTCGCCGCTCTTGAGCGAGTTGCGGGTGATGGCCAAGGTCGGGCCAGCCAGTTCGACCGCCCCCACGCTGCCCTCGCCCACCAGCTTGGCCACCTTGCCGCTGGCGATGTCCACCTTGAACAACGGATGCTGGCCCATGTCGTCGGCGGTGGTGTAGATCGCCTTGCCATCCCCGGTCAGCACGATGCCGCCGGCCGAGCGGTCCCACTGCGGCGCAATCTCGCGTACCGCGCCGCTGCCGAGGTCCATTGCCATCAGGCCGAAACGGTCGGCCTCGAAGCCCGGGCGCTTCATCGCCGTGTAGTAGAGCGTGCCGCCGTCGGCAGAAAACACCGGGCTGCCGTCCCATGCCTTGTTGGCCGCGGTCAAATTGACCGGCGCGGCACGGCCGGAAACGTCCAGCTTGTACAGGTCGAAATTGGTGGACCACGGCTCTTCGCGGCCGGCCACGCGGATGCTGGCCACCAGCGATTGCCCGTCCGGCGACCACGCGTAATCCTCGCTGCCGCCGAAAGGCTTGGACGGCACGTCGCCGGCCAAAGTGATGCTCACCGCCGAAGCGCCGACCACCGGCCTGTCGCCGGTCGCCGGCAACCCGGTGACGAACAAGGTGTTGCGACGGCCGTCGTTCCACGTGTCCCAATGACGCACGAACAGCTGGTCGAACACCTTGCCCGAAGCCTTGGCGGCATCGGCGGCATCAAGCTTTTTCTTCGTGCAGTCCAGGTCCGAACCGCAGTCCTGGAACACCCCCGCGCTGAAGGCGATGCGCTCGCCCTTCGGCGACAACTTGTAGCTGTCCACGTCCAGTGCGAACGCGGTGAGCTGGCGCGGCTCGCCGCCGGACAGCGGCATCGCGTACAACTGCTGGCTGCCGTTCTTCGCGCTGAGGAAGTAGACGGTCTTGCCATCGGGCGAGATCGACGGCGAATTGACGTTCCACCCCTCCGGCGTGAGCCGCTGCGGCGGCCGCAGGTCGCGCGTGCGCAGGTTGCGCACCCACAGGCCGGTGGAGGCCTTGGTGGCTTCGGCATTCATCACCCGCTTGGCGAACACCAGCGTGCCGCCGTCGGGCGTGAGCACCGGCGAGGACACGCGATCCAGACGGACCATGTCCTGCACGTCGAAGCCGCGCATGGCGGCAGGCGCGGCGGAAGCCGTGGTGGCGGCCATCATGGCCAAGGGCAACAGGGCGTGACGCAGGTTCATCGGAGCTCCGCGGACATCGTGTGGAAACCCGTCGATGGTAGGCGCAGGGCCGGCCTGCGGCAAAGGCATGAAGTCACGGTCACCGCATGACCGCCATGCAATGACCGCCACGGATGCCGGGGGCGCCGGATGGCGCCCTCGGTACCGCATCCTCGCGGCGAAACGAGAGGATCAGCCCGCCTGTTCGCCCTTCTTGCCGGTGCGGTAGAGCAGCCAGCCGACCAATGCCAGCACCAGCAGGCCGAACCACTGGTTGAGGTTCAGCGCTTCGGGCAGGGCCAGCACGTCGGCATGACCGGACACCACGATCGGGATCGCGATGGCGATGCCCATCAGCGCCTCGCCGGTGATCAGGCCGGCCGAGAACAGCACGCCCGGACGATGCACGCGGTCGCGGCCGTCTTCGTCGTCAGGACCAATCCCGTGGAAGCGCTCGACGAAGTGCGCGATCAGGCCGCCGATGAAGATCGGCACCATCAGTTCCAGTGGCAAGTAGATGCCGATGGCCGCCGCCAGTACCGGCACGCGGAAGCGCGCGTTGCGCTTCTTGAGCTGCTCGTCCACGGCGATGATGGCCGCACCGATCACCGCGCCGATGCCGATCATCGTCCACGGCAGCTGGCCGCCGAACAGGCCGCGCGCCACCGAAGCCATCAGCGTGGCCTGCGGAGCGGCCAGCGACTGCGGATGCCCCGGCGTGGCCGGGCCGATGCCATAGGCCTGCGAGAGCAGGTTCAGCACCGGCGCCATGATCAGCGCGCACGAGAACGCGCCGATGCCCAGCATCAACTGCTGCTTCCACGGCGTGGCCCCGACCAGATAGCCGGCCTTGAGGTCCTGCAGGTTGTCGCCACCCACCGACGCGGCGCAGCACACCACTGCGCCGATCATGATCGCGGCCACCGCCCCCAGCGGCGCGCCGCCTTCGCCCACCGGCAGCATGCCGCTCTTGCCCAGCAACAGCAGCAGCACCGCCGAGGCAAACAGGATGGTGGAAATGGTGATGCCCGACACCGGGTTGTTGGACGAACCGATCAGGCCTGCCAGATAGCCGGACACCGACACGAACAGGAAACCGGCCACGATCATGATGATCGTCATCGGGATCGACACATGCCACATGCCGACGATCTCCTGATACAGGCCCAGCAGCGGCAGCGTGAACAGCACCAGCGCGATGATCATCCACTTCATCGGCAGGTCGCGTTCGGTCTCGGCCAGCGCCTCGCCGCCGCTGTTCTTGCGTGCGGCCGCCAACCCGGACTTGATGCCGCCCAGCAGCGACTTGCGCAGCGAGAACAACGTCCACACGCCGCCCACCAGCATGGTGCCCACCCCGAGGTAGCGGATCTTCGCGCTCCAGATGGCGCCGGCCGCATCGCCGGCGGACAGCCCGGCCAGCGTGCTTGCCAGTTCCGGGTCGCTGCCGGTGAAGAACGCCTGGTACAGCGGAATGGCGATGTGCCAAGACAGGATCGAACCGGACACCACCACGATGCCCACGTTCAGGCCGACGATGTAGCCCACGCCCAGCAGCGCCGGCGACAGATTGGTGCCGATGTAGGCGGTGATCTTGGAACTGCCGACATAGGCCGCCTGCGCCCAGCTGTCCGGAATGATGCGCAAGCCGCTGGCCGCGGCCAACTTGACCAGCGCACCGAGGCTGCCGGCCACGGCGAGGATCTTCAGCCCCGGGCCGGGGTTCTCGCCGGCTTTGAGCACTTCGGCCGCAGCCTTGCCTTCGGGGAAGGGCAAGGGCTCTTCGACGATCATCGAGCGCCGCAGCGGCACCGAGAACAACACCCCGAGCAAGCCGCCCAGACCGGCGATGCCCAGCACCCACCAATACTTGAAATCCGGCCAGTAGCCCATGATCACCAGCGCCGGGATCGTGAAGATCACGCCCGCTGCGATCGACGAGCCGGCCGAGGC
>JADHEF010001166.1_pt1 | contig 18354 bp, 17 predicted proteins | sample 8952391 | NCBI WGS metagenome assembly JADHEF01 (sample SAMN16124439, study PRJNA663245) | bioreactor sludge metagenome | isolation source: sludge (nitrite) | place: India:Bengaluru | collected 2019-02-28
ATGGTAAATATAATCATATGAATAAATAATATCCATATTAAAAACAAAAAGATGCCCCCCCCCCCCCCCTTATAAAATTAAAGCTAAAAAAGTAACTAAAATCAGAAAAAATAAATAAATAAATTAAAATAGCCAAATATAAAAGTTATAACATCTAAAATTGAAAAAATAAGCAAAATAAAAAGTAAAAAAGACCAAAATAACTTGGTAAAATAGAAGCCAAAATATAGAGAATAAAAATTATTATATATAAAATATATAAAATATTATATAAAAAAATAAAAAAATTATATTAATAGCTAGTTTAGAAAATATAAAAAATAGTGGTTTCTTTGATTGGTAGAGGTTTATTATACTGCTTTAAATCTTGATACTCAAAGAAATGCTTTTAAATCTTCAAAACAGCAAAGGAATGGTTTATGGTGTGATAAATTTAAAAATCCTATAAATATTTAAAAATCCCCTAGATTCAAGTAAAAAATCAAAAACTAGTAGATTTAGATTATTCTAATTTATTATAAAAATGGTGTTTATTTATGTGTACAGCAAGTAATTATATAACTAATGACCATTATTTTGGTCGTAATTTTGATTACGAAATCTCATATAATGAAAGAGTAACTATAACTCCTCGTAACTATAAATTTAAATTTAGAAAAATTGATGATATTGATTCTCATTATGCAATTATCGGAATTGCCGCAGGTATTGATTCATATCCTTTATATTATGATGCTTGTAATGAAAAAGGATTGAGTATTGCTGGTTTAAACTTTCCAGATAATGCATTTTACAGAGAATATGAAGATGGAAAGATTAATTTAACCCCTTTTGAATTTATTCCCTATTTACTTGGAAAAGCTGCTAATCTTAGTGAAGCAGAAGAATTGTTAAATGATATTAATTTAGTTAATATTAATTTTTCTGATGAACTTCCATTATCTCCTCTCCACTGGATGATTTCAGATGATTCAGGAGCTATTGTTGTTGAACCATTAAATGATGGTTTGAAAATTTATCATAATCCTATAGGTGTTTTAACTAATAATCCTCCATTTGATAAACAATTATTTTACTTGAACAATTATATTTCTCTTTCAAATAAAACTCCTCAAAACACTTTTGGTGGAAATATTAAATTATTTGATTATTCAAGAGGTATGGGTGCAATAGGTTTACCCGGTGATTTATCATCAGCTTCTAGATTTGCAAAAGTAGCATTCACAAGAGCAAATTCCTATTCTGAATTTGATGAAACAAGTAGTGTTTCACAGTTTTTCCATATTTTAGGTTCAGTTGAACAACAAAAAGGTTGTACATTTATAGATGAACCTAATTTATATGAATATACAATTTACACCTCATGTTACAATACTAATAAAGGTATTTTATATTATAAAACATATAATAACTCACAAATAACATCTGTCGATTTAAATAAAGAAAATTTAAACTCAAACAAATTAATAAATTATTTATTAATTAATGAAGAACAATTCAACTCCATTAATTAAATCTTTTCCATTAAAAATATTTAATATTAAAATAATATACATTAAAAGTATAATTTATTAAAACCAAAGTAGATTAAAAAGCAAATATTATTAAAATACTCATTTCTGTATTAATATTAAAAATACTAATGAATGAACAATCTTTAAAAAATGAAAAAATTAGGAAATATTTTTCAACATTTCTTCAACTAAAATATCAGTGTTTTTAGTTCCTCCAATACTAATTTTAACAGTATCATTATTTATCTTAAAAAATATCCTGTAAAAAATTCCCTTTCTGCATTATAAACTACTAAATAACCGTTATTATAATAACTAACTAAACTATCACCAGGAGTAATATTTTCTAGAATACCTAAATTTACAGAACTAATACTAGAAGTATTCCAAACATTAGTGCCAATTAACTGCTCGACTGATGAAAAACTAAAAGAACAAGCCATACGAAAACTATAAACATTCTTTGATTCACCAGCAACATTCATTCCCATACGATGATCCATATCAAAAGTAATATAAGAATTATTCATTTCATTAATCATATAAACCATAAATGGAGTATTTCTACTACAACCAACATTAAATTCTTTTGCTGCTTGATCAGCTACACAATCATGCTCATAAATAACTAATAAACCTGTTAATAAAGTACCATAAGCAGTTTTCATAGCAACCGAACTGAAAATATCTTTCTTTGACACCAAATGACTTAAATCATTACTAGTGATATTAGAGTAAGCTATAGTATAAGATTTTAAACCCTTAAAAACTATTATCATAATCACCAAAAAAATATGATTTTCATGAATTTTATCCTATTTAACAGTTTTTACCGAATTATCATATTCTTTATATTTCTACTTATTACATCAGATAAAGTTTCATATCTTATCTTTTCACATATAATAAGCAATTTGTAAAGTGATATATTTTTATACATTTTATAAACTAGTATTTCATTACTATTTTTCAATATATGTGATTTTATTATATAGTAATAACCCAATAATCACAGCAGTTATTAAACTGATAAAAAATGAAATAGTTCCACCCTTGGGAAAGATTAAGTGTTTGATAATATTAACCACAGCAATGATGATTATACTAATAATTAAAAACTTCCAAAATTCATTTTTCATAAAAAAATCAACAAACCTAAAAATATTATTATGTAAATTAATACGATTAAATATTATATGGAATCACTAAAATAAAATAAACTAATGCATTAGTTATAATTATCAAAATTGTCAATCTAAGTAAAAAATCATACCCTTTTTTTGATCTAATATCATACGAAAGAAACTTATTAATTTTATCAGGAATCAATATAATTGATGAACTAAAAAATCCCATAAATATCATAATAAATGGAATATAATAAGGAATATTGAAATTCAACATTGAAAAACCAAGAATAAAAGTAAAAACACATGAAATAAAAGACCACATATAAAAATTAATTGGATCATATCCCTTTTCAGTCCAAGGGTTAATACTAGACTCATGAAATGTTTTTCTCCTTAAAAATAAAACTAACCATGGATATATAAAAGCAATAGCTATTCCGATTCCTGTGTAAACATTAGATTGATAAAAAGCTAAAATTACCATTATACTTCCAAGAATCACACCTGAAAAAAATTCTATTATAAAACCATTATAAGTTAATTCCATAGCAAAACAATCATAACTTACACCATCAGGCACCACCTTAATCTTAGTAACTCTTTCCAAAAATCTTCTATGCTTTGCCCTAAAAAACCAAAGAAATGACCCTAATATAGTAAATATTATAATTATAAAAAAAGGATTAAATGAAGGATTCATACTTAATTTCTCAAATTAATTATATTATACTTTTTTCAATATTATTTCCAAATATAAAATCATAGGATTCAATAAATCAACTTACTTAAATACTCTTTAAAAACTAACCTTAAAAAATTATTAATTAGATAATTAAAATTATTAATTAATAATATACTTATAAATAATACCCTTATAAATATTTCCATTTAACTTTAAAAAAAATAAAGTTAATTTTATATATTAATAGTACAATATATAATAAATAATAATAATAATAATAATATATGGGACGTTTTATGAAAAACAAAATAATACTATTAATTTTTGTAATATCAGTTTTTAGTTTTATAATTGGTACAAGTTTCGCATCTGAAGCAGATATGCAACTTTTTAATGGACTAAATTCTTCTTCATCTACAAATGAACTAGAAAAAAGAATTTCTAATGAATATGAAACAAGCCCTATGAATATAAATTCCAGATGTGGAATACAAAACCCTTCAGATATATGGAATAATACATCAATCTTCAAAAATTGGATAGAAAATGATAATGATTTGTTTAAAATTTTTGAAAATAATTTTACTAACAATAAAATAGAAAACTTTCCAAAATTTCCTATTGGTTATTTATTTGAAGGAAAAGGGAGTTGTTCTGACAACATAGATCCTGATTTTTATGAATTTTTATTGAATTATCAAAATGGAACCAATAGTCTTTCAAAAGAAGCTAAAGAAAAATTTTTAGACGAAATTAGTAATAAAGAAAACATAAAACTTGAAGTTTCTAAGATAGAAAAGCCAGAAAATTGCATAATAACAGTATCTAAATCATTAATATATTGGAAAACAGTTAAAACAAACGAAAATACCTATAAATACTATAAAATGAATACAAATACAATTTTTCAAAATGGAGACAACAACACAACAACTTACATTAAAAAACAAATATTAAAAACATATAACAAAAAAACAAATATCAACATAAAAAGTAAAAATTGGAAAAAAGGAAAATATAATGATGGAAACATAATAATATCTAAAGACTCAAATAAAAAACAAATAAATAAGTTTAAACTAAATAAATCAAATAAAAATATTAAAATATCAAAAGTAACTACAACTTCAACAAAAAATAATAAGAATAAAAAATATTACACTACATACAAAAAACCGTCTAATGGAAAAATTTTCAAAGCAGAAAAAAACAAAAAAATAGAAGAAATCCATGTATATTACACTATTAAAAAATATGAATGGATAAAATAATAATATATATAAAAAAATTCTTTTTATTTTATTTATAATTTAATATAATATAAAAAACTTTTATTTATTATAGTTATTTAATTTATTTTTTATAATATAATTTTTTACAATTCCTTATGAATTTTCCAAGTTAATTAAAAGATTCCAAAAAAACAAGAAAATAGATAAAAGATATATACAATAACTCATAGTCAGTCAAAATCCCCTCCAATTCTTTTTTTTTAATGGTTAATAATTTAACTTTATTTTTTAAATAGGGGTTTAATAAATATTTAATTAAATAATAAAATAAATAAAAATTAAGTTTTATATTTTTTTTATATTAATAACATTAGTGGAATGGAAATAGTCAATAATGAAGAAGTAATATAAAAATATTTATTATTTTCCCATATTTTTTTCCATGTTATCTTCTCATAATTTTCATTTTTATATCCATAAAACTTAATAAAAAAATAAAATAAGCAAATGGCAATAATTATGATAAAGACCTTTAAATCTGGAAAATTCCATTTTTCTAAGTAAATTAAACCCCATATAACAATTAACAATAAAATATGGACTAAAATAATCTTATTATTATATTTCATAATACACCCAATTTTATTTTAAATATTTCTCAACATCTCTTCAACTAAAATATCAGTATTTTTAGTTCCTCCAATACTAATTTTAACAGTATCATTATTTATCTTAAAAAAATATCCTGTAAAAAATTCCCTTTCTGCTTTATAAACTTCTAAATCACCAATTTTTAATTTTGTATTGTTAGTTGAATTATATTTATTTACTATACTTTCCATATTTTCATTTGAATTTTTACTCACCATAATTCCTAAATTAATATTCTCATTTGAATAAACTTTTGCAACACCTCCATTCGTTAAATTTTCCTCTGATTCAAGGTTTAAAAAATCTGGAATACTAAAATTATAACCTCCAATATCATCAACATAATAATTAATACCATCATTATTATTAGAAAAAGAATTAAAAGTAAATACCATTAATAATGCGATTAAGATTACTATTATAAGTGAAAAAACAGCTAAAAACTTTTTATCATTAGAATTAATAATATCAAAACTCCCTAAAATGTGCATAATAAATTATTTTATAATGAATATTTTCATAAAATTTAAAAAAATAAAACTAAGTTCAATCAATATCTTTAATCTTTTTTAAAACTCTTTCACGACCTTCTAAAGTATATTCATTATTAGGATCTAATTTTAAAGCTTTATCATAAAATTTTAAAGAATCTTCCAAGCGATTTAACTTACATAAAACATCAGCTTTATTAAATAAAGAATAAAAATCATATAATTATTAATCTTTGTTAAAAACATGGCCTCCTTATTTATGTAAAACTATAGGAAAAAAGTTATTAAACTAATCCTCAAAGCTATTAAAGTAATTGATAAAATAATAGAAATTATTAGCATTAATTTTAAGCCTTTGATAGTCCTCATATCAACACTAACAAATTTGTTTATAAAGTCGGGAAATAAGATAAAAGTTTGGAAAAATAAACCTGAAAATAAAATAACTAAACTAATAGATATTGGTATTGATGAGAAATTCAACATGGAAAAACCCCAAACAGTAGAAGAACCAGCAACCATTAAAGAAAACAACCAATACCACATAGGACAATATCCAGTACACTTTTCAATCATGTTGCGAGGATAATGACCTAAACAATTATAACTAATCGAACTCTCATTAAAAGTATTTTTACGAATAAACATCACAACTTGAGGATAAACAAACATGAATATAAAACCAATAAAAACAGGAAAATTACTACTGTCAATAACAAGAGGAATATACATAAAAACACAAAAAATGATTCCTATTAAAATCAAAAATAGAGATAATCCCCTGTAAGTAAAACAATCCAAACTACTACATCTAGACTTTTTTAGTTTTATATTAATAACATTTTCAAGAAAATTAAAAAGCCTATCTTCGGTATAATGGAGTAAAATTCCAACTAATCCCAAAATAATCATATAAAATATTAAAGAACTCACTTACACACCACCTAATTAGGAACTTTTAATTTATCTAAAATATTATTGAACCATGTTTCAGCCATATAATTAGTAGCATAACTATTAACTGCATTTTTCATTATATCTGGAACATCAATACCAATCAATGTTTTTGTGATATATTTACCAAAGTTTATAACTATATATACAGATCTTGGAGTAGTCGTTTAAAGATATATTTCACAAAATTACTCCCAATAATAAAATACTAAATTAAATAAACAGTATTTAAATTTATTAAAAAAAATCAAAAATAATTAAACCAAATATAATTATATTAATTTTAAAAAATTGAAAAATAAAAATATTAAAGTTAAAAAATTAATAATAATAGACTTTAATACCAGAAATAAATTTATTATCATGCAATTTTATTTTTAAACTATTTTTACCATATCCCTTAAAAATTTTATAAGAACTTTTATTTTTAATATTTACTAAACTTAATTTTACTGCTTTAATTTTGTATTTTTTGTTTTTAGTTATAATTTTAACATTTTGAGATTTCATTACTGGAATAATAGATTTTGTGGCAAAAACACCTTTTTCAACTGATTTAGCATTAGCTTTTTTAGCAGATAAATGCGTGACTAATTTCAAATCATCTCCAGGAGTATATAAATAAGGGTACTGATTCTCATGCTTAATTTTTCCATTAGTATAATAATTAATAGTAATTTTATCAAGATTAATAGTTTCATTAGATAAAATACCTATTGTTAAAAAATTCTTATTATCCCCAGAGTAATTTTTGTAAAAAACATCCTTAACATATTGAGTTTTATTATCCAAAACAGAATACTTTAAATTAACTGATTTAATTTTATACTTATTTTGATAATTCTTTTTAATACTAATTTTTAAATAATCTTTAGGATCATTATTTTTAAATGTATAAATTTGTTCAACATTTGAAATCTTCTTGTTTTCATTAGAAGAAAAAGAATTTTTATTTATTAATAAATTTTCACTACTAGCTGCAAAACTCACACTCATAGCAAAAAAAGACATAAAAGCAACCAAAGTTATAACCAATAAAATTTTCTTAAAGCTCATTATATACTCACCCCAATATTATTAATAAATTAATTAATCATAAACTAATACAAAGATTATTTAAATTTATCTAAAGAAGGATTAAAAAAATTTAATAACTATTATACTATTATTAATAATTAATACTTTAAACAATTTATTATATAAAATTATCGATATGATTTATGTATAATATTGTAAAAAAAATTAAAATGACAATAATAAAACTTAATATTAAAATAAATTAGTTAAATAAATATATTATAATATTTATATGTATATTAAAAATATCTAATTTAATTAATTTATATTTAAACATATATTTAGGCAATAATTAATATTAGAAAAAAACATATCACATATGACTTCATATCATATAATTTTAATAAAAATAAAAACAACCCAAAAAAAATAAATAAAAATAAGAAGGAAACTTGAATTAAAGATACTAAAAAATATTTAGTGCAAGAAATTTTAAAATTATTTAGTATAAGTACCAATTATATGTATAATAAATATGGATTATAATAATGGAGGAAAAAATGTCAAAAATGCCAGTGCTTTTTGTGGGACATGGTTCACCCATGAATGCTATTGAAAATAATGAATTTAGTAATAAATGGAAAGAAATAGCTAAAGATATACCCAAGCCAAAAGCTATCTTAGTTGTATCAGCACACTATTATACTAATGGAACAAGAATAGTATATACTGAAAATCCAAAAATGATTTATGATATGTATGGATTTCCAGAACCATTATATGAGGTTAAATACCCTGCATTAGGATCAACTTATCATGCTGAAAAGATTATTGAAAATTCAAGTTTTCATATAGAAAAAGATGAAAATTGGGGAATAGATCATGGTGCATGGTCAGTTTTAGTTCATATGTATCCAGAAGCAGATATTCCAGTTTTAGAACTAAGTATAAATAATGATATGACATTAGAGGAGCACTTATTGTTAGGTAAAGAACTTAGTTTTTTAAGAGATGAAGGTGTTTTAATATTATGTAGTGGAAACATTGTTCATAACTTAAACTTAATGGACTGGAACAAGGAAAATGGCTTTTTATGGGCAGAAGAGTTCGATGAATACATTAAAGAAAATATAGTTAAAAATAATATTAATAATATAATCAATTATGAAAAGAATACAAGTTCATATAAGAATGCTTTTTATACAAAAGAGCATTTTATTCCTATCATATATGCATTAGGAGCTGTTGGGAAAAATTACAAAGTAGAAATATTTAATGATAAATGTGTATATGGTTCAATATCAATGACCTGTTATATCTTTGATTAAAAATTAATTTTATGAGTTTTGAAGAATTAAAAAATATTAAAATATAGTATAAAAAAGTTTTAATGGAAAAAATTTCAAAAAAGAATAAATAAAATCAATTTCTATAAATTATTAAAAAATATGAATTGATAATATAATAAAAATTGAAAAAATTAAGAATCATAATAATTCTAATTTTTAATTACAATGTCCATTTTCCTGTTTTGCTTTGTATATCCAACATTTTTTTGTATAAACCATTTTTTTCGGTTAGTTCTTCAGGAGAACCTTCTTCAACTATTTTTCCTTCATTTAAAACAATAATTTTATCAGCATTTGATATTGTACGCATTCTATGTGCAATTACAATTACTGTTTTATTTTTAATTAATATTGATAATGCTTTTTGAATTTTAGATTCATTTTCTACATCTAAAGATGCTGTTGCTTCATCTAATAATATTATTGGTGCATTTTTTAGTAATGCTCTTGCTATGGATATTCTTTGTCGCTCTCCCCCAGATAATAATGACCCATTTTCTCCAATTAATGTATCATATCCATTTGGAAGGTTTTTTACAAATTCATCACACCTTGCTAATTTTGCTACTTTATATACTTCTTCATCACTTGCTCCATGAGCACCTATTCTTATATTTTCTTTTACGGTATTATTAAATAGAACTACATCTTGAAATACAATTGCATAATTTTTAAGTAGTGCTTCTGGATCAATTGATTTTACATCAATTCCTCCTAAGGTTATTTTTCCTTTATCTGCATCCCAAAATCTTGCTGCTAATTTAGATATTGTGCTTTTTCCTCCTCCAGATGGACCTATTAATGCTGTTACTTCTCCTTGTTTTGCATTAAAGCTAATATTTTTTAATACTTCTTTATCTTCTTTGTAATTAAAACTTACATTTTCAAAATTAATATCATATCCACTATTAGAGTATTCTATAGATCCATCAGGGATTGCTTGGTTCTCTATTTTTTTCATTCTCTTAATTTTAACTCCTGACATGAATATTTCTGCTAAAAATTCTAATGCTCCTTGAATTGGTAGATATATGAATGCTGCAGCTATTAAATACAATATAAAAATTAATAAACCAATTTGGCCACTTACAAGTAAATTAGATCCCACAATCATTACTGATACAATACCTAATTTAAGTACCATTTGGCCAGATACAACACTAATCCCAGTAGCTAATTCATTTTTAATAAGAGACGATTCAATATTTCTAATTTTTTTGTTTAGTCCTGTTAGATAATCATCTTCATAATTATATGCTTTTAATTCTTTTATTGTTTCAATAGACTCTTGAATTCCATCAGCACCATTTCTACGTTTTTTTATTGTTTTTTCACTATTTTTTTCTTGTATTGATCTTGAAACAATGACAATGAAAAAAGAAACTGGAATAACCCATAGTAAAGCAATAGATAATCGAATATTAAATATTAACATTCCAATAGCTATTATTACTAATGAAATTATAGATCCTGCTAATTCTGGAACTGCATGAGAAAATGCGTGTTCTAGTTCAGTGCAATCTCCCATGATAGTAGTTGTTAAATCAGATAAATTCTTTTTTTCAAAAAACGACATTGGAAGTTTTCTTAGTTTTTCTGCAAGTGTTATCCGCCTTACTTCGCTCTCTTCATAAGTAGCATTGTATATTAAATTGTATTGTTTTGATTTTAATATATAAATTATTACTAATACAATAATTATTAAAACTATAAATCCTATTAAATCTAATTTAACAGACACAATATTTGGTTCTGGTATATATTGAGATAAAAATAAAACAAACAGCATAACAGGTAACATTAAACTAAAATCTAAAAGAGTTGTATATAGTATTCCTTTTTTTAGATTATTTGCTCCTTTTTTGCTTAATGCAAATTTTTTAACTAAATATTCATCAATCATTTATTAAACTCCTTTAAACTCATTTTTTCATACTTATAATTATTTATAATCCCTATTTTCTTATATTCTTCATTTTTAACCATTTAAATTCACTAAAGATTGAGAATTTTCCAATTTCCATTGTACAGATTCATTATAATCATCCCACATATTTTTATAAAATCCATTGGCTTCAATAAGCTCATTATGTGTTCCGGATTCCATAATCTCTCCAGATTTTATTACATGTATTTTATCCACATTTTTAATTGTAGATAATCGATGTGCTATCATTAATACAGTTTTTCCTTCGGTAATCTTTTTAAATGCTTTCTGTATTTTATATTCATTTTCAGGGTCAGTGAATGCTGTAGCTTCATCTAGAATAATTATTGGTGCATCTTTTAATATTACACGAGCTAAAGCTATTCTTTGTTGTTCTCCCCCAGATAAATGAACTCCTGATTTCCCAATAACTGTATCTATCCCTTCAGGTAATTTTTCTACAATATCATCACATTGTGCAGCACTTAATGCTTCTAATACTTCTGATTTTTTAGCATCTTTTTTAGCAATTAAAACATTGTTTAATATACTGTCTTTAAATAATTGAGTTTTTTGAAAAACAAAGGAAATATTTTTCATTAGATCTTCTTTCTTAATATTTTTCACATTTGCATTTCCAATTAATATTTTTCCAGTATTTACATCCCAAAATCGTGGAATTAATGTAGCTAATGTAGTTTTTCCCCCTCCAGAAGGACCAACAAGTGCTATTGTTTGATTTTCTTTTATTTCAAAATTAATATTTTTTAAAGTATCCTTAATATTTCCAGGATATTTAAATGAAACATTTTTAAACTTTATTTGATGATTATTAATATGTTGTGGGTTTTTAGTTTCTTCTAATGGTTTATTATCTAATATTTTTTCTATTTTTAATAATGCTTGTTTAGCAATCATCCAATTTTGACTTGAAAACATTATTTTAGTCATTATTAAAGATGCTATTGGAGTTAGAATAATATAAAATATTAAATCTAAAAATAAAGAAGGATTAAATGTAGAACCTATTAATAATATTCCCGCAGGTATTAATAATGCAAAAAATCCGTTTATTGAAACAGTAAAACAGCTATAAGGTACTTGACATGAAATTGAATAGTCAGTTACAAATTTACTATAATCTTTAATTGTTTTATGGAAACTTTTAAAAGAAAATATACTTTGTTGGAAAGTTTTTGTAACTGGTATTCCCCTTACATATTCTACTGCTTCAGCATTCATATCTTCTAAAGATTGTTGATATTTTATTAACATTTTTTTGTTACTTCCTCCAATCATAGGTAGGATTATTAATAGTCCTACTATCATAGGAACTAAAGATAATAATCCAAAAAACCAATTATAAGTAAATAATAGTACTAAAAAAGCAATAGGAGTTATTATTGCAATAACCAAATCAGGTAATGAATGAGCTAAAAACCCTTCAGTTGTTCCAGAACTATAATCAATAATTTTACGTAAACTTCCACTACTTTTATTTGAAAAAAATCCTAAAGGTAATTTCAGTAAGTGTTTCATAGTTATTATTTTCATATTTCTTTCGTTTCTAAATGCAGATAAATGTGTACACATTAAACCTATAAAATAAATTCCTATAGATAATAATCCATAATATAATGCCATCCATCCATAATGAGCTAAATTTACAGCATTTGAATAATTTGGCATTACTGATATTATCTCTTCAATCATTTTCCAAATATAAATAAATGGCATTAATCCTAAAATAGCACTAATACCTGCTAAAATGCACCCAACGATTGTTAAATATTTGTAATTTCCTGAAAAACTTAACAAACTTAAGAATTTATTGTCTTTTTTTTCATATAACTTCATTTTTTTCCTCTTATATTATTATCCTAATAATTAATTATTTAATAAATCAATCAACTATTTAATAGACTAATTATTATTTTAATAAATTAATAATTACTTCAGATAGATTAATTATTATTTTAATAGATTTTAAAGAATTTTAGGCATGCCTAAATTTATAATAATCCAAAAAGCCATCCAAAATTTAAAAGAATTTGAAAAGCTAATATATCTCAAAGGACTTTAAAGATATATTTATTAAAATTAAAATAAAATAAAAAACTATGAGAATTATTTAATTAATTTATTACAGTTAGCTTATATTAACACAAGAAATATATAAATATAATCGAACTAAAAAGACAAAATAATCCAAATGGACAAAATAAGTAAATAAATTTAAAGTTTTCTTTTATTTTCTTTTAGTCTATATTGACTTGGAGTAATCTTATAATAATCTTTGAATGCAGCAGAAAATTTACTAGAATTTTTATAACCTACTTTATTAGCTATATAACTAATTTTATAATCTTCTTTATTTAATAATTCTTTAGCTACTTGTAAACGATACTCTTTTCTCCAAGTATATACTGGTTTGCCATAAATAGATTTAAAAGAAGTTTTTAATGATGTAATACTAATATTATACTTCTTTGATAAATATTCCAGCGTTATAGGTTTTTGAATGTTTTCTATTAATTCTTTTCTTATAGTTTTAATAGTTTCTACCTGTTTTTTTGAAAAATATTTTCTATTTTCAATTGTATTATTTAATGGAGTTATTTTTAAAAATAAAAAAAGTTCTAATACTTTTAATTTAAAGTAGATTTTCTGAATTTTTTCATCTACATAATACATTTCATTAAAAATATGTTCTATTTCTTTTGTAGATTTAATTAACAAAAAATCATTATTTTCGGATATTTTATTGTATAACTCATTTAAATCAAATGAATACCCAAATACATCTTTCAAAAATGGTTTAGCGGATTTTTTATTGATATATATTTCTATTCCCTCATAATAACCTAAAGGAAATGTTGAATAATTACTTTCAGTATTTTTTGTTGATACAACTAAATCCCCTTCTTCCAAATAATGGTATTTTCCTTTAAATTTACATTCAAATCTTCCTTTTTTACAATGATTAATAGTAATTTCCTGATTTGAGTTCATTCTATTAAATTCATTTATTTCAAACCCATGAATTTCAATATTTATTAGATAAATCCCTGGAAAAACACCATAGCTTATCATTTTTCCTTTTGCTAGCTTAAAATCAAAAGAATATACTGTTTTAAAAGAGTTTTCATTAAAAATTTTCATTGAGTTTTCATATTTTTTATCAATATTTATCTTTAATGGATTTTTTTTCATGATAATCATTATTTATATTAATTTTTATCAACAAGTAGTTGTCATACCAAACTTATTATTAATTTAAATTTTTTTATCAAATTATTTTTTTATTAAAATATCTTATTATCTAATTATTTTTTTTATTAGAACATTTTTATCAAAAATTTAGGTATGGCTAAATTATCCTATTATATGGTCCTCATTATATTTAAAATAGAGATATATAAAATTTTTATAAATAATTTTTAATAAAAAATAATGAAAAAATTTAGGTATGCCAAAAAATTTATATATGATTTAGTCTAAACTAAATTTAAATAAACATATTTAATAAAAATCTGAATTATATTAATATTTTTTAAATAATATTTATTATATTTATTTATAAATCAATGCACATGATATTTGATAAAAAATATTTTATGATATATTATTTATTCAGAATAGCTTTATTTACTGGTGATAAATTGAATGAAAAATTAAATATAAAAGATTTGATAAATGTAGGAATATTTACTGCAATTTACATAATTGTAGTATTCGCTGTGGGTATGATTGGTTATATTCCCTTATTTTTAGTTATACTTCCGATTTTAGTGCCTATTGTTGGAGGAATCCCATTTATGCTTTTCATAACAAAAGTGAAAAAGTTTGGAATGGTTACAATAATGGCTTTACTTGTTGGTCTTATCATGTTTATTAGTGGACATACATGGATCCCTATATTGACTTTCCTCATTTTTGGAATATTATCCGATTTAATAATGAAGTCTGGAAATTATCAAAGTTCTATAAAATCAATCATAGGATTCGCTGTTTTTAGTATTGGAATAATGGGAAATATGCTTCCTTTATGGGTAATGAGAGATTCTTTCTTGTCTTATTTAAATTCCGGCATGGGAGTAGAATATGCTAATGTTATAGCCACTATAACACCCCCATGGGCATTCTTTGTTTTGATTATAGGTGCTTTTATAGGGGGTATATTGGGAGCAATTATTGGTAAAAAAGTACTTAAAAAACATTTTAAACGAGCAAATATTGCATAATATTAAAAAAAGGAATAATAAGTAAAGAAGGATAATAGGAAATAATGAATATTATTTATTAATTTTAATTTATTTAATCTTCAATAATTAATAATCCTCAAAAAATCCCTTAAAAAAATAATTATATGATTAAATAGATGGTTTAAATGAGCGAATTTTTTAAATCTACAACCGAAAAATATTTTTTAAAATTAGATCCAAGAACGAAAATTTTTGCATTAGTTGTAATAAATTTACTAGCATTCTCTTTGGTTCCGTTATATATAACAATATTCTTAATATTCATTCCATTTTTTTGTCTATTATTGAGTAATAAAGAAAAAATAGCTTTTATATTCATTTTACTTTTTTTTATAGCTAAATTAATCGAGATATATCTTATACCTGTTACTCATGGTTTAATAAATGGACTACTTATAATGTTTTCTAGTGTGATTGTTAGAATGGGACCAGGAATTATTATGGGATATTATGTCTTAACAACTACAAAGGTAAGTGAGTTTATGGCATCAATGAATAGAATGAAGATTCCAGAATCAATATCTATTCCAATATCTGTTTTATTTCGATACTTTCCAACAATAATTGAAGAAATAAGGGCTATAAAAGATGCAATGAAAATGAGAAGGATAGGGAGTGACTTAAAATCATTATTAAATCCATTAAGACTATTAGAATATATTTTCGTGCCATTATTAATAAATGCTGTGAAAACAGGAGAAGAATTATCCGCAGCATCATTAACTAGGGGATTGAGTAACCCTATTTCAAGAACTAATATTTGTCAAATAGGATTTGGAATTTCTGATTTTTTAATTTTGATAGTATCAATTATTGGCCTTATAATCTTTGTTCTATATATTATAGGAGGGATATCAATTGCTTAAAATCAATAATCTTAATTTTACTTATTCTGAAGAAAAAAAAAGCAATATTTTGAATAATATCAATTTACATATTAAAAAAGGAGAAGTTATCCTTTTGTGTGGTGAATCAGGATCTGGAAAAACAACTATCACTCGCTTAATAAATGGTTTAATCCCAAACTTTTATTCGGGAAAAGTTGATGGAAATATAACTTTGATAGATGAGAATATTTTTGAAATACCAATATATAAAATTGCTGAAAAAATTGGTTCAGTTTTTCAAAATCCTAAAACACAATTTTTTAATGTTGATACTACTAGTGAACTAGCTTTTGGATGTGAAAATTTAGGATTGCCTATAAAAGAGATAGAAAAAAGAATTAATAAAATTGTTTATGATTTTCAAATAGAACATCTTTTAAACAAAAGTATTTTCAAACTATCTGGTGGGGAAAAGCAGAAAATAGCTTGTGCTTCTATTTCTGCTTGTTTTCCAGAAATTTTAATTCTTGATGAGCCATCTTCTAATCTTGATTCTACTGCAACATGGGATTTAAGAGAAATGATTATTTCTTGGAAAAATATGGGTAAAACTGTTATTATAGCAGAACATAGAATATATTTTTTAAAAGATATTATTGATCGCATGATATATATGAAAGATGGAAAAATCCAAAGAATAATTTCAAATGAAGAGATAAAAACAATGCAAGATAATTCTTTTTCAAATTTAGGAATAAGAACTCTATCTTTAACTAATTTAACTAAAAATAAAAATAATATTTTTAATGAAATAAATAATCATGAAAAGGAAGATAATTATAATAATAATAATAAAAAAGATATTAATAAAAGTGATTCCAGCAAAAAAAATTCATTACATAATCCCTATTTTTCTTTAAAAGACTTTAAATTTTCTTATGAAAATGAATTAGCAATAAACATTGATTCTGCAAAAATTCCACAAAATGAGATAATAGCTATTATTGGAAAGAATGGAGCAGGTAAATCTACATTTGCACGATGTTTATGTGGTTTAGAACGTAAATGTAAAGGAAAATTAAAAGTTAACGGGAAAAATCTTAATTCAAGAAATAGGCTTAAAATCTCATACATGGTAATGCAAGATGTTAATTATCAACTATTTACAGAAAGTGTTTTAGATGAAATCTATTTAAGTTTGGATGATTTTATTAGTAAAAATGAAATAACATGTAATGAAAAAAAAGAAATAGCTGAAGATATTTTAAAAAACTTAGACTTACTTGAGTTTAAAGATGCCCATCCAATGGCTTTATCTGGTGGGCAAAAACAAAGAATAGTAATAGGAAGTGCAATTGCTTCTAATAAAGAAATAATGATCTTCGATGAGCCTACAAGTGGTTTAGATTTAAAACACATCAGAGAAGTAGCCAATAATATAAAAAATCTTCAAAAAAGAGGAATTAGTTCTTTTATTATTTCCCATGATCTTGAACTTATTTTTGAATGTTGTAATTATGTTATACATTTAGAGGAAGGAAAAATAATTGATAAATATTATATTGATCATGAAGGAGAAAGAAAACTAAAAAATTTTTTTATTCAATCTGATTAATTTATTATTTCTTCATAAAATTATAATATAATTAAAAAATTTTATTTCTAAAATTGCCTCAATAAATCGTTAATAATCTTTTCATCTTTTTTAAAGTTAGTTTAATTTGAAATAGATTAGACAGTTCACACCCATGAGTTATAGCACATAAAAACCAAAAAAATATTACAAATATTATTGCAACTATATATTCTAAGATATATCTGAAAGTTCCTTTTTATTTTTTCAATACCCTTTTATTTTCAATTAAACTATCTGGAATTGGAGTAATACTATCATTTTCTACAATTTTATATTCATTTTTAGTTGGTAATGTTGTTCTTACAATTAAACCACCAATTCTTACCCCCTAATATTGGGCCAATAAAGCTTAATAATGGAAATGTAAAAAACCCAAATATTATTAATAATATTATTATTCCTAATCCTTTAGTTAATCCTTTATTGAATTTTTTTTAAATTCTTTTCATGTTATTATTTTTCTATTATTCTGCATTTCATCTTCAATTTCGTTTAATTCTTTATCAATCATGGAATTCTTTTTCATATATTCACCTATATTAAAAGATAAAAATTAGAAGTTAGATAATATTATCTACTTAATTAACTTATTAATAAATTTTTCATTTTTAAAAAAAGATTATATAATGGCTTTGTAGAAACCCTTTTTTTTATGAGATTTGTGTTGATCTGTAGATGT
>JADHEF010001167.1_pt1 | contig 18345 bp, 16 predicted proteins | sample 8952391 | NCBI WGS metagenome assembly JADHEF01 (sample SAMN16124439, study PRJNA663245) | bioreactor sludge metagenome | isolation source: sludge (nitrite) | place: India:Bengaluru | collected 2019-02-28
CTCTTCCGATCTGGAGCATCCCGATGATTGTCCCAAGCACTCCCCCGACAGTTACCCATAAAATATTCATGGGTTCAAGCGCTACACTGAATCCCTGCATCAATAATGTTAAACTTTCCATCTGTGACTCCTAAATCCAGATAAACGGGGTTGCCGGAAGATAAACGCCGAATACCTTGCTGAAAAGAAAATATACAAAGAGGCTGAAAGAGACAGCCACAATCATGCATATTTTTATTTTCTTAAAGCCGTTGAATAATATCAGCTCGGCGCCCAGAAATATTACAGTCGAGATGATGTATCCGGCCCGGGCAAAAAGCAGAGTATAGATAAGCCCGTTGAAAACAGTGAAAACTATTTTTTTGATATATTCATCCATTGTGAATTTTCCGGCAGGCTTTTCGCCCTTTCCCCTTGATTTAATAACCTGCTGGATAATCAGCATCAGCCCCAAAGCTGTAAGCAGAATACCAAGCGCGGCAGGAAAAATCTTGGGCTCGTGGGGTCTGCCGACTGACGCGTCTTCCAGCATGAACGAGGCAGCTGTGTAAGTCATCCCCAGCAAAAAAGTAATAATTCCGGATAATAATGAAACACTCAAAATTACACTCCCTGGATAAAAATAATGCCGGAGACTGAAAGTTCCGGCATTACGCCCTGTTTTTATTTAACTTTCAGCATTCCGATTTCTGAAAGAACTGTTTTGTAATCCCCGTTGACCTTTTCAAGGAATTTCAGGAATTCCGGTGCGTCAAGATAGGCATCGTCCCAGCCGTTTGTTTTTTTTGCCTGCTGCCATTCAGGAGTCTTGACCATTTTGCCAAGCGTCTCTCTCCAGTATTTTACAGCGTAATCAGGCATTTCGGGCGGGCCGAAAAGTCCTCTCCAGTTAACAAAGGTCGCGTCAATTCCCTGTTCCTTGCAGGTGGGGATCTCTTTTATGGCACCTTCCCCGACCCTGTGATCAGATGACTGCGCGAGCGCGCGGAGGTCTCCGCTCTCAATCAGCGCCTGCACCTCTGAAAGCCCTGTTGAGAAAAGGTCTATATGCCCGCCAAGGACCTGGGCAACTGCTGAATCATCAAAGCTTATGTAGTCGATCTGGTTCAGGTTTTTCACGCCGGCAGCCTTGGCCATGATCAGGAACTGGACATGGTCCATTGAACCGGCCGAGGAAATGCCACCGATTTTTACGCTCTTGATGTCTTTTTTAAGCGCGTCCATGACATCTGTCATTGTCTTGTAGGGCGATTTAGCCGATACGACATAGGCCGCGTAATCCGCAATAAGGCTGGCAAGCGGGGTTACGTTTTTATAGCCCAGTTCTGTTGATCCGTTTAAATTGATGAGAATAAGCGGCGGGGAATATACCGTTATTGTGTTGTCCTTGCCCTTCAGCTCCTGAAGGCTCGCCAGGTTGACTGCCCCTCCAGCGCCTGGATTGTTTCTTACAGGCATCGGTACCTTTACAAGTCCTGTGTCCTTGAGCACCTTCGCTGTTGTCCTGATTGTAAGATCCCATCCGCCGCCTGCCCCTGCCGGGGCGACGAAGTCTAGATTTCCTTTCGGATAACCTGCTCCGCCTTCCTGTGTCCCTCCGGCGAACAACATCCCTGTCATTGAAACTAAAAGACATGCCGACAGCATTAATACCGCAGCCTTAAAAGTTTTTTTCATTCTGGAACTCCTTTATTGTTTTCTTCCCTGTGCTGCCGGGACGGGCCCTGCCCCTTAGGCGATAGGAAGGTTTTTTCAGTTTTTTATCTGTCTTATAACGTCAATTATTGTCCCGTCCCTGTACTCGACAAGCGCGACAATCCTCTCGTCAAACTGTATCGGCTCAGGCACTCCCACGATTTTCTCGGCCTTTTCCTTAAGCTCTGAAATCGTGTATACAGGGAGCTTGCAGCCTTTGAGTCTTTCCTGTATCTCCGGCCTTCGCGGGTTTACGGCTATGCCCCTGTCGGTAACGAGTACGTCAACTGTGGCGCCAGGGGTTATTATTGTCTGTACCTTGTCGATCACGGTTGCTGTCCTTCCCCTTACAAGCGGCGCCACGATTATGGAAAGGCCGGAGCCTACAGCGGTGTCTGAGTGCCCGCCTGACGCGCCCCTTATTATGCCGTCGGAGCCTGTGATTACATTTACATTGAAATCCCTGTCAATCTCGAGGGCGCTCAGTATTACCACGTTCAGCTTGTTTACAGCGCACCCCTTGTTGAGCGGGTTTGCGTAATATGACGCGTCGATCTCCGAGTGGTACCTGTTCTCTCCGATTGAGCGGATTGCCTCGCTGTCAAAGCTCTGGACATCAAGGAGCCTTTCTATGAAACCGTCTTCGTGGAGCTTTACCATCGGCCCGGAGATGCCGCCGAGCGCCCATCTTGCTTTAACGTTCCGCTCTTCCATGTATTCCCTCAGGAACCTTGTCGCAGCGACTGATGCGCCGCCTGAGCCTGTCTGTATTGAAAAACCGTTTTCAAAGTAGCCTGAGTTGACAACAACCTCGGAGACAAGTTTCGCTAGAAGAAGGTCGCGCGGGTTTTTTGTTATCCGTGTTGCTCCTGTCGCGATTCCCTTTGGGTCGCCGACTGAGTCAACCATAACAATATAATCGACCTGGTTCTGGTGAATGCTGAAAGGGGTATTGGGGTATTCAACTATGTTGTCGGTGATAAGGACGACTTTCTTTGCGAACTCGGCGTCGACAATCGCGTATCCGAGGGACCCGCAGGCTGACTTTCCCGTATACCCGTTGGCATTGCCGTATACGTCGCATGACGGAACTCCGAGGAACGCCACATCAATGCTGATCTGCCCGGTCTCTATTCCCCGCGCCCTTCCGCCGTGCGAGTGGATAAGGACAGGGGTTTCCATTATTCCGCCGGAGACTGCATCGGCAAGCTCGCCGCGGAGGCCTGATGTTATGATTCTTTTTATGACTTTGTTTTTGATGTGCCTTACAAGAGGCGCGTGCACATCGGTAAGCGAGCTTGCGGCAAGGGTCAGGTCTTTTATCCCCATATTGGCGATGACATCCATGACCATGTTCACAATCCTGTCCCCGCTCCTGAAATGGTGATGAAATGAGATTGTCATCCCGTCTTTCAGTTCTGTTTTTATTATTACCTGCTCTATTGTATCCACGAGTTTGTTAAGCTTTGGGAGCTGTCTGTTCCCCTTGTCTTTTTTCACAAGAGGCGTATATTCGTATGCTCCCCTGAAAGGCTTCAGTATCCCGATATTATCCATTTTTTCAGGAACAAGCCTGCCTGCCGCGTTTTCTGTCATGTCAATTCTCCTTTCCCGTAGCAGCAACCGGTATTCCGGAAGCCTTGGCAAGTTCGATGATGTACTCCGCCCTTTCCACAATGGGTTTATCAATCATTTTGCCGTTAAGCGAAATTACGCCAGACCCTTTTGCCTCAGCTTCCTTTATGGCTTCCAGCACCTTAAGCGAATGGTCGATTTCACTCTGGGACGGGGCAAAGACCTTGTTGACAGGATCGATCTGCCGCGGGCTTATTATTGACTTGCCGTCAAATCCCAGCTGTTTGATAAGATGGAGTTCACGTACAAATCCCTCATCGTTGTTGAGATCGGAATAGACAGTGTCGAGGGCGTAAATTCCGGCAGCCCGCGCCGCGTTTACAATCATGCTTCTGGAAAAAAGGAGCTCAAGCCCGTCGTCGTATCTTTTTGTCTTCATGTTTGTCACATAATCCTCAGCCCCGAGCGCGATCCCTATAAGTCTTTTACTCGCTGTCGCGATTGAGAAGGCGTTAATAACCCCGAGTGGGGACTCAATCGCTGCCATGAGTTTTATCGTACCGCTCTCCATTCCCAGCTTTTTTTCCTCTCTGGCTACAAGCTCCTCAACATCAAGGAGTTCCTGAGCTGTTTCTGTTTTTGGCAGCCTGATAATGTCAGGTCTGGCCATAACCATCGCCTTTATGTCTTCTTTCCCGAAAGCGGTATCAAGCCCGTTAATGCGTACTACAGTTTCGATACCTTCGTAATCCTGTGTTTTGAGCGCCTTGAAAACCAGAAACCGCGCAGCATCCTTTTCATTGATGCTTACTGAGTCCTCAAGGTCAAACATGACTGAATCGGAGCGGTAAATGTGGGCGTCCTTGACCATTCCGGCGTTATTCCCCGGAACATACAGCATTGTGCGTCTCAGTCTCTGCATCAGATTATCTCCCATTTATATGATGTGATTCCCGCTGCCCTGTAGACTGCCGCCGCGAGGCGTGCCTCTATTGTGCAGTCGAGGGCCCCCTTGTCGTTAAGCTGTATTACAGCCTCATCCACGCCAAGCTTTTCCAGGTTTTCTTTCACGACCTTTTTTATCTGGCTGCCGAACTGCCTTTCCACAATGCTCTGGAGGTGTATCTCAATTCCCTTTCCAGGGTTCTCCCTTACAGTCACAAGCACATCGCTTGATTCAAGAGTGCCGGCAATGCCGGTTTTCACTACTTTCATGTTACAGCCCTCTTATCTTTTTTATGATTTTCTCCCCTTCGGGAGATCTCAGGAATTCAAAAGTTGATGGAGGAAGAAGCTCTTCCGTTTTTTCAAGCAGCCCTTCCCTGATAAGGCTCCTTACTCTGGACGCGCTCACAGGCACTCTGCCTGCAGTGAGCCTTTTTATTATTGTGAATTCAATCCCATTCTCCGGCAGTATCTCTTTCATCAGCCTGTTGTAGTTGGCTGTTACCGGGCACAGAGGCTCCTCGCCTGCAAAACGCCTTGTGATCCCGAGCGGCGGGGCTATCTTACTGCTGAATATCCCGATATCCATTCTGGCATGAATGTCGTTGATTGATTTTGTGTCTTTTATGAAATATGAAGGGAATGTCAGGCCGGAAATAATGTAATTGCCGCCGTGGTGCACTGCGATATTTTTTAAATGGGCTGTCCCTTTTTTTACAAGATCGAATCTCACTTCGGAGGGGAAGACTGACCTGTTTTCCGAAACAACGAAAATATGGAGCAGTCTGCTCTCTGCCGCGGCTTTCTCAACCAGGTAAAGATGTCCCCTTGTAAAAGGGTTGCAGTTCACCACAATGGCTGATATCCCTCTTTTATCACCGGCATTCACCGGCGGACTGTACGATTCAGTAAGGGATGATCCTGTTTCTTTCCTGATTCTTTCTATATAGGATGAGATACCAGAGGGGTTATTTTCCATAAGTACTACATCGCCCTGTACCTCGTGGATTTCCGTAAACCCCATCTGTTTAAAAAGATCCCTGTTTTCAGGTTTCGTGAATATGAAAAGCTCTGTTATCCCGCGGTAGTATTGTTTCTGTATCAGGGCAGTTACAATATCACCTGTAAGGTTGCTCCCTCTCTGCTCATTGCCTACCGCAATGCATTTAAGTATGTTCCCGCTGATTGAGCCTGTTGCGATTATCTTTCCGTTTTCCCTTATAACAGCTGTTTCTTCAATGTCTTCTTCGAAAGAGAGCCCGCATGATGCGAGAAAATCAGTGATTTCCTTTTTCTCCTGCGGATTAAGTGATTTTTTGAATTCTGATGAGTAGTTTTCCTGATTATCCATTACAGTAAAACATCCATTACGGTAAACCCCGACATAATAAATTATAGTCTCTCCGGGTGAAAGTTGTATGTCGGGAAATCTTTTTTTTGATTGTAGGAAAAGTCCTACAGTCAGGCCGTGAAGATTGAAGGTTAAAGCAGGTTGTGTTTTACCGCGTAGTAGACAAGCTGCGCGTTTGTGTGCAGGTTCATTTTGGCCATAAGCCGTGTCCTGTATGTGCTTACAGTCTTGATGCTGAGTGAGAGTTTTTCTGATATCGCGCTGATGGAAAGGCCGGACGAGAGCATTATCATCACCTGGAATTCCCTCTCCGAGAGGCTTAGGTGGGGATTGTCTGGATTTTTACCGGTAAGATCGTTGAGAAGTATTTCACTTACAGCGTCATTTATGTAGCGGCTTCCTGATTTTACCTTTTTCAGCGCGCTTAGAAGCTCTTCCGGCGCTGATGCCTTGTTCAGGCATCCTGACGCGCCATACTTGAAAGCCCTGAGCGCGTACTGGTCTTCCGGCTGTATGCTTAGCATAAGCACCGGAAGGTCAGGATAATATATTTTTACGTCTTTGAGTATTTCCATGCCGTCCTTGCCTGGCAGTGAAATATCAAGGATAAGCACATCGATGTGATGCTTTTCAAGAACCTCGGAAACAGCGAAGCTGTTATCAGCCTCGAAAACCGCTGATACTTCAGGGCTGTCGGATAATATCTGCCTGATCCCTTTTCTTATCAGCGGATGGTCGTCAGCTATCAGTATATTCATTTTTTCCTTTCCCTTTTTTGCAGCACGGGATGACAGCCTCAATTACTGTCCCCCTTTCTTCCCCTGGGGATATCTTAAGCTTCCCGCCGAAATTCCTGCACCGTTCCTTCATCCCAAGAAGCCCGAATGAATCAGGGTCATCAATCTTTTCCTGGGTAATGCCGCAGCCGTTGTCGGTTACCAAAAGGATGATTTTGCCATTTTCGCTTTTGATATTTACCGATACAGTGTCTGCCCCTGAATGCCGGAGTATGTTTGTGAGAATTTCCTGATAAACCCTGAAGACTGCGGTTGAGACATCCTTGTCAAAATCATCTTCAAGGTTTTCTTTAATAAAGTCGCATTTTATTTTTGTCCTTCTCTGAAATTCCACAGTCTGCCACTGCAGCGCTTCCTCGAGGGAAAGGGTGTCAAGAACCCTGGGCCTCAGGTTCGCCGAGAGTGACTTGATGGAATCAAGCGCCCTGTTTACAAGATCAAGCATGCTGTCTGTCTGCTGCCTGAATGAGGGGGGTGAATTTTTACCAAACCTGTAAATATCAATCTTGAGCGCTGAAAGTATCTGCCCCAGCTCGTCATGGACCTCCCGCGCCGCGTTTTTTCTTTCCTCTTCCCGCGCGTTCTGGATGTGCTCGGAAAACCTGCTCAGCTGCTCGTTTTTTCTGCGGAGCTGCCTGGTCTTTGCCCTGATTGTCAGGTATACGGCGGCGCATGAAAAGAGAGACAGCGCTGCCTTGAAATACCAGGTCTGCCAGAAATAGGGGAGTATCCTTATCTCAAGTGATACCATCCGTGACAGTTTCTGCCCCGTGTGGTTTTCTCCCCGTACCTTTAGCGTATAGCTGCCATGCGGAAGAGATGTGTATGTAACAGAGCCGGAGCTCCCGAGGCTGCTCCATTCGCTGTCAAATCCCTCAAGATACGCAAAATACCTGTTCCTGTGTGTCGCGATAAAATCGAGAATGGAAAAATCGAAAGTGATTACCCTGTCATCCTGCGTAATCCTGATTTTTTCTGTTTCTGTGATTGTCCTGTCAAGGATTATCCTCCCGCTTGAAGTAGCGCGGCGTCCTTCCGTGCCGCCGGGAAAAACAGACGCGGACGGTACCTCCCTGTTGAGTATCCTGAACGAGGTCAGCAGTATTGGCGGATCATGGTAATATTGTTTTATTTCTTCCGGATTGAAATAGTTGATCCCCCCCGTGTTTCCAGCGAAAATTATGCCGCCGGTAGTAACGCAGAAGGCCTTCCTTGTGAATTCATTATCCTGTAATCCGTCTTCCTCTCCGTAGGAGAATATGCTTTCATCTGCGGAATTGAAAACCGAAAGCCCGTTATCTGTTGTTATCCATATATTCCCGCTTTTGTCTTCCCCTATTCCCATGACATTGTCGCCAGCAAGCCCGTCTGTTTCCCTGTATGCCCTGAAATTCTCTCCGCCTGTATAGAGGTTAAGCCCTCCCCCTGCCGTCCCTATCCACACCTGCTTCCGTGAATCCTCGAATATGCAGTTGACAGTATTGTCGCTTAACGAATCCGGGGAGGCGGGACTGAACTGGAAACAGCGGAAAGTCCTGTTTTCCCTGTCCATCAGGTTAAGCCCTCCGTCCCATGTCCCGATCCACAGCCGTCCTGAGGAATCCTCGAATATGTCCCGGACGGAATTGCCGTTAAGGCTTTTGCTGTCTTTTGGGTCAAACTGAAATGATGTGAATTTTCGTGATTCCCTGTTAAAATGATTAAGCCCGCCGCCCTCGGTACCTGCCCAGAGCTCTCCCTGCCTGTCGATATAGATGTCCCACACCACATCGCTGCTGAGGCCGCTGCCGTCACCTTTCCTGAATGAGTTTTCCCATTTTTCAGTTTTGATATTGAAAAGGGTTATTCCTTCCCCGTCTGTCCCTGTCCAGATGCGGCTCTTCCCGTCATAGCACAGTGAATAGCAGTGTCCTGCTGAAGAAGGCTGCTTTCCGGGGGTGTCCCTGCTGAATGAGGCAAGGGCGCCTGTTTTCATATCATAACACCTGAGTCCTCCCCCGTCAGTCGCGATCCATATCCTGCCGTCCGGGGTTTCGATGATCTCCCTGATCTGGTTTTTTCTCGGGTTAGTAATTCCTTCAGCATCAATTGACCTGAACCTTGAGGAAAGGGGATTGTAGAGATTGACCCCTCCGTCCCTTGTCCCGATCCACATATGGCCGTTGCTGTCTTTAAGCAGGGATCGTATGGTTTCGTTTGAAAGGCTTCCCTGGCTGCTGCCGCTCCTTATGATATCCCACTTTCCTGTTTCCGGTGAATAGATATAGATGCCGTCGTTGTCTGTTCCGATCCAGAGTTTGCCTTCATTGTCTTCAGTGACTGCCCTGACAGAGATGCCGCTGTTTGCGTCAGTCCCTGGCAGGACAAGCGGGATAAACTCATTTTTTTCAGGAATGAATTCGGAAATCCCGGCATTCTCCATCCCTATCCATATTCTCCCTGAAGAATCCTCAAAGATTGTTCTTATAATGTCTGACTGGAGGGAGAGGGGGTTTCCCTGGCTCTTTGTGTAGGTGAAAAAGCCCTCTATGCCGTATCTGACTACTGAAAGCCCTTTACCTTCAGTGCCGATAAGTATTCTCCCTTTTGAGTCCTGGTAGAGCACCCTTATGATGCTGTTTTCAAGAGGGTTTCTGTCATCCCTGCCTGTGTCAAACGGAATGAAGCTCCCGTCCTCCCGCATTATATTGAGGCCTCCTCCGTCTGTCCCTATCCAGAGGTTGCCTTTTGTATCTTCAAGAATGGCATAGACCTGGTCGCTGCTTATGCTGAAAGGACTTCCGGAGTCATGCCTGAAAGAAATGAAGGCATCCTTTTCCCTGTCGTAAAGGTTAAGGCCTCCTCCGTCAGTACCGACCCACAGCCTTTTTTTTGAATCCTCATAGATTGTAAAAATCACCGAGCTGCTTATGCTTCCGGTTTTAAGCTCAGGTTTGTAGACAATAAATTTATTGCCGTCATATCTGTTAAGCCCGCTGAAAGTCCCGAGCCACATAAATCCCCTGTAGTCCTGTTTGATGCAGTAAACAGAATTATTGGAAAGCCCGCTGCTCATTGTGAGATTTGAGAAGCTGAAATTCTCAGCCCTTGTTTCAGCTGTACTTATGAGAGCAAAAAAGCAAATAAGGAGAAGTGTCCTGCGGGTTTTCATCAGTTAATGATTATAAAACGGATTTCCCCTTTATGGCTAATAATTATTCCGGTTAGGCAAGCTGCCGTGCTTAATGAGATGGGAGATGTTATCGTGTCAGGATACTGTCCAGAAGTTTTTCAATCATCCTGAAGTGGCTTCCCTTCCAGTATATTTTTCCGCAGGCTGTGCATATCGAGAATTCATTGTAATAAAGGGCTGTTTTTGCAGGAAGCTTTTCAGCTATATCTTCCTTTCGGGTTTTAGCGAGAATTCCGTTGCATGAGGGGCATATTGAAAGCGGATTTATCCTTTTTTCAAGGTTAAAACGTTCGATAACCTCTTTAAGCTGGTCAGCGGGCTGCTGCGAACGTACCCAGTGCCCCCTTTTTACGCAGGATCGTTTTAAGAGCCCCCTGTCCCTTGTGAGAACAATCCTTGATTCCCTGAATGCTATCTCCGATATTTCTCTGTCCTCAAAACTATTGCTGTAAAGACAGTCAAAACCTGATATCCTCATATACCTTGCCAGCTTTCCAAGGTGGACATCAAGGACAAAGAGGGGTTTTCTGAGTGGTTTCTGCCTGAGCCCTGTTACTCCGGAGATGTCAAATGATTCAAAGACAGGATAAACCGATATCATGTCTTTGTCCCTTACATGGTAGGAGAAGTCAACAGGGCTTCCGTTGACAAGAATAAGGTCGATTTCCGTATGGGGTACATTCTCGGATTCTATCAGGTCCTTGACACTCTGTCCGGGAAAACTCCTTCTTGTGTAACTTTTCTTCTGTTTTTCACAAGGGAGAAAGTCATTAAGCTCTTCATAGAACCTGATTTGAACACAACCCATAATCATTAAATATAGAATTAAAGCACTTTATTTGTCAAAAATGTAACAAATGTTCAATAATTGATAAAAAATGAAATAAAAATTGACAAATGAAAATATGCATAATAGAATGAAATAAATAAACAAAAATTTTCATGGAGGGAAGTATGTTAAGAAGAATACTTGTTTTAATTATTCTGCTTGCTCTGCCGTTTGCGGTTTTTGCCGGCGGTGCACAGGAAGCAGCAGCTCCCGCGCAGAAAGCTGCGCCGGCTGCGGAAGAGGACTGGAATGCCATATACGAGGCAGCCAAGAAGGAAGGAAAGGTTGTTATCTATTCGCTTTCTTCAAGAATCTTTGACGCTGTAAAGGAATTCAATACCCTTTATCCGGGTGTTGTGGTTGAGGCGACTGATATTCCCACAGACCAGCAGGTAGAAAAGCTTAAAAGGGAACAGGCCGCAGGGCTTTACAACGCGGATGTAATCATGCTGGCTGATGAAACATCAATCATGTATGATATTCTCAAGAAAGGTCTTGCTGTAAACTATGTTCCGTCAACCCTTATTGACGGCAAAAAGACAGCGGATGTGATTCCCGAGGAATACAGGAGCCCGGCGCTTCTTCATTCAGTTGAGGCAAAGGTAGTTTTTTACAATACAGACAGCTATACAGCACCGCCGGTTGACAATCTCTGGGATTTTACAAAACCCGAATGGAAGGGAAGATTCCAGATGAAAGATCCTATGCAGGCAGCCGAGAACATGAACTTTCTTCAGATGACAGTAAAATACTCGGATGAGATGGCAAAGGCATACGAGAAAGAGTTCGGCACAAAACTTGTCCTTTCTAAAGGTAATGAAAACGCTGGTTATGAATGGATTGACCGGATTGTGAAGAACCAGATTGTCCTGACAAGCTCTGACGGAAATACTTCAGATGCTGCAGGAGCTCCCGGACAGAAAAACGCTCCCCTTGGCCTCTGTGTCGCTTCATCAAAAATCAGGGACAATGCCAAAGGAAAGAAGCTTGCGATAGCCTGGGATGTTGCGCCGAAATTCGGTATATATAAAGGAAATTATCTCCTTATGGCAAACAAGGCTCCACATCAGAATGCAGCAAAGCTCCTTATCAGGTATATGCTTGGCGATGCCGAGGGCGGAAAAGGGATGAAACCATTCTATGTTCCCGGCCAGTGGGCAGCAAGGTCAGACGTAAAATCACTTGCGGACAAGCCTCTTTCTGAAGTAGCCAAGCTCTCATGGGGAATTGACACAGATTATGTTTACTACGAAGGATTAAAAGTCAGGGATTTCTGGCTTTCACGCTAATATTTTTTCCGGAGGATTACGGCTGATGCAGCTTAAGCAAACCATATTAAACCTTAGAAACACCAGGCCTGAAGTACTGTGGGGATGGATTATAGCAGTTACCCTGCTTTTCCTGGTTCTGACCCCAGTCCTTTTCATGGTATATGAATCTTTTATCTATGACGCTAACGGGCCAAGAATGGTCAGGGGGGCTGAGGAGGGTGCTTTTACCCTTTTCAACTGGGCAAGAACAGCAACAGGAGAATTATCAAAACCCCTGCTTTATCAGCCTGCGGTTAACAGTCTGGCGATTGCGATAGGAATGACTGCCATCGCGCTTGTGCTGGGTTCATTTTTCGCATGGCTTGTTGTAAGGGCGGACATACCTTTCAAGGGGTTCTTTTCATCTGTGCTTATTATTCCCTATATTGTTCCATCATGGACTGTGGCAATGGCATGGATAAGTATATTCAAAAGTGAGCAGTACGGGGGAACACCCGGGTTTCTTAATGCTGTTTTCGGCATAAATCCTCCGCAATGGATTATTTACGGTTACATTCCGATTGTAATATCTCTTGGTGTGCATTATGTTCCCTATTTCTTCATAATGATGAGGGGGGCGCTTGCAAATATTGATTCAAGGCTTGAGGAAAGCGCTGAACTGCTTCAGGCCTCCAAAACAGAAATTTTAGTTAAGATAACCCTCCCGATGGTGCTACCCGCCATCGGGGCAGGGTTTATACTCACCTTCAGCAAAGGGCTCGGGGAATTCGGTACACAGGCCTTTCTCGGCCTGCCTATACGGTACTATACCTTTTCAACAAGGATATATTCAGCCCTGAATAATCAGCTTTACGGCGAGGGCTATGTCCTTGCCCTGATTCTTATTATTGCCACCTCTTTTGTTGTAATCCTTAACCAGATGGTGATAGGAACAAGAAAAAGATATGTGACCATAAGCGGGAAAGGATCGGTCAAAAAACAGATCGAGCTTGGAAAGTGGAGAATACCGATGACTGTCATCCTTTTCGCGTTTGTTGTTGTGTTTATTTTCGGGCCGCTTTTTCTCCTCGCGATACAGACATTCATGAAGATGGAAGGTGTATATTCACTTGATAACCTGACACTCCATTACTGGTTCGGCGGCATTGATCCCGATATTGCGATGGGGCAGCCAGGCATATTCAAGAATTCCACGATACTGAACGCGGTTGGCAATTCGCTCAAGCTTTCAGGGGTTGCTGCCATAATAAGCGGTGTAATAGGTATCCTGATCGGCTATACAGTTGTAAAAGGGAGAAAGACAATTCTCGCCAAGCTGATTGAAAACCTTACCTTTGCCCCCTATCTTATTCCAGGCGTTGCTTTCGGCGGTATTTATCTTACCATGTTTGCGAAGCGGATTGGGCCGATACCAAGCCTCTACGGGACATTCGCGCTGCTTGTTCTTGTCTGTATAGTAAAGCATCTGCCGTTTTCATCTTCGGCAGGCATTACAGCCATGCACCAGATTGATCCTTCCCTTGAGGAGGTCGCTGTTGTCCACGGCATAGGGTGGGGAACGAGGTTCAGGAAGATTATCTTCCCGCTTTCGAAGAGCGGCGTTCTCTCAGCAATGCTTCTTAATTTCATAACAACAATGAGGACACTTGACCTTGTGATCCTTCTTGTAACCCCGAAAACAACTCTTATGACATCTGTCATTTTCCGTTATTCGGAACAGGGTTTTATCCAGCATGCGTACGGGGTTATGATTCTGACAATTTTCATAGTCATTTCCGGCCATCTGATTCTATCAAAGATCGGCGGAAAAGTTGAACTATAAATATAGATTTGATTTTGAGTTAACAAGGAGATAATAATGAGCTATATACGGTTTAACAACCTTTTCAAGATATTCAACAACATACCCGCAGTAAAGGGAATTAACTTTGACATCAGCAAGGGTGAGTTTGTAACCTTTCTGGGCCCTTCCGGCTGCGGTAAAACAACAACATTGAGATGCCTTTCAGGCCTTGAGACACCGGAGGATGGGGAGATATGGGTGGGGGACAGGTGCCTTTTCTCAAAAAAGGACGGAATCAACCTTCCTGCAGGAAACAGGGGGCTCGGGCTTGTTTTCCAGAACTATGCGCTCTGGCCCCACATGACAGTCGAGCAGAATATTGCTTTCGGACTCAGGAAGATGAAGGTACCGCAGTCTGAGAAAAAAGAAAGGATTGTAAAGGTTCTTGATTCAATGGATCTTCAGAAGTATGACAAAAGGTACCCGCACGAGCTTTCAGGGGGCCAGCAGCAGAGAGTCGCTGTTGCCAGAATGGTTGTCAATGAGCCTGGTATCCTTCTTTTTGACGAGCCTCTCTCAAACCTTGACGCGAAACTCAGGATGAAGCTCAGGTCAGAGCTTAAAAGGCTTCACAGGTCGCTCGGCGCGACAAGCATTTATGTTACACATGACCAGGTTGAGGCGCTTGCCCTTTCCGACAAGATTGTTGTCATGAAAGACGGGACAATCCAGCAGATAGGCACTCCGTATCAGGTTTATCATGATCCTGCAAACACCTTTGTCGCTGATTTTATGGGTAACCCTGAAACCAACCTGCTCAAGGGAAAGATAAAGGGCGCTGACGGTAAAAAGCACTTTATCGCAGAAGAGGACAGCGAAAGCAGCGTTCTTCTTTGCGGTGACATCTCAAAGGTGAAAGAAGACGACGAGATAACAGTTAACGCAAGGCCCGAGGATATCATAATCAAGCCTGTTGATGATAAAAACAGTAGTTGCTTCTACGTCTATACTATCCAGCCCATGGGTTCCGAGATGATGGTGCATCTCAAATCGAGAAAAAGCGGCATGGATATTATTGCAAAAGGGCCGGAAGACGAATACCTTGTTCTTAAACCTGAACAGAATGTCAACCTGAAATTCAAACGGGGCAACATTTTCAGCAGGAGTACGGGAGAATCAATCTGTTCCTTTAAGGGGTAGTAGTGTGGCACAGGACTGTTACCAGCAGATACTGGATAATTACGGCGGTTTTCCGAAGCAGCAGAAAAAGATAGCGGATTTTATCCTGACAAATATCTCAGAGGTTATATATTACCCTGTAGCAAGAATATCCCAGGAGATAGGGGTAAGCAATGCCTCTATTGTAAGGTTCGCAAAGCTGCTTGGTTTTGAAGGCTTTCCTGAATTCAGGGAAGCCCTTTTTAAATACTATAAGGAAATATTCTCGCCAAGCGAAAGGGTAAAACAGCTTATAAAGGATTTTGACAATTCAGAGATAAACTACCGAAGTATTACCGAAAAGGAGATCCATTATCTCCAGAAATCCATTACAGCGATAGATGACTCCAAATTTCTCGGCACTGTTGACCTTATCTGCGGGGCAAAAAAGGTGCATATCCTTGGTACAGGCCCCAACGAAATGCTTGGGCTTCACCTGGCTTTCAGGCTGAGGAGGTTCAGGGTCGATGTCCAGCACCACAGGGTCGGGGATATGCGTATTCTTGAGGAGCTTCTCAACCTTGATGAGAATGATCTCGCCATCGCCTATAATTTTTACAGGACAGCGGATGATCTCAAGGTTTTTATCAATGTGATGAAGCGCAACAAGGTCCCTGTTGTCCTTATAACAGATATCATGACCCCCATCATAATAAAAGACTGTGATTACGTGCTGTGCGCGGAGCGGGGCCCGCATGGTGCGTTCCATTCCCCCCTTGTCCCGATGGCGATCACTAACGCACTGCTTGTGGGTGTCGCTCATCAGCTGGATAAAAAAGCGCTGGAAGCGCTTGATTTGCTTGAAACATACAGACAGGATTATTACTACAACGCAAGGAGTGAAACCAGTGAAGCTTGAAATGATTTTCTTTGATATGGGAGGGACAATTGACCTGTATCCCCAAAATGCTAAATGCGTGGAAAAGGCATGCGGGAAAATGAAAAAAATGCTTGAAGAGGCAGGCGCTTCCCAGATAGCGAAGATGGATGAGAAAGCATTTCGCGAAACAGTTCTTCGCGGTATAAAAAAATATACAAGCTGGAGGACAGAAGATTATACCGAGCTTTTGCCCGAGAAGCTTTTCAGAGACTTTATCCTGGCAGGCCAGGGAGTCGATGAAAGAATTATCAACAGGCTTGGGGAAGACATGGCTTTTCTTATCGATACCGAGTTTTATGAAAGGTATCCGCGGCCTGAGGCAGCAGAAGCGCTCGCCGCCATCCGTAACAAGGGGATAAGGATGGGTATAATCAGCAATGTCATGTCGAGAGGACAGGTCGGGTATTGCCTGGACAAATACGGCCTTACAGGATTTTTTGAAACAGTAGTCCTTTCTTCTGTATTCGGGAAAAGGAAACCCCATCCCGGTATCTTCCATCACGCCTGCGAGATTTCGGGTGTAAGCCCTTCAGATATTGTATTTGTGGGCAACAGCCCGTCCAAGGATGTGGGAGGGGCGAAAAAAGCGGGGGTCGGCATTACTGTTTTTATTGACTATTTTGAAAACCCTCCGGAAGACAAGGGACCTGATGCAGATTACAGCATTCTGGATTTAAGGGAACTTCTTCCCATAATTGATGAATTGAAGGCTGGCAGCCGGTGCTGTTCAGGCTGCAGGTGCAAATAGTCCAGGCGGGGTTTTTGCCGGCCGACAGTAAAAAATTATGAATTTCCATACAGTAGCGATTTTTATCCAAAGCCGCGGCAGATGACTGCTGCGGCTTTTTTTTGCGTCAGCCGGCTTCAGACCGGCATCGCGAGGTATCTCTCGCTTAATATCCTGAACTTTCTTTCAAGCTGCAAAAAACACCTTACAAGCTCAGGGTCAAAATGCTTGCCCTGCTGTTCCTCAATATGACCCATTGTTTTATCAAAATCCCAGGCTGATTTATAGGGCCTGTCGCTTCTGAGCGCGTCAAAAACATCAACCAGACCTGTTATCCGCGCTTCAAGAGGGATGTCTTCCCCTGTCAGCCCGTCCGGGTATCCTGTTCCGTCCCATTTCTCATGATGATAGCGGGCGATGTCTGCCGCCATTTCCATTGTGGGGACAGGCCTGAGTATCCTGTCTCCCATTATCGGGTGCTCTTTTATCATCTTGAACTCTTCGTCTGTAAGCTTTCTCGGGGCGAAAAGTATGCTGTCTGGTATCCCGACCTTTCCGATGTCGTGCAGCTGTGAAAAGATCGAAAGCTTGTTTATGAAAATCTGGGGAGCGCCAATAGCCTTGGCCAGCATTGTTGAGTACTGGCTAATCCTCTGAAGGTGAAGCCCTGTTTCGTTGTCCCTGGTATCTGCAAGCTGTGCTATGGCCTGGTAGCATTTATATCTTATTTTAAGCTCGCTTCTTTTCAGCCTCTCTTCTGATTCAACAAGCCTTATCCCGACTTCAATGAACTTCCTGAGGACAGGGAGGGGAACCGGCTTTGAGAGGAAATTGTAGGCACCGCTGTCAATGGCTGTTATGAGATCAGCATTGTCTTTCTTGGATGTGAGAAGGATGGTATATATAAGCTTTCCGCAGCTGCTTAAAGCCCTGCACAGGTCAATCCCGCTCATCCCCGGCATTACCCAGTCTATGACAGCGACCCTGGGGCCTGAGGAATCAAGCAGTGCGTCAAGCGCGGATGTTCCGTCTTCGCAGATGACTGGCTCAAATCCCCATTCCGTAAGGGCTTTTGAAAGGACTGAGCGTATGGTTATGCTGTCATCTGCAATAAGAATCTTTGTTTTCATGCCTGATACCTGTAGTAAATAATAATATACACCATAAATAAGGTTTTCAGAAAGAAAAAAGCAAAAAACATGGTGGCCCGGATAAACCTGAGGGCAGAATGCATAATGATACTGCAAAGCACCTCAATATTTACCAGGCGTTTTCTGCCCGGGCGGGAAAGGAGCGAAAACACCCATCTTTATGGGGTTACAGTCACGTTGCTGCTAAGCATCCTGTCATTCTCAAATATGAACCTTCCATATACTTTTTTCCCGGAAAGTGCGTGCGGGAGCCAGAGTATGTCGTCTTCCCACATCTTCCCGTATGGTATCTCCCCCTCATCGCAGAGGAACGGCTTTGCCTCATAAGTTTCCACAAGATTTCCCTCGTATCCCCCGGCAGTGAATGCGTAGCCGTAAAGTGAGTACCCGTCTGTAAAAACAAAAGAAAGCTCGGCCTTCAGAGAGAGCTCGAGTGGTGTTACTCCTATCTCTTCCCTGCATTCCCTTACCGCTGCCTCTTCCGGTGTTTCACCCTTTTCTATCCGTCCGCCCGGGCCGTTGATCTTGCCTGCCCCGAGCCCTGTCTTTTTTTCTATAAGAACAATGCTGCCTTTGCTTTTTATGAAAACAATTACTGCCTTTTCCGAAGGCTGCCATCTTTCCCAGTCGAATAAACCAACATCAGTTATCATTTTTTACCGCCGCCATGCATTTTTCCTGCCGCCTGAATTTATCAAAGGCATATTGAAATAATTTATAAAAAAACAACTTAAAATGTAAGTCTTTTGGTATAATACTGTTCATGAACATCAACTATGATGAGCACTGGCATTTTCTGAAGAACATAGGCTTCCCGCAGCTTAAAATACATCATTCCTTCAATCACTTTGATTTCAGGAAGCCTGGGCGGCGTATTCTTGTAATAGGGCCCATGGATTCAGGCAAGACTGAATACTCCGCAAGGGTATGGAGGGATTCCCGGGTTCTCTC